>Ga0213861_10001745_pt1 | contig 19131 bp, 14 predicted proteins | sample PICome_4_FD_160110 | JGI IMG/M metagenome (GOLD analysis project Ga0213861, IMG submission 160110) | Coastal seawater microbial communities near Pivers Island, North Carolina, United States - PICO131 | ecosystem: Environmental > Aquatic > Marine > Coastal | place: USA: North Carolina... | reverse complement strand
GAATAGTCGTCCATCGCCTATTTTGGGGCTTTTGAGCAGTGCCGTAGTCTCAGACCAGTTGTAAGTTAACTGCCAGCGTTGAATTTTCCACTAGCCTCGGCAAAAATCGCGCGTCTGGACTCCCACGCCGAAGGGGCGTGGCAAGCTCTTCCTTGAAAGGGAAGAGCTTGCCACGCTTTTTAGCGTGGGCGGGGGATGGGTTCTCTTGAATGCGCAATTTCGGATAAACATCGCGATAACGTATTAAATAATTCCAGATTCGACAGCCCTGGGGTGGGCCCCTCCCAAGGGGCTGCTATGCCCCAACCAGAAATTTTCCCCATCTCAATCACCCTTCCTACCTCTCGCGAACTGGTGGTAAGGCGGGTTCATCCTAATGTTCTGCTCAACACCTGACTTTCCAGCAAACTGTGCGCCCCTTGAGATCGGCTCGCGCCAGGGGTGGTAGCAGGCCGCCGCCGCGGCGGCGCCCGCAGGGCCGACCAGCGGGAGCTGCGGACGACCCGACCCGCAGGGGGGCGCCCAGAGGTGTCGAATCTAGCAACAATTAATAGGATCAACAGGGGGGATGTTACGCCAAATAGTACGAAGTGGCGTAGGTAATTAATAGCGGTAAGAAATGGTCAGATGGGTACTTCTCGTGCCGTAGGTACGGCATCTGGATCAATGGACCGCAGACATATTCCGTACCTACGGCACGGCTAATCAATCGGTGGAACAATTTTCTACCGATATCGCGTACCTAAAGGCACGCTTCCCTTATCATAGAATAACGTGAGCATGCCTAGCTTAGTGGCGAATTAGCCACCCCTCACTCCCCTCAAGGGGCTGCTATTTCCGGCAAGTAATTTCCGTTTCAGTCGACTATCTAACTCCTCACACCCAATAAATCGTTCAGCCCTAATTTTTACACGGGGCGAACTTTCACACACTTACACTTTTCCACCTCTTGCTTAAGGTTTTATCGGATACAACGCCACGTGCTCCCCTACGCATTCGATGGCCGCGCGCAAGGCTTCCTGCTGTTGGGGGCTCAGGATAATGGTGCGGAACTGCTGGTCGTATTCCACCCGAATCTGGTCAATCTTCAGGAAGGCCAGTTTGTAATAATAATCCAACGGCAGGGCACAGGTATGCTGGTAGACCCGCATGTTGATGTTTCGGTCAAACTGCCCTTCGTCGGGGAAATTGTAGAGCCCGATCACGGTACTGTCTTCCAGCAGCATCTTCACGTTCATGCCTGCGCGGATGGGTTGCAGCTTGTATTCGGGTAGCACGAGGTTCAGAAAAAAGCCGCTGATGGAGTCCTGCTCCGAATACAGCAAGAAGGCTTCTGCCTCCTCAATGAATTTGGGGCCCTTGGCGGTTTCGTACAGGCTGGGAATCATGTACCCCAGGGCCACCACGTTGGAACCCACGGTGTGCAGGCTGTCGAAAGGATCAATTTCGTCAAAGGCCACCTTACATTTGGTGTTCCGCTGGGCGGTCGCCGAAAAGTTTAGCGCCAGGATACTCAGCAAAATTAAAACCAGGTGCTTGTGCATATACTTTTGTTGTTTAGAACTTGTTTTGCGAATAGACTTGTTCTGCGGGTGGGTATATTCACAAAGGTACAGAACGTGTCGTATAATTCAGGGTTCAGATAGTTTTGCATAAAGGGGCGGGATTAAATAGCCGTTACCCGTGGTAATTGCTGCTTGCTAAACCTTTTTCTACCACAGGATGTGCTAACTTTGGGAAAAAATTATCCTTCCCGCATGTACAGTTCTGCTCAGCAAAAAGAATTATTTGATCGCTCCAAAGCCTACCTGTCCCACGCCAGCAGTGTGCAGGCCCTGCCCTATACGGAACAAAACGATCAATTGCGCCAACTCATTGCTTACCACGAATGGCGCTACTACATCCTGAATGATCCCATCCTGAGCGACGAGGAGTATGACCTGCTGTACAAGCAACTGGAAGCCCTGGAAGCCGCCCACCCGGAATTGGTCACCCCCGATTCACCTACCCAGCGCGTATCGAGCGACTTGCCCGAGAGCGATTTTCCCTCGGTAGCCCACCTGACGCCCATGCTGTCGCTGGCCAACAGCTACAATGCCGAAGACCTGCTCGAGTTTGACCAGCAGGTGAAACGCATGCTCAACATGTCGGAAACCGAAGACATTGTTTACGCCGTTGAGCCCAAATTCGACGGGGGCAGCATTGCCCTGGTCTACGAAGCCGACCAGCTGGTACGCGGCGCTACCCGCGGCAATGGTGAAATGGGCGAAGAGATGACGGCCAACGCCCGCGTGATCCGTTCCATTCCCCTGCGGGCGGCGTTCAGTGAGGTGGGGATGTACCGGGTAGAATTGCGGGGAGAAGTGCTGATTCGGAAAGATAAATTTCTAAAAATCAACGAAGAACGCGCCGAAGAAGGGCTGAGCCTGTTTGCCAACCCGCGCAATACCGCTACCGGCGGCCTGCGCATGAAAGACCCCAAAGAGGTGGCTGTCCGGGGGCTGGAGGCTTTTATTTACACCTTCGGCTACGCCGTCGATGCCGCAGGCAACAACCAACTGGACACCCTCGCTACCCATACCGAAAGCCTCGACTTGCTGGCCAACCTCGGCTTTAAAGTGCCCCTGGCCAGCAAAGAACGCAAACGCTGTGGAAACATCCAGGAAGTGGTTGCCTTCTGTCTGCAGTGGGAGAAAGGTCGCGAAGCCTACGCCTACGAGGTAGATGGCATGGTGGTAAAAGTCGACAATCGCCGGCTGCAGGAACGGGCCGGCTCCACCAGCCACCATCCGCGCTGGGCCATAGCCTACAAGTTTGCGGCCAAGCAGGCGACCACCGAGCTGTTGGAGGTGGTCTACCAGATTGGTAAAATCGGCTCCGTTACGCCGGTGGCGAAGGTGGCTCCCGTACAGCTGGCGGGTGTGATGATTTCTTCGATTTCGTTGCACAACGAGGATTTTATCCGCGACAAAGACCTGCGCCTCGGCGACCAGGTGCTCATCGAGCGCGCGGGCGATGTGATTCCCTACATCGTCAAGTCGCTGCCCGACCTCCGCACGGGCCGCGAGCAACCCATTGTCTTCCCTACCCACTGCCCTTCCTGTGGCACGCCACTGGAGCGGGGGGAGGGCGAAGCCGCCTGGCGCTGCCCCAACTACCAGTGCCCGGCCCAGGTCTTACAGCGCATCATCTTCCACGTTTCCAAATCGGCCATGGACATCGACGGTATGGGGCCACAGATCGTGGAGCGTTTCGTAGAACTCGGCTGGGTGAAAACCCTCCCCGATATTTACCGCCTCGACTACGACAAGATCGCCGAGCTGGAAGGCTTCGGCCCTAAATCGGCGGAGAACCTGCGCCAGGCTATCGAGAAAGCCAAACACAATCCCATTCACCGCTTACTCCATAGCCTGAGCATCCACCACCTGGGCAAAAAAGTGAGTCAGCTGCTGGCCGCCGAGCTGGACCACGTCCTCGAGCTGCGCCACTGGACGCCGGAGACCTTCACCCACATCAAAGACATTGGCCCCACGGTAGCCGAAAACGTAACGGCCTACTTCGCCCGACCCGAAAATATTGCCATGCTGGAGGAGTTGGAAGCACTGGGGGTCAACCTCCGCGCTACGGAGGCCGACCGGCCGGTAGCGGCGGTCACCGAAGGGCCGCTGGTAGGAAAAACCATCCTCTTTACCGGAACCTTGTCCCGGATGAGCCGCAAAGAAGCCCAGGAGAAAGCCATTGCAGCTGGTGCCAAGAACATCAGCGCCGTCAGCGGCAACCTCGACATCCTGGTCGTAGGCGAAAAAGCGGGATCCAAGCTCAAAAAAGCCCAGGCCCTCGGTACGGTTAAAATTTATACGGAGGATGAATTTTTGGCGCTGGTGGATGGGCAATAATGGGGAACGCTCCTGAATTCTGGATGGATTTAAGGAGAAAGCACAACAAAAAAAAACAAAATAGATTTAAATTTTTATTTAAATCTATTTTGTTTTAAATAATTTCTTTTTTATCTTTGGTATCACTTTAGTGATCAGACGAGTGCTAAAGCCATCATCGGTTCATACCCCTTGGTCATCGTCGCCAGGGGCAATCAGCGGTTTTGTTTGTTGCGTGTTGCCTGGCTGCTCTGGTTTTCAGAGCAGATGATGACGCACGTCCTTGATGGTCAGTTGGCCAGGGGGCGGTTTTGGCGGTCCGGCAGGAGGGTGGGCCCTCCCACAAGCGGGTGCTGTGCCCGGTGGCCAGCCAGCCCTACTGCCTTGCTAACTAGCCCTGCTAAACTTGCCCCGCTAACTTGCCCTACAACAATCAGATATCTTGCCTGGCTGCCAGCACGCTACCGCGTGCTACCTAAGCCCCTACCTCCTCCGCCAGTGCTGCCGCTTCGTAGGCAACATCCGAGCAGTTTTCGGCTACAAATATGCGTTGGGCCTGCGCCTGTAGCTCTTCCCTGGTTACCCGACGGTAGAGTTGTGCTTCCTGGTTGATGAGTTCGGCATTGCCGAGGATTTCAAAAAAGGCCAGGTTGATGGCTTTATTCAGGGTGCTCAACTCCGAAAACAGGAGGTGGCTTTCGGTCTTGTTCTTCACTTTTTCCAATTCTCTCTGGTCCACGCCTTCAGCTTTGAGCAATTCCAGCTCGTGCCAGATGGCCGCCCGCGCCTGGCTAATGGACACCCCTTCTACCGGCTTGGCTTCGATGATGAGCAACCCGGGGTCGATGGTACCCGAAATGTAGCAATCGACGGCCGAGAACAGCTCCTGCTCTTTGAGCAAGCGGCGGTACAGCCGCGACGACGGGCCGTTAGCCAGGATATCAGACAGCAGGTCTACGCTGTAAAAATCCAGGTCTACCCGACTCGGGATATGAAAAGCCAGGTACAAGGCATCGGCGGGTGCTGTACCGTTGAGGATGCGCTGCTGGAGAATCTTCTGGGGGGGTTCGGCGGGTATGATCCTTTCGACCGGCGGACCGGCGGGCAGGTGGCCAAACCATTTTTCGATCAGGGCCAGGGCTTCCTCGGTCACGACGTTGCCCGCAACAACGAGTACCGCGTTGTTGGGGTGGTAGTATTTCTGGTGAAAATCGCGCACTTCCGACAGCTTGGCGCTGCTCACGTGCTCGGGTATTTTGCCGATCGTTGGCCAGCGATAGGGGTGTACCTTGTAGGCCAGGTCGGAGAGGTGGTGCCAGACGTCACCATAGGGTTCGTTGAGGCAGGTTTCCTTGAATTCCTCCACCACGACCTTGCGCTGGGTATTCAGCGATTTCCTGCTGAAGGTCATATTTGCCATCCGATCACTCTCTACCCAGAGGGCAACTTCGAGGTTGTTGGCGGGCACCAGGTCATAGAAGTTGGTGATATCGTTGTTGGTAAAGGCATTGTTTTCACCACCCGCCAGCTGGAGTGGGTCGTCGAAATTGGGCACTGCCGCCGTACCGCCAAACATGAGATGTTCAAACAGGTGAGCAAATCCCGTACGTTCCGGAGATTCGTCGCGGGCACCTACGTAATAGCATACATTCACCGCCGCCATGGGCGAGCTTTTGTCCTCGTGTATCAATACCCGTAAGCCATTGGCCAGGGTAAAGCGCTTGTACTGTATCATTTGTGCATTTTGCCTCTCCTGACAAATACCAGGGGAGTGGGTCTGCTCTTAGCCGGTTTGGTGGCGCTGGCTATTGTCCAGGTCCACCAAAAGTGGTAAACGCTACATCTTTTTGATGACACAAAGCTAGTAAAACCTGGTCACGGCAAAAAGTGCTACCTGAAGAACGCTCAGAACCTGCTAATCGTTTTAAAATGTTGGCATTTCCTGGCTGCTGGCCGACCAGCGCTAACTTAGCCACCCTGTAAACGACACTGGCAGGGGGGAGGTCAACGCCGCTTGCTCTCGTAAGCTAAGCGGGTGGCTTACCGTTTTACATTTTTACGGCGCACTCACTCCCCAATCCGCGACAAGCCCGCCTTGGCCTGCTGGTGCAAACCGGTGCGGTAATCAGCGGGTTTCAGGTTCAGGCATTGCTTAAAATACCGGCGCGCATTGCTGGTGTTTTTGCGTTTTTCTTCGATCAATCCGGCTTGCAGGGCCGCATTGCAGGCGAAGAAAGCCGCGTTGTCCTGGCCCAGCTCAATGGCGTGATTGTAGGTCGCCAGGGCTTCGGGGTAGCGCTCCAGTCCGTGGAGAATGCGCCCTTTGCGGTAAACGTATTCCAGGCGCTGCAGGAAGGTCGAAAAACCATCTTCCCGCAGCGGAGCCAGCACGGCCAGGGCGCGGGTGTAATAGCCCCCGTCGTAAAGCATGCGCGCCTGTAGCAGTTCCAGTTTGGGCAACTGCCCGGCTGCTGCTTCGCGTTCCGCATTTTGGTCGCCTCCGGCCGCATCGGTACCTTTGCTCAGCACCAGTTGCAGGTTGGCGCGGTAGCCTGCCGGTCGGCCGTCCAGCAGCTCGGCCCAGGCTAGCTTCTGGTAGGCTTCCTTGATGTAGTGGCGCCCCCGCGTAGCCGCTACAAAGGCATTCAGGTGGCGACGGCCAGCAGTGTCCAGGCGGCGCAATTTAGCGACCCCCAGCATGTAGTCGAGGTAGGGGAACGACAAAAAAGTACGCCCCCGGGGAGCTTGTTCCAGCCACCGGATCGCCTCGTCGTTGCGGCCCGTACGCATGGCTACGTTGGCCATTATAAATGCGTGCAGCGGTGTTTCGGCAGGCTTCAGGCCCGCATTTTCCAGGGCCCGCCAGCCTTCTTCGGGGCGGCCGTCGAGGTGGAGCAATAAAAAAGCGTAAAGCACCTGGGTTTCTTGTTGAAAGGGGAAAGCCGTACGGCGGCCAGCGGCCAGTACTTCTTCTACTTCGCGCTTGCCTTGCTCAACGGTGCCTTCCAGGCTACTGAGCAACTCCACCGCCCAGCGGTAGTTGTCGGGCACCGTACCTACTGCCGCGTGCAGGATGCCGAGGTCTTTCTTGTTGCCGAGGAAGTTGGGGAAAAGCGCCTGGTTGCGCAGCAGCAGCTTGTGGGCGCGGTTGATGTCGTTGAATGCCGACAGGTAATCTTCGAAGCGGAATTTGAGCAACGCCCAGTGCAGGCGAATCTCGGCCTGGGTATACAGGTAGTAAGGAGAGTTGCTGTTGCCGGCACTGATCTTTTCCAGGCGGCGATCGCGATTGGCTTTGAGCCGTTCGTAGACCTGCTCATCTTCCGACACGTAGAGCGTAAAAAAGTCGACGTAATTCTCCAGGTGGTAGGCAATCAGGTTGTCGGGCTCCGCGATTTTCAGCTGAGCGATCAATGACAAAGCCTCCGTGAGTCGGAGTTCAAAAATTTTGTGGTAGATGCGCTGGGCCCGGGGATTAAAATCGAAATAGGCAGTAGCAGCGGTAGCTGTACCAATCGTGAATAACACCAACAGCAGGATGGGTAGAAACAGTTTCATGGGATTCGAGCAGTAATAGGGGCTAAAGGGAGGGTAGCATTTACCAAAAAGCCGCTAAACAATGTGTTTAGCGGCTTAGGTATAAGTTATGCTTCAGCGACCAAACCAGCGGTCTCGTTATCCACCAGGATACGGCCACAGTGTTCGCAGGCAATGATTTTCTTCCGTTGGGAGATCTCCAACTGGATTTGTGGGGGAATCGTATTGAAACAACCGCCACAGGCATTGCGCTCAACCGTCACCACGGCCAGGCCGTTGCGGTAGTTCTGCCGAATCTTGTCGTAGGGCTTGAGCAAGCGGGGCTCGATGCGATTGCGGGCTTTCTCCGAAGCTTTGCGCAACTTGGTCTCCTCCTTTTCGGTCTTTTCGATGATCTTTTCCAGCTCGACCTTCTTGATGTTCAGGTCTTCGCTCTTTTTGCCCAAGCGCTCCATGGCTGCTGCCAGGGTTTCGTTCTTGGTCTCCAGGTCGCGCTTGATCTGGCTGATCTTCTTGTTCGAAAGCTGAATTTCAAGGCGCTGCATCTCCTGCTCCTTCATCAGCGCTTCGTACTCCCGGTTATTTTTCACATTGTCCATCTGCTTGCTGTAGCGGTCGAGCAGGTTTTCAGCTTCGGCAATGTTTTTCTCGTGCTGCGACATGTCTGTTTCCATGTCCTTGATTTGGTTCTCTAGTCGACCGATACGCGTATTTAAACCAGCAATATCATCTTCCAGATCACTCACCTCCATTGGTAGTTCTCCTTTGAGGATCTCCAACTCATCTAGCTTGCTGTCAATCGACTGAAGCGAGTAAAGATCCTCGAGTTTTTCTACAACTGTTTTTTCGGTTGCCATTGGCAAAATATTTATGGTTAATGGAGTATTTGTCTCGTTGTGCTAGAGGTAATTTACCGGGTTGGTATTTACCGCCGTCAAATGAACCGCAAAATTACCAAATTTTTCTCGTATTATTTCAGCAAGTAAATCAATTGTAAATTGTTCACTTTCGTAGTGGCCGATATCGGCAATGATAATTTGCGCTTCTGCGTCAAAAAATTCGTGGTACTTGTAGTCGGCGGTCACAAAAAACTGAGCGCCAGCAGCTTTGGCCTGGGGGAGGAGAAAGCCCCCCGCACCCCCACACAATGCTACCGTCTGCACGTTTTCGCCGCGCAATCCAGTATATTTAACACACCCCACCTGCATTTGTTCTTTCAGATGTTGCAGGAAAGCCATTTCTGACATGGGCGCAGCTAAATCGCCCACGAGGCCCGCCCCCGTGAGGGGATTGACATTGCTTATTTCACTGTAAATCACGTCAGCTTCCGGGAAATCGGCGAGTACCCGGCCTAGCGCCTGGTGTTGGCCGATGGCGTACACCACTTCCAACCGGATACTCACCGCCTGGTCGGCGCGGTCGCCTAAACTCAGCTGCCGAATCGCAGTTGCGGGCAACTGCGGCCCCGTAATGGCCCCGGTCAGGGCTGCCTTCAGGGCATCTGCCTGGGCTGCTTCTGTCCAGATAGTGGCGCGTTTCAGCGTCGCCTGGGGCGCCAGAATGCGGGTATTCACCAGCCCCAGGCGGGCGGCTATGCGCCCGTTCACCCCCTGGGCGTAAACGTTGTCCAGATTGGTGTGGATCGCATAAATGGCGATGCCGTGGCGGATAGCTGCCATCACCACCCGCTCCACGTAGGTGCGGCCCGTAAACTGTTTCAGCCCCCGAAAGACGATCGGATGGTGGGCCACGATAAGGTTACAACCCTTCGCAACGGCCTCCGCTACGACGGCTTCGGTAGAATCCAGACAAGTAATCACGCCGGTACAAGCCTGGCTCGCATCGCCTACGATGAGCCCCGCATTGTCGTACCCTTCTTGGTAAACGGGAGGGGCTACGGCAGCTAAATGGTCGATTATTGCACGAATGGTAACCATAGCTTATTGAATTTAAATTACCCTGCCTTGATCTTTTCAATGATAGCGCTGGTGGAGTACTCGGGCAGGAAGGACAACAGTTGCACCTGTCCGCCCCAGCTTTTTACTTCCGCAGCGCCGACCACCTCGTCTTCCTGGTAATCCCCGCCTTTAACCAGGATGTCGGGCCGGAGGGTACGAATGAGCTCGAGGGGCGTGGCCTGGTCAAAAATAACCACCAGGTCGACAAAGATCAGGCTGGCCAGCAGCAATGCCCGGGCCGACTGGTCCATAATGGGTCGGTGGGGCCCCTTGAGCTGGGCCACGGAAGCATCGCTGTTTAGCCCCACAATCAGTTTCTTGCCCAGGGCACTCGCCTCGGCCAGGTAGTGGAGGTGTCCGGGGTGGATCAGATCGAAACACCCGTTGGTGAAGACCATCTGCCCACCGACCATCTGCCAGCCCAGAATCGTTGCTTTGGCCGCTGGCCAATCCTTTATTTTTCGTTCGATAGAAGTAATCATGCCTGTAATTTAGCGTCAAAATTAACCAATTGCACAAAACGCAGCATGCGCTCCATGATCAGATCGTCGTTGAGTTCTCGGAGTCGTTCGGTACTGAATTTTTCTACACAGAAACTGGCCATTGCCGATCCGTAGATAACTGCGCGCTTGAAGTTGTCGAAAGACAGGTCGTGGGTAGATGCCAGGTAACCCATGAAGCCGCCAGCAAACGTGTCACCAGCGCCGGTGGGGTCAAAAACCTCGGCCAAAGGCAATGCTGGTGCAAAAAACACCTGATCGTCGGCAAAAAGCAACGCACCGTGTTCTCCTTTTTTAATAATCAAAAAGCGGGGACCCATGGCATGGATAACAGCAGCAGCCTTCACCAGGGAATGCTCACCGGATAGCTGGCGGGCCTCTTCGTCGTTGATGGTCAGCACATCAATGCGGCGCAGGACGGTCTTGAGTTCGTCCATAGCCACATTCATCCAGAAATTCATCGTGTCCAGGGCGATCAGCTTGGGGCGGGTCTTCAGCTGGTCCAGCACCTGCAACTGTACCGCAGGGGTGAGGTTGCCCAGCATCAGGTAGTCGACTTCCTGGTAGGCCGGCGGTAAAATGGGGTCAAAGTTGGCCAGCACGTTCAATTGGGTATCCAGCGTATCCCGATCGTTCATATTCTGGTGGTACTTACCCGCCCAGAAAAAGGATTTCTCGCCCTGCTTTACCTGCAAACCGGCTAAATCGACGCCGCGTGCACGCAGGTCGTCGAGGTCGGCCTGGGGGAAGTCATCTCCGACCACCGAAACTATTTTTATATCGCGGGTGTAGTAAGAAGCAGCCAAAGCAATGTAGGTAGCAGCACCACCTACTACTTTTTCGGCTCGGCCGAAGGGCGTTTCAATATCGTCAAACGCCACAGTACCAACAACTAATAAACTCATGGAAATTATTTTTTGAAAAAATCTTCACAAAGATTGTACTTTTTGACCGAACGCCGTAAATTTGCGCTCGCTTCTTTAAAGAAGGAGGCGAAAAACAAAAAAATAATGCCTCAATAGCTCAGTTGGTTAGAGCGGCGGACTGTTAATCCGTAGGTCCAAGGTTCAAGTCCTTGTTGAGGCGCACGAAGGGGTCACTATTCCATATAGTGGCCCTTTTTTATTTTGTCCCTTTCGTTGGCCATTTGGGTACGAGCTACTGCCGTTGGAATTTTTGCGACCTTTGGCCATTGTTCTTTCGGCTTTCAGCGAACCACCGTCTTCAAATTGCCGGTCTATTTTGTAACCGTATGAATCGCGAATTTGCCAGCAATGCTGTTCTCATCGTGGTGCTCAACCTCGCGGTGAAGTCCTTTTACCTCTTCGGCATCGATCGTACGGTTCAGAATATCCTGCCCCCTGGTGATTACGGGTTGTTTTTTACGCTGTTCAATTTTGCTTTCCTCTTCCAGATTATTGCAGACCTCGGTTTGCAGAGCTTCAATGTGCGCAACCTGGCCCAGTCGAGGCAGTTGCTCCAAAAATACTTCCCCCACCTGCTGGGCCTCAAGCTGCTGCTGGGCATCGGCTTTCTGGTGTTCACCAGCGCAGTGGGCTACTGGTGGGGCTTTCGCTCGGCCACTGCCTGGTACCTGTTGCTGGCCATTGCCTGCAACCAGCTGTTGCAAACACTCATCCTCTTCCTGCGCTCCAACCTCGCCGGGCTGGGGCTTTACCGCCTGGACAGCTGGGTTTCTATTCTCGACAAGTCGCTGCTCGTCATCCTGGGCAGCATCCTGCTCTGGACGCCGGGGCTGCGCGAACATTTTACCCTTTGGTGGTTCGTCGGCGCCCAGGCTGCGGCCTACGTGCTGACCGTCAGCTTGTTGCTGATCTACCTCCATCCTCGCCTCGAGCGGTTGCAGATTCGTTTCCAACGGGCTACGGCCTTTAGCCTTCTCCGCGCCAGTGCACCGTTTGCCCTGGTCATTTTCCTGATGACTGCCTATACGCGCCTGGATGCCATCATGATCGAAAAGATACTGCCCAACGGCACAACGGAAGCGGGGTTGTACGCCTCGGCTTTCCGCCTGCTCGACGCCAGCAACATTGCCGGATACCTGCTGGCGGGACTCCTCCTGCCCATGTTCGCCCGCCAACTGAAGGAGGGGCTTCCGGTGGTGGCGCTCACCCGGCTGGCCATCACCACCATCTGGGCAGGCGCCATTACCCTGGCCATTAGTGTATTCTGGTTTGCGACCCCGATCATGCGCAGCCTCTACACGACTGGCGACGCCTACTCGGGAGAGATCCTGCGCTGGCTCATGCTCACCTTTATTCCCATGAGCGGCGGCTACGTATACGGCAGCTTGCTGGCTGCCAATGGCAACCTGCGCCCCATGAACAGCCTTTTTGCTATAAGCCTGCTGGTCAACGCTGGGTTGAACGCGCTGCTCATTCCCAGCTACGGCGCACCGGGCGCGGCTATTGCTACCCTGGTGACCCAGTCGCTGGCCTTCACGGCCCAATTGCTACTCGCCCAGCGACTCCTTCACCTACCCACGGCACCCGGACTGGTTCTGCGCTTTGCTGCCCTGGCTGCTATCCTGGCCAGCGCCGGCTACTACCTCCAACTACCCACCCTGGCCTGGCCCTGGCTCACCAAATGGCTCATTTGCCTCGGTATCGGCGCAGCAGCTGCGATCGGCCTGCGGCTCATCGACCTCAAAAACTGGTTGGGTTGGCTCCCAAAATTCAAATCCTTATGAACACAACTGGTCTACTAAAGGGGCTTAAAAAAGTAACAAACCTGGCACGGGCAACAAAATTTCAACGGTTGCTCAACAACCCCGTGAAATACCTCAAGGCGATTGTCTTCCGCGATTTTTTCTATGCCCGCCACCAGCGGAGTAAAGGAGTTGTAGCACCTACTTTTTTTGGAACCGACATGCACCTGCTGTTGCCCGCCAGCACGGACATCTACCTGACCGGCGGCAAAACCCACGACTCTGAGATAAGACTGGCCCATTTTCTTATCAACCAGTTGCAGCCGGGCAACACCTTCGTCGACGTGGGTGCGCATTACGGCTATTTCTCCCTCCTGGCAGCGCAACTCGTTGGTCCGCAAGGGCTCGTTTTCGCCTTCGAAGCCGCTCCTGCTACTTTTCGCATCTTACAGCAAAATTTCACCGGACTGATCAACGCCCACTGCCGGCACAACGCCGTGGCGGATACCCAGGGTGAATTGGTGTTCTACGAGTTCCCCAACTTGTATTCTGAATACAACGCCCTGGATATCAACCAATTCAAAAACGAAGAGTGGTATGCTACCGCACCCCCCACAGCAGTAACCGTGGCCGCGGTTCCGCTCGGCGATTTTTTTCAACAGGCTTCCCTGCTGCCGCAGGTCATCAAAATAGATGTAGAAGGCGCTGAATACAACGTAATCAAAGGCATGCAGGATTTTCTGGCCGAACACCCCGTACTGGTGGTGATGGAATACCTGGCCGCTCACCGCAGCAACGACGAACACGTGCTGGCGGAAAAATTGCTGCGCAGCCTGGGGTACGGCACTTTTATTATCGACCGGGAAGGTCAGCTGGCCGCAATCACCGATATTGGTAGCTACCTGGTGGAGCAGGGGCTGGAATCGGATAATGTGGTTTTCAAAAAAGAAGGAATCCCCGCGCCCGACCAGTAACACAAGTTAAAATTTTGGATCCTATATGGATTCCGGCCGGGCCCGCGTTCTCAAAAAGTAGCCAAACTTGCCTGTTGAACAAGAATAGCTACCCACCCGCTACTGCAAAGACCAAGGCTTTTTCTACTTTTGCACAAATTTTCCACGGTGCCAATTGCATCGCCGTGGCGTTATCGCATAAAATGCAAGTCTTTGCTTATGACTGCTAATAAAAATCATTCCGAAACGGTGCCACCCACGGAAACCAAAACCGACCTGCTCGACGTTTTGCGGACCCTCTTCCGGTGGAAGCGGATCATTGTGCTGGCTTGCCTGATCGCGGCAGTGGGCAGTGCCGTGATTGTCCTTTTGCTGCCAGTTTACTACCAGGCCACGACGGTCTTTTACGCTACCAGCCCGGATCAGGCGACTCCCGAACTGCTCTTTGGCGACGGTGGCCTCGTGCCCCAATTATACGGGAACGAGAACGACATCGACCGGATCATGACCATCAGTGAATCCGACGACCTCGTAGACTTCCTGGTCGATTCTTTCCGGCTGTTCGAACACTACGACCTGGCTGCCGACAGTCCGCGCAGCCAGTACAATGTGCGGCGGTATTTTCGGGGCCTCTACGACATTACCAAATCCAAGCGCGATGCGATCCAGCTGAGCATCGAAGACCAGGATCCGGAGCTGGCGGCGGCCATTGCCCGGGCGGCACGGGAAAAGATCAACACCATGAGCCAGGATTTGATCAAAAATAGCCAGCGTCGCTCAATCGCAGCTTTTGAAGGGGATATCCTGGCCAAAGAAGAACAGATTGGGGTCTTGAGTGATACCCTGCAGGGGCTCCGCCAACGCTACGGCATCTACAATACGGAAGCCCAGTCGGAAAGCCTCACCAGCCTGGTATCCGCTACCGAAACGAACCTGGTCAGCAAGGAAGCCAAACTGCGTGCTTTTCAGGACAAAGGCAGTCGTAATTTTCGCGACTCCGTTGCCGTCTACGAAGTGAGCGTCGCTGGCTTGCAGGAGGAACTCAAGCAACTCAACCTCAAGCTCGAACGCTTCAACGCGGGTTTGCCCAAGGTTCTCTTGTACACGCGCCAGTACCAGCAGGCCAATACCAGCCTGAGTGAAGACAAGGAAAAGATCAAGCAGTACCAGGCTACCTACAATGCGACCATTCCCGCTATCCTGCTGGTGGAAGACGCGCTGCCGCCGGTGGTCAAGTCCCGGCCGTTTCGCACGCTCCTCGTGGGGGCCGCCGTACTCGTCACCTTCCTGTTTACCGTGATCGGTATTTTGCTGTTTGAAGCTTACCGCGACGTCGACTGGAAGGCGATCTACCAAGGCCAATAACGATGTTAGCTAAACTACGGACCTGGTATACCGACCTGCCCACCGGGGCGGGGCTGGTGCTGGCCTTCACGGGCCTGGTGCTGGCTGCGGTGCTGGTGGCCGTAGCCAGTGGCTATTATTTTTTGGCGGCGGCGCCGGTCCTCGGGCTGGTGGTCTACCTGGCTATCGTCGACTTTCGGCAACTGTACTGGCTGCTCATCGCCGCTATCCCCATCTCCACCGAAATCGCCTTGCCCAATGGCCTGGGTACCGACCTGCCCACCGAGCCGCTCATCGTGGGTCTGATGCTGCTCTTCGGGGTTTTCGTGCTCCAGCACTTGTCTCGCTTGTCGACCGACCTCCTGCGCCACCCCATCACCCTGCTGCTGCTGCTGCACGTGGGTTGGATCGCCTGCACCACCCTTACCTCCGATCTCTTCGTCGTCTCTTTTAAATTTTTGCTGGCCAAAATCTGGTACGTCGTCACTTTCTACGGCCTCACGGCTTACCTGGTGCGCAATGAAACCGATTTCCGGCGCCTCTTTTGGATATTTTTCTGGCCGTTCCTGGCGGTGGTGGTCATTGTCATGACCCGCCACGCCCTCCTGGGCTTTTCCTTTCAGGGCATCCACAGCATTATGCACCCCTTCCAGCGCAACCACGTCAACTATGCGGCTACGCTGGCCATATTCTACCCCTTCCTCCTCATGATGCTGGGCCAGGCCCGCCGCTGGTCCTGGCAATACCTGCTGCTGCTCGGTACCGTGCTGCTGGTTTTTGTGGCCATCTACTTTTCGTTCACCCGGGCGGCTTACGTCGCGTTGTTCGCGGCGGCGGGTATGTACTACGTGATCCGCTGGCGGCTCACGCGCGTTGCCTTGCTGGGCACCGGGCTGGCCGTCGTTCTTAGTGTGGTCTATTTTGTCCACGAAAATACTTATCTGGATTACGCGCCCAACTTCGACCGCACCATCTCGCACGAGCAATTCGATAACCTCATCGAGGCGACCTACAAGATGGAGGATATTTCGACCATGGAGCGGGTGTACCGCTGGGTAGCAGCCGGACACATGGCTCCCGAACGGCCGCTGCTGGGCTGGGGACCCGGAAATTTTGTCAACTTTTACAAACCGTTTGCCGTCACCAGCTTCCAAACTTACGTGAGCGATAATCCCGAAAAATCTGGCATCCACAGCTATTACTTCATGACCCTCGTGGAGCAGGGGATACCCGGTCTGCTGTTGTTCCTGGCATTCCTCGCCATCGTCTTTATCCATGGCGAGGGGTTGTACCACCGCCTGGCCGACCACCCCTGCCGGCAACAGATGGTCATGACCCTCTTGCTTTCCCTCACCATTATCGCCGCTTTTTTAATTATCAACGACCAGTTGGAAAACGACAAAGTAGGTTCCTTTTTCTTCATTAACCTGGCCATTCTCGTCAACCAGGATCTCTTCCTGTTGCGCGAAAAAAGAAAAGCAGCATAAATTTTTTTTCACTGATTATCAAACGATTAGGTTGTTTTTGTAAAAAAAACTTCCAAATTGTTATGGAATTTACCCCCTTCCGGCGTCTTATATATAAACACCTAAACCGATGCGAGAAGACTTCCTACACTTTGTTTGGCGGCTGCGGCGCTTCCGTTGGGAAGGGTTGCGGACAACTACCGGGGATCCCATTGAAATTGTAGACCTCGGCCGCCACAATTCAGATGCCGGACCTGATTTCCTCGATGCCCGCCTCCGAATTGGCGACACCCTCTGGGCGGGCAACGTAGAAATGCACCTGCGCAGCTCCGAGTGGCTGGCTCACCGCCACCAGGACGACCCCAACTACGACAACGTAATCCTGCACGTAGTACTCGACGAAGACGTCGTCATCCACCACCCTTACGGCGAACGCATCCCCTGCCTCAACCTGCGCCCCTACCTGCCAGTGGGCCTGGCCCGCCAGTACCTGCGGCTGATGCGCAGCGAACAGTGGGTGCCTTGCCAAAACCAGTTGTATACCGTACCCGACGTGACGCGGTCGCTCTGGCTCGACCGCCTGCTCGTCGAACGCCTCGAAGCACGTACCGCTACCCTGGCCGAACGCCTGCATTACAATAAGACCGACTGGGAAGAAACTTTTTACCAAAGCCTGGCTTGGGGGTTGGGCCTCAAAGTCAACGCCGACCCTTTCCTCATGCTGGCCGAATCGCTTCCTTTAAAAACGCTGCTCCGACACAAAAACAGTTTGTTACAAATTGAAGCCCTGCTCTTCGGGCAGGCTGGTTTGCTGGCTGATACTTTCGTTGACGAATACCCCCGTACGCTCCAAAAGGAGTACCAGTTTCTGCAGGCCAAATACCAACTGCAACCCCTGGCCGCCACCCACTGGAAATTTATGCGCATGCGCCCGGCCAACTTCCCGAGCGTCAGGCTGGCCCAGTGGGCTACGCTCATCTACCGCACCGGCCAACTGTTCAGCAAGATGCTGGTGGCCCAAAACCTGACGGAAATAGAAAATGCTTTCTCGGTTGAATTGTCAAACTACTGGCAAACGCATTTCCGGTTCGACAAGGCCAGCAAGAAGAGCAACAAGAGCCTGGGCAAGACCATGGTGCACCTGCTGGTCATCAACATCATCGCGCCGTTTCTCTTCCTGTACGGGAAGGAACGGGGCGACGAACGCTACCAGGAACGGGCACTGGCCCTGCTGGAAGCCGTTCCTGCGGAAAGCAACCACATTATCGCCCAGTGGGAAAGCCTGGGCCTGGTGGCCCACCAGGCCGCACAAAGCCAGGCCTTGCTCCAACTCAAAAACAACTACTGCGATAACAAGCGCTGCCTCGACTGCGCCATCGGTTGCTACATCCTCAAACGCGAACCGGAGGTCAGGGAAGAGGAGGTGCTGTATTTGCCGGCCTGGTGGCTGGAACCCGCTGCTGTAGCCAGGTCAAAAGGAGCGTGACGAAAAGCGCTGGCAGGAGGTTTTCTACGTTGAGCTGCCCCAGGCCGAGGATGTTGATGCCGATGCCAATGATCAAGGCGCCACCGACACCGCTCAATTGGGCGATCATAATGGGGGTGAAAAGGCCCTTCAACTGACGGGCCAATAGGGTAATGCCACCCTGAAAGATCAGCATGGGCACAATGGAAAACAAAACCCCAATGCCGTAGGTAGCGGCAAAGGCAATGGCAGAAATACCGTCGAGCGTAGACTTGACCAGGAGCAGGTCGCGCTTGCCTTCCAGCCCTTCTTCGATGGCGCCCACGAAGGCCATGCTGCCAATGCAAAAGAGTAAAAATGCGGTGACCAAACCCTCGGTAAAGGTATCGCCCTCCAACTGGAAGTAGGCTTTGACGCCATCACCCAGCCCCTGTAGCCCGGCATGGACTCCGAGGAGCTCCCCGATGACGCCGCCGAGAATCAGACTGAAAATAAAATTGAGCAAGTAGCCGTCGGGCACTTTCAGGCTCATCATAATCCCTAACACCAGGGTACCCAAACCGATGGCCTGGAAAATAATGCCCTGCACGTTGGCCGGAATGACGCCCTTTAAATACAACCCCAGCAAGCTGCCCACGGCTACGGTGGCCATGTTGAAGAAGGTTCCGAGGGGGAGTTTGCTGGTTTTTATGGATATGGTCATGAGTTACAACGGTTTTGCGGGCGCAAATATACGCTGCTGCAAACCTATGTCACCACCAATTTCAAATAACCAACCCGCCCATCTCTTTCCTCAAAGCGGAGCAAATACAGCCCGGCGGGCAGCCCCGCCACCGACCATTCTACGGCCGGGGTTTTGGTAGCTACCTCCCGCCCAGCCACCAGGCGGCCGGTACCGTCGAAAAGCTGTAGGCGGCCGCTCATGGGCGTTTTGAATTGGATGGTGACCTCATCTACCGCAGGGTTGGGAAAAACGTGCAGCCACGGTGCCGCTTCCCCACCCACCTCGGTGGTAGCGGTAGTAGGTGTGTCGATACCGAGGGTGTCGCAGGGGCTGCCCGGTGCGTCCCACAATCGAAAATAAGGGTAATTGGGCGCTGAAAACCCATGAAGGGTGGGCAACTGGATGCTGTGTTGTGCAACATTACAAGCCACCCCTGGCAGGTTGGGCTCCTGGATGACGTGCAGCACATTGGAACTGTTGGGAGCTGTACCGTAGATTTTGCCGTCGGGGGCCAGCCTGAGGTCATAGAAGGATGCCCTGAGCGCTGGCGCATCCAGCACCAAATAACCATCGTAGGTGGCCACTACCTGCCTGCTGGCGGCAATATTATCCGACAACAAATCAAATTGGTAACTATTTAG
>Ga0213861_10001742_pt1 | contig 19145 bp, 18 predicted proteins | sample PICome_4_FD_160110 | JGI IMG/M metagenome (GOLD analysis project Ga0213861, IMG submission 160110) | Coastal seawater microbial communities near Pivers Island, North Carolina, United States - PICO131 | ecosystem: Environmental > Aquatic > Marine > Coastal | place: USA: North Carolina... | reverse complement strand
TTTTGCAATTCAAGCTCGATATTTTGTGGTCGATGTTAGACGCCATTGAGCGGGCCTACCCCGAATGACAGAGATCACTGACCCACCACTTCCAGAGCGCCCACGCTTAAACAAAATGTTTCGCCTGCAATGGGAACCGGCGCAAGAAGCGCACGTGTTGCTTTACCCCGAAGGCATGGTCAAACTGAATCAAAGTGCGGCTGAGATCCTCAAACGTTGCGATGGTGAACGCACCATCGCGCAATTGATCACTGAGATTGAGCAGGCCTTTGGTGAGAAAGACCTTCGAGATCCCGTGATGGGGATGTTACGCACGGCTTTTGAGCAGGATTGGATCCAATAGGATCCGGGTGTTCGAATGACTCAACCACCGATCAACCCACCATTTTGGTTACTGGCCGAACTCACTTACCGCTGTCCCTTGCACTGCGTCTTTTGCTACAACCCAGTGAACTACGACAACATCAAAAGTGAGTTGACAACCGCAGAGTGGATTCGCGTCATGCAAGAGGCGCGGGCACTGGGTGCGGCACAGCTGGGCTTCTCGGGTGGCGAGCCTTTGTTACGCGACGACCTTGAAGAGTTGGTGGCGCAAGCGCGTGAACTGGGTTTCTACACCAACTTGATCACCTCAGGCGTAGGCTTAAATGAAAAGCGTATTGCCGCGCTCAAAGCCGCCGGTCTTGATCACATTCAGTTATCGTTTCAGGACTCAACCCAAGAAATGAATGATTTCTTGAGCAGCACCAAGACCTTTGAACTGAAGAAAAAAGTTGCGGGTCTCATCAAACAATACGACTATCCCATGGTGATGAATGTGGTTTTACATCGCCACAATATTCCACATGTCGACAAAATCATGGATATGGCGCTCGACTTGGGGGCTGAGTACTTGGAACTCGCCAACACCCAGTACTACGGCTGGGCCATGCAAAACAGGGCTCAACTGCTACCAAACCGCGAGCAAATTGTCGCTGCTGAAGAGACCGTCAAAGCGTATCGTGAGAAGGTGGGCAAACGTTGCAAGATTTTGTTTGTGGTGCCCGATTATTTTGAAGATCGACCCAAGGCCTGCATGAATGGTTGGGGCTCGATATTTTTAGACATCGCCCCTGATGGTGCGGCGCTACCTTGCCACAACGCCCGACAACTGCCAGGGCTGAACATCCCGAATGTCAAGGATCACTCGATTCGCGACATTTGGTATGACAGCCAAGCGTTTAATTTTTTCCGAGGCGATGCCTGGATGCAGGAACCCTGTCGCTCATGTTCAGAAAAAGAGAAGGATTTTGGGGGCTGTCGTTGTCAGGCGTTTCTGCTCTTGGGTGATGCCGCGGCAACCGACCCCGTTTGCGCCAAATCACCCCAGCATCACGTGGTGACTGACATCATCAAGCAAGCCAGCGTCCCGCCAGGGAGCCCTGAGCGAGAGGAACACCCGCTGGTCTTTCGAACCGACAAAAACTCACGGTTGATTGGCGATGTTTCGGGGCAACGCCGATAATCCGTTCTTAATAGCAATGGCTAACGGTATCACTTCAATAGCCGCCTGAAAAGTAAGAGACCTACGACAGGTCCTGGCAGCAAGTACCAAACCACGGTAATGCCCTGCGACTCGTACAGCATCATCACCAAGATAATTGAAATGGTGGATATCAAAAAACCAATACTGTTTTGAATGGCCAACGCACCACCGACCAAGTCGGGTGGGCATACCTTGGCCGATGTCGCAGAAAACTGGGCTGAGTCTGACACCACAGTCAGACCCCAAACTGCAAGGGCAGCTGTTTTAAGTGGCCACCAATCATCAGGGATAAAGGGGTAGGTCAGGCACATCAATCCAGAGGTGAATAAGGCCGCGGCGGCGACTTTGGGACTGCCGATCCGCTGGCTTAAGTGACCAGCCATCATCGCACCAATCGCCCCCATGACACCCATGATCACAAAGGACAATGCCGAGGTAAGTGTTGGATTGGCTGCGGCATTGGCTGACAGCACCACATCGGCCACTAACAACGGCAAGATCGTCCAAAACGCATAGAGTTCCCACATGTGACCGAAATATCCCGCAGCACTGGCTCGAAATCTCGGATCGAGAAACACCTTTAGCACTGAGCCCCAATCAACCGGTCTGGATTTAACCAAAGGTCGCTGCGCTTTGGGTAGGTGTGGACCATCACCAAGCTTGAAGACCATTAGGGCAGCCATCAAAGCAAGCACGGTTGATGTGAGAATCACACTTTCCCAGGCCCAGCCAACACCGACCGCACGAACGCCATGGGGCAAAGCAGAGCCAAGTGTCAACATGGCGACCAGCAAACCTAAGGTGGCGCCGGTATTGTGGTTGGACCAAGAGATAATCATTTTCATGCCAAGGGGATAAATGCCGGCAATGGCAATACCCACGAGGAACCGCCACACAAGTCCTTGCTCAAAACCTGTCGCTGTCAGGGCAAACAATGCATTGAATAACGCACCCACCAGACAGCTCATGGTAAAGATACGGCTTGCGGCAAATCGGTCGGCCATGCCGCTTGTGGCCAGAACCAAGGTGCCAGTGATAAAGCCAACCTGTGTGGCGCTTGTTAACTGCCCCAGCTCAGCTGCGCTTAAGCCCCATTGAAACGCGAGACTGGTGGCAGCGCTGTTGGGACTGAACCAAAGTGAGGTGCCAAATAACTGAGCCATCACGATGATGGCGATCGGGTGAGACTGAAGGCGGTTCATTAAGGTGCTCAATGGAAGGTAATGTCGTTGGCACTAACGAAATACTACGCGCAATCCGAACGGTGGCCTTACAGAGGATGAAGGGTTTTATAAGACAAGTGCCACTTAGGGCTGACAAAGCAACGCCTAATAAATCCAGACGTGAGTCATGCCTATCTGTAGTGCAGCCTTAGCTCGAATTAGCCAACCCACTGTTTTCTACCAGCACCGCACACGTAACCCGTGGTAACTGCAGACGCAAAATCGAGCCTTTCAAGCGCGCGGCATCCGCAACCAAGCGTGAGCAATCTCGCGGCGCGTTGAGGTCCAAAAGATGGGATCCGAACTCAAGTAATCAAGAATATCGCACAGTCCACTAATGCGACCAGGTCTACCAATAATTCGAGCATGTAGCCCGATTGTGATCATTGAGGCTTGCCCGCTTCGACGGGCTTCGAGCGCAAGACGTGCCAGCGAATCGATCACGTAACCCCCAAAATCAGCCGCCCTCACAAAAGCAGGCGCCTCTCCAAAAAATCGCATGTCATTGGTGTCAAATTGGTAGGGCAGTGTTAGAAATTCGCCTTCCGCTGTATCAACCCAAAAAGGTAGCTCGTCGTTATAAGCATCACTGTGATAAAGCATCCCAAGCTGCTTCGCTATGCGCGCCGTATTGGGCGTGGCTGTTGACTTACAATGCCAACCATACGGCGCTTGTCCACAAACCGCTTGGATGGCTTCAGATGTTCTCACCATCAGGATCTTTTCGTCTTGCTCAGATAGTCCGACAGGGGATTGCCACAACCAGCCATGGCCGCAGAGATCGTGCCCACTACCGACAGCATGGCGTAGTAACTCAGGACACCGTTGGGCAAACCGTCCACAGACATTCAAAGTCACGCGTGTTTGATGGCGCTCAAGCTCATCCAACACACGCCAAAAGCCGACTCTAGTACCAAATTCGAAATGGGATTCGCGACATAAATCTTCATGTGCAGTCACCGAACTTTTTACCTCGTGCATCAGCTCATTGGAGGGATCACCATCGGCAAGACTGAGTTCAGCGCCCTCCTCTAGGTTCAAAACAAAACTGACAGCCACTTTTTTTTCGTCAGGCCAAGTGACGTTGGGGCGGTGAGCGCCGTATCCTACAAGGTCTCTTCTATTCATGGTGTAACACCGCCAGGCTTCGCATTCAGTGATTCAAGTAATTCCATGCAAACCGCTTGCATAGGCTCAACGAGATCCGTGTTCGACAGCCTTTTAGTCGCGTACTTTCCAAGCCCTGCAAGCAATGCACCAACGAAAGTGAAGGCCGCACTCGGATGCTGTTGCTTCAGTTCGATCGCTCGCTCTATAAAAACTTCTCGGCAACTGTCGTTTGGCCCATCTGCTGAAAACGCCAGTTGATCGTCAATGGCATACCAATGGACTTGCTCGCCGCTATAGCCGTAGCGTTTAGACATATCAGCATACAGCGCCAGCATATGACTACCTAGAGTAAGCGCAATGACTTGCCGCCGGTTGGCTGCGGCCACGCGTAACGTCGACTCACTCAAACCAAATACGGGTACCCGAGCGAATTGCCTTAAATCAGACAGACCGATATCCAAAGAGATACCAAGCACAATCGCGTCAACATCGCATTCAATCGAGGGCAGCATGGTTCGTATTGCATCATGCGCCTGAGTAACACCGACTTGGGAACGAACCACTGCGGGGCCGTGACGCGCCGTTATCCCCCTGACACTGAACTCGGATGGAAGAAACAAGCATGCTTGTTCAACCAGTTTTTCGGTGACCGATTCAGTGGTGTTAGGATTAATTACCAAAACATTCATGATTGATCCGCGAAGATAGCAACCAAATCAACTTCATCACCCTCGGCTTCAAGATGCAGGCTGCTTTCGATGTGAGCAAGATGCTCCATCATGCAGCGCTGAGCGCTCTCAATGTCGCGATTTGCGATCGCATCAATTATTTGCTCATGCTCATCAGCTCGGCAACTGGCGGCTGTGGGTGCGTCATACAAAAATATGATCAAACAGGTCAGTGTCGACAGTTCTCGCATTGTTTTGGCTAAGGCCATGTTACCCGCAAGCTCTGAGACCAATATGTGAAACTCGCCTGATAAACGAACAATCGCTCGCTTGTCTTCAAGGCGCCGCACCTCTCGCTCAATCGCCTGATGCTGTCGAAGGCGTTCAAGTTTGTCAGGCGTCAAGTTCTCTATTAATCGCCGCAATAAATGCGGTTCGATCAAACGTCTCGCCTCAAAAATATGCGTTGCTTGTTCTGGCGTAGGCTTGGCCACATAGGCACCCCGTTGCGGAATAAGATTGATGACCTGCTCATGGGAAAGTCTCGCCAATACTTCACGTATCCGCGCCCGACTTACTTTCATGATTTCAGCCAAACGCTCTTCAACTAGCTTGGTGCCAGGTGGCAGACGGTGTTCGAGAATCGCGGTGTATATCTTTTGGTAGATTTCCTCCTGACTCTTTTCCCGCATCAATTTGGCGGACACCTTTGACTGCATTCGAATGCCTCTATTTCCAGTTAAACAAGCGACCCCAACCTTTAATCACGCTGGGGTCAAGATTTAGCTTACGCGTCGCACCCCAGATAGCGGTGCTAACTGTATCGAGTAAAGTGATATCAGTTTCTGATTCAAACACTTGCGCCAGCTGAGCAGCGCGCAAATTCGTGCAATAAGTAACCACAGCCTGAGGTTTGGCCCGAGCAACCTGCTTTAAATCTTGGAAAATCTGCTCAGGTGTCAATAACGCAAAATCATAGTTAACAGAGATGTCATGGCGGATATTATCCACGATTTCAACGCCAAGATTCTCGTACTGCTCAATGATGCGCTGTTGGATATCACCAGTGTAGGGCGAGACGATGGCCAAGCGCTTGATCTGACCAATTTCGATAAGCTCATTCAAGGCCAAGATTGCCGTGGATGCTGGCACCCCGACTTTTTCCGCAATACGCTGGCACAGCAGTTTGTCTTTCTCAAACCCCAACCAACCTGCCGAAGTGCCGCTCCAAACAATGACATCGGGGTGTGCATCGGCCAACATTTGCGCAGCCTCGAGAATATTAACGTCATCAAACTGCCCTTGAGCCTGTTGAGCCATTGAGATTTCAGTTACTCGGAAGCGTACGAAGTGCGCGCTAACACGAGGCAACTGCATCACAATTTCCGACGTAAGTGGTTCTAACGCTGAGTTAGATGATGGCGTTAATACGCCTATACGGTGAGCATTCATTTCAAATTCCCTTGTAAACATTTAGTGTTAACACTAATGTCGACAATTATTTAAAAGATTTAAGATAATTCTGGCAAAAGCTGGCACCGCTTTTGCTTTGTACCATTAAATAGTGCAAACATTGTTCCAATCCTTTTCACGCAACCCCATAGCAAAAGTCCAATATGAAAATCAATGAAGGCCATCGTTGTTCGCACTATTGTCGACATTTTTTAGCATTATTTTGGTGCAATACAAATCAATTTGGTGCATTAAGGATGTTGACAAATGCTACTTGACCTTATCATTCGCAACGCCAAGGTGGCAACTGCAGCGGACGTGTTCCATGCCGATATCGGAATCAAAGATGGTCTTATTGTTTGTATCAGTTCGACAATCGATCAAACCGCCGAGCGGCAAATCGACGCGGCTGGCAGGGTAGTGACGCCCGGCGGTGTTGACGCGCACTGTCATTTAGACCAGCCCATGGCCCCACCCGTCAAAATGGCGGACGACTTTGAAACGGGCACGCGCTCAGCGGCCTGCGGTGGGACAACCACCATTATTCCATTTGCTGCCCAGGCCAAGGGTGAGTCTTTACAAGCTGCAGTCGACGACTACCATCGGCGATCTGACGGCAAAGCGCACGTCGATTACGCTTTTCACCTCATTGTTAATGACCCCTCCCCGAACGTCCTAACCAATGAATTGCCAGCACTGATTCAATCAGGCTACTCGTCGTTTAAGGTCTATATGACTTATGACGACATGAAACTCGATGACGGTCAGATTCTAGATGTCCTAGCTGTTGCAAAACAACATAATGCCATGGTGATGATCCATGCCGAAAATGCCGATTGCATCGAATGGTTAACCAAGCGGCTTGAATCCGCATCGCAAACCTCAGCTAGGTTTCACACAAGGTCAAGACCGATGCTCGTTGAGCGGGAAGCAACGCACCGGGCGATCAGTTTGGCCGAATTGGTTGATCAACCCATATTGATTGTTCACGTCTCTGGACGAGAAGCGGTCGAGCAAATACGCTGGGCACGCGCTCACGGCTTGAAAGTCTTTGCCGAGACCTGTCCTCAATATCTATTTTTAACGGCAGAGGATTTGGGCATCGATGACTCGTTTGAAGGTGCCAAGTGTATATGCAGTCCTCCGCCCAGAGATGCAAGCAATCAGGAAGTAATTTGGAATGGTTTGGCAGACGGCCTTTTCACCGTTTTCTCTTCAGACCATGCCCCATTTAAGTTCGAAGGCCCCGACGGCAAACAGGCTTTTGGAACGGGCGCGACATTCAGACACATCCCAAATGGCATCCCAGGCCTTGAGACACGTATGCCTTTGCTCTACTCAGAAGGCGTTTTAAAAGGAAGGATTAGCCTCACGAAATTTGTTGAGCTAACGGCAACAAACCCAGCCAAAACTTATGGCCTACACCCAAGAAAGGGCACCATCGCCCCCGGTGCAGACGCTGATCTCGTTATTTGGGATGAAACGCCCTATGTGATTCGCAATGATCAATTGCATCACGCCGTTGACTACACGCCCTATGAGGGTCGTGAGCTTTTGGCTTGGCCGGCCATGACCTTATTGCGCGGACAAGTCGTCTGGGATGGAAAACAGCTGTGCTCGACACCTGGCACCGGTCAATTTCTCAAATGCGATTTGCCAACAATCTAAAAGATTTTTCATACACCATCGCCACAGCCTTGCTGCCCTGGATGCGTTGATGGTTTTTTTACCAACTGAGAGGAGAGTAACAATGCGACAACTGAAAGCCCTAGCAATTCCGATGGCATTCTCCATGGCCATGCTGGTAGCACCCACTTCACAGGCCCAAGAGCTAACACTCAAAGTTATTGGTCAGCCTATCGCCACTGGCAATATCCAGAAAAACCGAGAGCAGCCTTTTTTTGAACAACTGGCCGCAAAGACGGGCCTACCCATAAAGATCGAATACAAGCCGCTTGACACGCTTGGCATCAAAGACACTGAGCAGTTGCGAGTGATGAAAGCCGGACTGTTCGATATCGTTTCTTTGCGCTTCTCTCAAAACTCGCGCGATGAACCAACTTTACTGGGACTAGACCTCGTGGGTGCTGCACCAACGTATGAAATCAGTCGTAAAGTAGCTGATGCATGGCAACCCGTTTTGGACAAACGCTTGCAAAAGCAATTTGGTGTGAAGTTACTTGGGCACTGGCCATTTGGTCCTCAGATGCTTTTTTGCAAGCCCGAAATCAAAGGTTTGGCTGATGTGAAAGGCAAGAAAGTGCGGGTAGCCGATCAAAACCTTGCCAAATTCCTCGAAGGACTCGGTGCAACCCCTGTACCTATGTCATTTGGCGAAGTGCATCAAGCGCTGTCACTTGGTGTCGTGGATTGCGCAGTAACCGGGCCAAGCTCAGCAAACGCCGCCTCGTGGCCTGAAATCGTCAAATACCAGCTGCCATTAGGATTTCAGATGGCCTTTAACGGCTATGCCATCAACCTGAAGACCTGGAACAAAATGACACCGGCGCAACAAGCGACTTTACAAAAGGCGTTTGATGAACTGGAAAATGATATCTGGTCCTATTCGGAAGAACTGTATGCCGATTCGCTGGCTTGCAACGAAGGCAAGGCAACTTGTAAGAGTGGCAAGAAATTTAACATGGTGTCGGTACCCGTATCAGCCGATGAAATCGCCCTTGTTAACACAGCGGTTAGTAGCGTTTCACTGCCGGCGTGGGGCCCTGTTTGCGACAAAGCCAATCCAACCTGCACAGCAGACTGGATGAAAACAGTCGGACCAGTGATTGGCATCAAGTAATTTTAGATATAGCGAGATACGTAATGAAAGAACGGCTAGAAAATCTGCTTGGAACACTATTTGGCATCATTTTTATAGTGTTGGTTGCAATAGTGACCATTGAAACGATTGCAAGAAAACTGTTCAATGTATCCGTTCAGGGTGCAGATGAACTGGGTGGTTATTCACTTGCTGTCGGCGCAACAATTGCATTTAGCCTAGCCGTTCTTGGTCGCACTCATATCAGGGTTGATATCCTGCACGAACGATACCCAAAGTCCATTCAAGCACTGATGAATTGGCTCTGTGCCGTCCTCATGAGTGCGCTTGCAATATTTCTTTGCTGGACAGCTTGGCAAGTCGTTGTCGATTCTATTGAGTACGCAAGCACGGCCCAAACTGCTTGGGCAACGCCGCTAGTTTATCCCCAAGGGGCATGGCTATTCGGCTTATCAGTGTTCGCCTTAATTTCGGGGTTTGCCGCTATTCAGGCGACCTACTTGCTGATAACCGGCAAGCAAAGTGTTGTTATCGAAGAGTTTCAGCCTAAAAGTGCAAAGGAAGAGCTTAAAGAGGAGCTCGTAGACATTGCGGCCCGAGACGCCGTCGCAATCAGTCGGAGCAACACATGACAGCCACCGTCGTAATTGTTGCTTTCATGATCATGGTTGGCATGATGTTGATCGGTATTCCAATTGCCGTTGCCATGGCAGTCGTTGGAATTGTTGGCGGTGTGTCTGCTTACGGCATGCCCTTTGTCAACTCAGTCGCACCCGTTGTTTGGGGTGTACAAAACGAAAACCTACTCACAAGCATTCCTCTTTTTGTTCTTCTCGGTGAGCTCATGCTGAGATCGGGAATAGCCGATCGAATGTATGGGTCACTTGCTGCCTGGTTTGGGCGTCTACCTGGGGGGCTTCTGCATACCAATATTGGTAGTTGTGCCCTATTTTCTGCGACTTCGGGCTCATCTGTCGCCACGGCAGCAACTATTTCTACAGTCGCCTTACCTTCACTAATCAAACGCAACTACCCTATCAGGGCTTCCTTGGGCAGTATTGCTGCCGGCGGAACGCTTGGCATCCTAATACCGCCAAGCGTTAACCTGATCATCTATGGATCTATGACCAACACTTCAATTGGACAATTGTTTATTGCAGGTCTTATTCCTGGTTTGCTTTTGACTGTCATTTTCATGATGTATATCGGAGTGAGCAGCTTAATTTCTGGGCATGCACTGCGCGAGGAACCAGTACCGCTGCTTACCAAGATTCGCTTGTCAGCCCACTTGGTTCCGCCGCTAATAATTTTTAGCATCGTTATGGGTAGCCTTTATTTAGGTATTGCCACGGCCACCGAAAGTGCGGCGCTCGGCGTGACTGCTGTGATGCTTTTTGTATGGCGTGCGGGCCGACTTCAATGGTCGCTTCTCAAGGGCTGCTTTATCTCGACTGGTCGAATTACCGGGATGATTCTTTTAATAATTACCGCTGCGTTCATTCTAAATCTAACGATTAGTCTGACTGGCGTCACCGATACAATGACAACGTGGGCCACCTCTTTTGGTCTGACGCCCTTGACGCTGATCCTATCACTCGTCGTCTTCTATTTATTGCTCGGTATGTTTATGGACGTGCTTTCAATGCAGGTTGCAACCGTCCCCATCACGTTTCCGATTGCCGTTGCCTTGGGCATTGATCCCATATGGTTTGGTATTTTTGTAATATTGATGTGTGAACTTGGCCTCATAACACCGCCTGTTGGCATGAACCTATTTGTCGTGCATGGCGTGCGGCCTGATAACGGAACGATAAAAGATGTGATGTACGGTGCCCTCCCATATGCCATCATCATCTTGCTATTTACTGGATTGTTAACCCTCATTCCAGAAATTGTGACTTGGCTGCCGCAGCAAATGCTGAATTAGCAAGGTTTATCCCAGCTAACTGGTTTTAAATTGGGGTTTGGATACAAGCACGTGGGCCCAGCGATGTGCTTGAACATGACTGGGTGCCAATCCAAGCTAGGCCTTACACCACCTTCTGCCTGATCGGCATGGACGCTTAATTGACACGAACGCAAAGTCTTGGCAACTCCTAACAAAAATTTGGGTCAGCAGCACGTTAGTGGTGACTGACATCATCAAGCAAGCCAGCGTGGCGCCAGGGAGCCCTAAGCAAGCAGTGGTCTGACTGCGCTGGACAGCATTTCGAGGAAGATAAGTGAAAGTCATTGATCGGTCATATCAAGCCGCTTCCTTCAGCCCGTTGTCGTTAAAGTAAACCTCATCTGGTGTCTGCTTGGCAAGCGATTGGTGCGTTCTTTTTGTGTTGTAAAACAAAAAGTAGTCTTTGATGCCCTCGCGCAATGCCGCCATTGATTCGTACGCCCTGAGATAAACGTTTTCGTACTTTACAGAACGCCACAGTCGTTCAACAAAAACATTATCTACCCAACGGCCTTTTCCATCCATACTGATCTGGATGCCATTTTCTTTCAATATCCCAGTGAAGTCCTCGCTGGTAAATTGGCTGCCCTGATCAGTATTAAAAATCTCTGGCTTGCCATACCGACCAATGGCCTCCTGAAGCGCATCGACACAAAAATCTGTTGTCAGGGTATTGGATATCCGCCAGGCCAAGACCTTGCGGCTCGCCCAGTCCATGATGGCAACCAGGTATGCAAAGCCTTTGGCCATGGGAATATATGTGATATCAGTTGCCCAGACCTGGTTGGGGCGATCGATCGCGAGGTCCCTGAGCAAATAGGGATAAATCTTATGACCTTTAAACGGGATGCTCGTTCTGGGGGCCCGATAGATCGCGTGAATGCCCATCTTGCGCATGAGGCCGCGTACTCGGTCTCGGCACACTTTGATACCGCCTCTGGCGAGTTGATCTCTGATACTGCGTGACCCCATCCAAGGAAAGTCTAAATGCAGCGCGTCAATCTTGCGCATCAGCTCAAGCGATTTACTATGGTCAGCCTTAGGTTTGTAATAAAAAGTCGACCGCTGCAAATCCAGCAATTCGCATTGGCGGCTGACCTTCAGGGCATGAGTACGGTCAATCATCGCTTTGCGCTCGGCAATCCCGCCTTGGCGAACGCGCGTTCGAAAAAATCGACTTCTAACGTCAATTGTCCGATCTTGGCATGTAAATCCTTCACCTCATCCTCAGATACTGCACCAATCGGTTCTTTGCCAAAGCTAGCTGCCATATTGTCGATTGCCTGCTGTCGCCATTGCGAGATTTGGTTCGCATGTACTTCAAACTGTTCTGCTAACTCCGCGAGGGTCTTATCCCCGCGCAGCGCTGCTAACACTACCTTGGCCTTGAAGTCGGCAGTGTGATTTCTTCTGGGTCGTCTCATCATTACTCTCCTGGGCGCTCTGCGCCAAAAAGACCAATGACTTTTTATCACTTATCGGGCTGTCTAGTTTGGCCAGACCGGCTCTGCAACAAGAACATCCGCTTGTGTTTCGTACCGACAAAAACTCACGGTTGATCGGCGAAGCGGTCGGGGTAAGGCCCATAGCCCGTTCTTAAAGTTAGTGGCCACCGTGCCTTACAACACCTGGGCAGACTTGCCGCGATCGTTAATGAGCAAACCAGAACGGGTAGCACTCATCACACAAGTGAGGCTAAGGTGTCCATCGTTCAGATACCGCGTGGCAAGCAACTTGTGTACCCCCATCCTCAGATAACAATGGCGCGACCTCTTTGCACCGTTCTCGAGCAATGGGGCAACGCGGATGAAACGTGCAGCCAGAGGGGGGATTCAAAGGGTTTGGTACCTCACCGGCCACTGGTGTGCGTGAGGCTCCCTGCCCATCCATATCCGGTATCGCTGACAAAAGCATCTTGGTATAGGGATGCCTTGGTCGCTCAAACAATTCTGCGCGCTGCGCGATCTCAACGATGCGACCCAAGTACATGACGCCAACCCGGTCAGCGACGTGATGCACCACCGCGAGGTTGTGTGAAATGAACAAATAGGTTAAACCCAAGTCACGCTGCAGATCTTTCATGATGTTCAGCACTTGAGCTTGAACCGACACATCAAGTGCCGACGTAGGCTCGTCGCACACCAAAAACTCTGGTCTAACTGCCAAGGCCCTGGCAATCGAAATCCTTTGTCTTTGCCCTCCAGAGAACTGGTGCGGATAGCGTTGTTTGTCAGCTGGATCCAAGCCCACCTGCAGTAGTAACTCATCGACGCGCTGTTGTTGCTCGGGTTTTGTCATTTGGGTGTGAGCGCGCAAAGGCTCCGCAATGATCCGACCCACACGCCACCGAGGATTCAGGCTGGCAAACGGGTCCTGAAAGATCATCTGCAGTCGGCGCCGCAACTGAGTCCCTTGAGGACCTTTTAGTGTTTGAATCGGTTGGCCATCTATGTTGATTTCACCTCGTGTCAGGGGATACAAGCCAACAAGCAAACGCGCAACGGTTGACTTGCCACACCCTGACTCTCCCACCAATGCCAGCGTCTCGCCTCGGTTAATCGTAAAAGAGACCCCTTCGACCGCTCGGAGCATGATTCGGGGCTTGCCCGACAAAACCCGCTCTAGCCAAGGCGCTGACACATCAAACCAACGCGCTGCGTCCTTGACCTCAACCAAAGGCGTGGCATCGTTAGCCATCTGTCCCCTCCTTTGCCATTAGCCAGCACGCCGCCTGTGAGGCGCCCCTAACCATGAGTTCAGGCCGTTCGCGGCGACAAATTGGCATGACGTGTTCGCAGCGCGGATGAAACGCACAGCCAGATGGAATCGCATTCAACCGCGGCATACTGCCATCGATTTGTACCAACCTTTCTACAACGCGTTTGATCGTGGGAATCGACCCCATCAACCCAGCTGTGTAGGGGTGCTGTGGTCGCTCGATGACATCGCGCACCGCTCCCACTTCAACCACTCGACCCGCGTACATCACCACCACTCGATTGGCTGTCTCGGCAATGACGCCCATATCATGCGTAATTAGCATGACTGCCGTGCCATGCTCGCGGCATAAGCGCTTGAGCAATTCGATAATCTGGGCTTGAATCGAGACGTCTAGAGCTGTCGTAGGCTCATCAGCGATAATGAGCTTGGGTTCTGCCGCCAAAGCAAGCGCGATCACCACCCGTTGGCGCATACCCCCAGAAAATTGATGCGGGTAGTGATCAATCCGTTCGCGCGCTGCTGGAATACCTGTGGCTTCTAGCAGCTCAATCGCCCTAGTCTTGGCTTGACTGTTACTCAATGACAAATGCGTCGTAATCGTTTCAATCAGCTGTTGCCCAACCGTGTAAAGCGGATTAAGCGAGGTAAGGGGATCTTGGAAGATGGCACCAATTTTTCTGCCTCGAAGCAAACGCATTTGGTCGTCAGGCAACTGGTCAATGCGCTGTCCTTCCAACCAGATTTCCCCACCAGATACCCGTCCGGGTGGTTCGAGTAAACCAATGATAGCGGCACCCGTGAGCGACTTGCCCGCGCCTGACTCACCAACCACGCCAACCACCTCTCCCGCCTGAATCGAGAACGACACTTCATCAAGCGCTTTGAGCACGCCTCGGCGGCTAGGGAACTCCACACTAAGCTGACGAATCTCTAAAACATGTCCCATGGTTATCTCAATTAAGCCGAGGATTCAACGCATCGCGCATCCAATCACCCAGCAAATTGACCGACAGCACCAAAAGCACCAAAGCCATGCCAGGGAAAATAGTGATCCACCACTCCCCAGAAAATAGGAAGTCATTGCCTATCCGAATCAACGTGCCAAGTGACGGAGAAGTGGGCGGCACGCCCACCCCAAGAAATGAAAGCGTTGCCTCGGTGATGATAGCTGTGGCTAAGTGAACCGTCGCCAAGACAAGCACCGGCCCAAGGACGTTAGGTAATACATGGCGAAACATAATGACAGGTGACGAAATGCCAATCACTCTTGCTGCTTGCACATACTCTCGGTTTTTCTCGACCATGGTTGATCCACGTACCGTTCTGGCATATTGAGGCCAACCAGCCAATGAGATAGCAAACACCAAGACAGGAAAGGCAATAACCTCGTGCAACTCATTAGGAACCACTGCTCGAGCCACACCATCAATCAGTAGCGCAATCAAAATGGCAGGGAACGACAGCTGCACATCAGCAACTCGCATGATGTAGGCATCGGTACGTCCCCCGAGATAGCCGGCCAATAACCCAAGTGCGACACCCAAAAAAACTGACAAGAAAACCGAAGCCAAACCGATCATCAGTGACACTTGCATGCCGTACATAATCGCTGACAAGAGATCCCTGCCTTGACTATCGGTTCCTAAAAAATAAGTGGGATCCCCATCTGGCTCCCAAACAGGGGGCTTTAACGCGTCAAGCAAGTTCAGCGTCGCTAAATCGAACGGATTATGCGGTGCAATGACCGATGCACCGAATGACCCGACAACCAATACAACGAGCACGATGGTGGCCAGCACGGCCACGGGCGAATGCCGCCACGACCAAGCGACATCGCTGTCCCAGAATCGTTGCCAGCCTGACATCAATGCCCTCCTGCCTTGCCAATCCCTGCCCGCAAGCGAGGGTCAACCAAGAAGTAGAGCAAGTCGACGATCAGGTTGATCACAACAAAAATCAGGGCAATCAAGCAAAGGTACGCCGCCATGACTGGGATATCGACAAACTGCACAGCCTGAATAAACAACAGTCCCATGCCTGGCCACTGAAAAACCGTCTCGGTAACGATCGCAAACGCAATGATGCCGCCCAATTGAAGCCCGGTAATCGTCATCACTGGCACGAGGGTGTTTTTAAGTGCATGACCAAAATGAACCACGCGCCTTGTCAGGCCGCGGGCGCGCGCGAACTTGATGTAATCGGTTCTTAAAACCTCAAGCATTTCAGATCGAACCAGACGCAAGACCAATGTCAATTGAAACAAAGAAAGCGTAATAGCGGGCAAGATCAGATGCTTCCAGCCGCTCACCGTCAAAAACCCAGTCGACCACCAACCAAGGCGAACCACGTCTCCGCGCCCATAGCTCGGCAACCAGCCTAACTGAACCGAAAAAACCAAAATCAATAAGATACCAATCAGAAACGTCGGCAGCGACACGCCCACTAACGAAAATGCCAGCACAAAATTAGCAGAAAATCCCTTGCGATTAAGGGCTGTGAACACACCAAGGGGAATGCCGATGACCAATGCAATAACAGCAGCAGTAAAGGAAAGCTCTAAGGTTGCGGGTAACCGTTCAAGCAACATGGTCGAGACCTTTTGCCCTTGACGCAAAGAAATCCCGAAGTCGCCCTGTGAAGCATTGACCAAAAAATGGTAGAACTGCACCACTGCTGGTTGGTCGAGTCCTAACTGATTGGTCAGTCGAATTCTGTCTTCATCGGTAATATCTTGCCCAAGCATGATCGAAACGGGGTCGCCCACATACTGGAACAGCATGAAAGCAATTAGCCCGACTACCAGCATCACGCCGGTGGCCTGAATCAGGCGGCGAATAATAAAGGCAAACATGGCTTACGGAGCACCACAGGACAAACAAGGCTTGTGGTGCCAGCGCGTTACGTCATCAGTCAATGACAACCCAATCCACAACCAATCGGTTGTCTGCGCGGTGTAAAGCATTGACGTTTTTCTTCATGGCCCACGGAATGATTTGGTCATGCAAGGGGATATGCCCAACGTCAGCGGCGTGCAACTTTAACGCTTCCTGAATCATGGCCGTGCGCTTGTCCTGATCCGTTTCCACTTTGATTTTGTCAATCAACGCATCTACCTGGGGGTTCGAATAGCCACCATGGTTCCATGATCCGTCAGCACCGGTGCCCTTTGTTCGAATCAGCGCTTGCAAACTGTAGAGCGCATCAAATGTCGGCACTCCCCAACCAAGCATGTATGCACTCGTGTCACGCTTTTGGATCTTCGGGAAAAAGTTTGCGCGCGGCATCGTGGTGAGTTTGGTCTTGATGCCCACCTTGGTCCACATGGCGGCGATGGCTTGGCAAATGGCCTCGTCATTGATGTAGCGATTGTTAGGGCAGTCTAGGGTGATTTCAAAACCATCCGGATAACCGGCAGCATTTAACAGCGCCTTGCTCTTTTCTGGGTCGTGAGGCATCCGCTGGGCGATCTCTTCAGCGTAACCGTTGACCTGAGGTGCAACCATCAGGCCTGTCGGAATCGAATTGCCACGCATCACAGCCTTTTTAATGGCATTGATATCAATGGCCTGATACATCGCTTGGCGAACACGTTGATCCTTGAGCGGGTTCTTGCCTTTGACGCTGCTGTAGAGCAACTCGGGGCGCTCTTGATCCATGCCTATGAAAATCGTGCGGTACTCATTGCCATCAAGTACCTTGACCTGCTGGCGCAAGCGATCTAAGTCCTGTGCAGGCGGGTCGAGCACAAAATCAAGTTCGCCTGAGAGCAAAGCGGCCGTTCGGGTGGCATTTTGTTTGATAGGGGTGTAGATGATCTCAGTGACATTGCCCTTTTTGTTGTCCTTATTCCACCAATTGGGGTTTTCGACATAGACAGTTTTGACATCCACTTCCCGAGTCTTGAGGATGTAAGGACCCGTGCCGTTGGTGTTGCGAGCAGAGTGGGTCTCCTCTTTGTCTTTAAAGTTTTGTGGCATTGTCACGCCGTTCTTTTCTGACCAAGCTTTGCTCATCATGCCAAGCACAGGTAACTGTCTTAATAAGACAGGATTTGGGCCATCGGTGATCACCTCAACAGTCAGGGGATCGATCACTTTGACTTCCTTTACGCCGCTGACGTAGGACTTATATTGCGAGGACGGTGCGGCTGCTCGTGCGAAAGAAAACTGGACGTCTTCTGCCGTAAACGGCGTACCGTCGTGAAACTTAACGTTGGGGCGAAGCTTGAAACGTACCGTTTCAGGATTAACCTGCTCCCAAGAGACAGCCAAGCTGGGTACTAGCTTAAAGTTTTCATCGTAACGAAGTAGCGGTTCATAAACGTACAAGTTAGCCGCAATATTCAGCCCTTCGTTCTGAGAATGCGGGTCTAGCGTCATGATATCGCCCTGACTCGCCCATTTGAGCGTTTTTGCATGACCAATGGCGGGCGCAACAGCAAAGCAAACCACAACAGCCGCAGTTAAGAGTGATCGACGCATCTTAGTCTCCTTCATTTGATGGTAAAGCTGACGTTTTTTTTAAAGTTGTTCTCAAAGTGTGCACCAGCCTTTGATGCCCGTCAAACAAAAGCTGCGTTTCGTTTAACAAAAGCAAAGTCTTCTCAGTAAAAAATGCTTCTTCCATAGCAAGTAACGGTCTAAGCACTTCAGTGGCGTCCGTTAAGCCGAGCGTTTTTAAAGTAAAAGCAAATGCTGGCGTGGCCTATAGGTCGATTTTATTGGGTGCCGATTTGAATTCAAATTCGTCATTTTTGGGTAATTTCCTAGGGGTTAACCTCTGGGAAATATCTCATAAATACCGGCAAGACGCTGTTTGAAAACCTCATGGCATTGATGCCATTTACCAGCTTTGGGCGCATCGTCGATCGATATGGTAACAACGCTGGCGTTCGACTTTTGTGTCATTCAATTTAAAGCAAACACCAAGCAAACGCCAAAACCCTTAATCTAGTGAAATCTTCAGTCTCTCAATAACAGGATCCCAACGCGCCTTTTCTTGTTTCATTAAGGCCGTTAATGCGGCTGGTTTTGAGCCCGCAGGCGTGAAATAAAGGGAAGCAAACCGCGTTTGCACCGTAGGATCTTGCAGGATTTTATTAACTTCAGCGTTCAAACGTTCAATGACGTTGGCCGGGGTGCCAGCGGGTGCCAACATCGCATTCCAAGAAATCGCTTCAAACCCAGGAAACCCCAGTTCGGACAGCGGCTTGAGCCCGGGTAACGCTGGCGTGGCTTTTAAGCTGGTGATGGCAAGCGCCTGGATCTTACCCGACTTTACTTGTGTCATTGCAATGGCAGGGACCATGAAGCTTGCCTGGATGTCTCCCGCTAAAAGTGCATTGACCACGCTGGGGAATCCTGCGTAAGGAACATGCACCATGTCAAGGCCAGCATCGGCCTTGAACAGTTCCATGGCCAGCTGCGAAGCACTGCCCGCACCAACCGAGCCATAGTTGTATTTTCCAGACGATGCTTTGACCTTGGCGATAAACGAGGCCAAGTCTGGTGTGCCGAAGTCTGTGTTGACGATGAGCACATTCGGACTGGTTCCAACCAAAATGATGGGTGCGAGGTTTGTGAAAGGGTCATACCCCAACGTTTTCTTATAGAGGGTCGGTGCTGTCACCAGCGGGCCATTGATGGTGTAGAGCAGGGTGTAGCCATCGGGGTCGGCGGTGGCGACCTGCCGGGTTCCGATGTTGCCACCCGCACCGGCT
>Ga0213861_10001741_pt1 | contig 19147 bp, 34 predicted proteins | sample PICome_4_FD_160110 | JGI IMG/M metagenome (GOLD analysis project Ga0213861, IMG submission 160110) | Coastal seawater microbial communities near Pivers Island, North Carolina, United States - PICO131 | ecosystem: Environmental > Aquatic > Marine > Coastal | place: USA: North Carolina... | reverse complement strand
TGGCGGATGCGGCCTTGCTCGTAGAGTGCGGCAACAGGCTCGGCCCTGACGTGTTTGCCACGGCTCGCCCGCACTTCGATGATGTTCAGGTTGGGCGAGACCGTGCGCAGCGTGTGGGCCACCATGTCGCCGCCTTGATTGACCTCGACCACCACGCCGTCTGCGCCGTGCTTGTGAACCATCTGCGAGACCTTGCGCGCCCAGTCGATCGGGGCGCCGCTCATGCTGGCGTCCTCGATCAGGTAGCCGGTTTGGTCGGCGCCGATGCCCGCAACGATTATCCCATGCTCGTCGCTGTTTTCCGTGTTCGTAACCGCCGGATCGACAGCCACCACGACGCGACCGAGGCCAACAGGTTCGGACACGCGGTAAATATCAATCGCTGTCTGCGTCCAGATTGCGCCGGGAAGGTCGCTCAGGATTTCCGCGTTAAGTTCCTGCCGACCAAGCCGAGTGCCAGCATAGCGCGCCTGAATGCGCTCCATGAAGTTTGCGGCGAGGTTTGCCCGGTTGTCCATCGTTGAACCGCGCGTGATTTCCACCTTGCCCTCGGTGCCCGCCACGATTGCCTTTAGCAGTTCGATCGGGCGCGGCGTGGTCGTGATGATCTGGCGCGGGTGACGGCCAAGACGCAAACCGAACTGCGCCTGGTCCCAGGTTTCCCTTGCATATCGCCACTTGGCTAACTCATCGTGCCAGATGAAGTCGTGCTGCGGGCCGCGAAGCTGGTCAGGCTCAACCGCGTTGTACGTAAATGCCTTCGCCCCATTGGCGAACTCGACGCACCGATTTGACTTGGTGTAGATCGGTCGCTCATTCGGCGGATAGATGCGCAACAACTCCGCAACCATTACGTCACGCGCATCCGCCGCCGTTTCAGCGATCAGCGCTATTCGCCCAGCACGTCCTGCCGCGACTTCTTCCCTGACCGCCTCAGCGCCGGTTCTGGTCTTGCCAAAGCCGCGCCCTGCCAGGACCAGCCAAATATCCCAATCGCCGCTTGGCATAAGTTGCGCGGGCCGCGCAAGAAAGCCGCGCCAGTCGAATAGAAGGGCTTCCGCCTCAGCATCGGATAGGACCGCGAGAGCCTCGGCCCTCGCATCAGGCCCCAGAGCCGCCAGTCGTTCCGCTACGCTCTGCAATCGAATCCAGCACAGCGGCAAGCCTTGCAGCGCCGGTGCCCTGTTCCTCGGTCTTGATCGGGCCACCATCGGCGCCGGTCATCTCGGTAATCACGCGGTCACGCCATTCTTCGGGCGCCGAGTTTTTCAGCGCGAAAATACGGCTTGTGACGGTGTGCCCGTTTTCTGCGGAAAGCAAATCGCCCTCCAGCTTGAACGTCCGCGCGGCCTGTCCGATGCGTATAGTGTCCGCAAGTTCGGGATCGTTTTCGGCCCATTCGTAAATCCGCTGGCGCCAGACGCCCAGAGCGCCAGCAGCAGCGGAAAGCGAATAGCCCGCGCGCATCAGTTCCAGCACCTGAGCCGCTACATCGTGGTCAGGTTTGGATTTCTTCTTGGTGTCGCCGCTCATTGGGGAGACTCCCTTGTTAGTGTTTAGCTGTCGTTGATTACGCTGATGGTGTCGCCTGCCTTGAGTGGGCCAAAGTCGCGGTGCGTGTTGGGCGCGACGAAGTGGCCAGCCAGGACAGCAGCGGTGCCATCGAAGCGAACCCAGATCGCGTCGGTTCCGTTGTTGATGACAACCGCGACATGCGATCCTAGCGCGACGATGCCGGAAACGGTCTGCGCGGTGCCGGATGATGTGACCTCGCCGACGAGGTGCCCCTTGGCACAGAATGCTTGCGCTTGCCCGGCTTCGGCCAGCGTGGCGGGACCGACCTCCACAATCACTTGTGACATGGTGTTTCCCCTTGGTGTCTGGAATAAAAAAAGCGCCCTAGATCACTCTGGGCGCAATGCGTCACAAACTGCATACACGATTTTTCCGCGTAGTGCAAGCGTTATTTTTGGTTGCGCTGAAAACGGTTTGGCCCGGACAGGTGTTTGCACCACCTGTCCGGGCCTTAGTGGTCGCTACTCCATCACTGCCGGTGACTGTACTGGATCACCTCGCATATGTCAAACGCCCCATTGATTGAATTAGGGCGTTTGCAGCACGGGACAAAACCGACAAAACCTAACGCGCTGTTAATGTTTGAACTTTTCAAACTTATTCGTCTTATGGCCGACTTGTTCGGTCACTTGTTCGGTATGTCACGCCATCTATTCGGTATGTCACGCCATCTATTCGGTATGTCACGCCGCAAACCCTTGACACGCTCGGATTGTTCTGCGCTCGCCCAGATCATCAAAGATCAGCCCGCTCACCTCTGTGAGGCCCATTCCCTCGCTGAGATGGTACGAAACAATCACGGCGCCGCGCTCGTAGTTGACTTGCATCCGATCCACCAGATGCGCGCGGATTGCATCGGCTGCGGCGTAATCCTTCGCATCGCGGCGCTGCTGTAGCGCGATTGCATACCTCACAGCGTCGATCGCTTGGCGGTGCTGCATGTTGTCGGCATCGAAGCCGGTGCCGGATAGAACGCGGATTGCACCCCTGGGAAACAGTTCGCTGAAAAACAGTTTGTAGAACTCAAGGCCATTTCCGCGATCCGGGGTTAGCAGGCTGTAATCAAAGTCTGTCACGATGTGTTTCCCCGCTCTGAGTGTCACGTATGTCACGCCGCAATGCCACGTATGTCACGCCGCAAACCCTTGACACGCTGTTTTTATTGGCTTTTTCGCTAGAGCAATGTCACGCTTGCGGCGCTGGCGTGTCACGTTAGCAGAAAGTGGCGGGTTTGGTCGCTTTCTGCTAACGCCCATCATGCAACCTGGACAGCATCACCCGCAACAGCGGCAGCTTGGTAGGCCGCAAGTCCCGATCGCAGACCCATAGAACCTCGCGCAATCCAGCCTGTCCTAGTAGACGCTCAACCGCGCGATATGCCGCGATGATGCGCGGGTTTCCGTCGCCATCGTCAAAGCCCGGTGTCGCGTCAGAAAGGCACGACCTGTAGCCCTCGATGCCCGGCAATTCTTCGATGTACGCCGCGCGCAGGTTCTGGAATGCGCGCGCGGCCTGCTTCTGATCGTCGCTGATCAGCCCGTCACAATGGAGCCTACCCACCATGTCGGATGCCAAGTCAACCGACGCTTGGCCGTCCTTCTGACCGCCTTTCGGGTCTGCCCATACACCTCGCGCCCTACGTTCGGCGGTTGGATGCCCCTGAGAGCCGCTGTGCTGCGTCAGGACTGGCGCTAGGCCATTGTCGGCGGGCACCCTAGCCTGAGCATCCTTAACGGCCTTGGCGCGCGATTTTTTGCGCCTCTTTTCTGCTCTGCTCGTCATTCGACCTCCGGGGGTTTCGGGACGCTGGTCGTTTTCCAGCCTAGTTGCGTCAAAATGAACACCCGCGCCTGCCATTCTCGCGGCAGTTCGCGCAGGAAGCCGTTCAGTTCCAGCATGTCCAATTCCTTGCAGGCGATCTTGTAGTGGAGCCGAGGCGCCCGCGACCGCGCGACGATGCCGTAAGCCGTTACTGGCAACATTCGGGACTGCGACGTTGCCGCCAAGTCCAGGACGCGAGCGGTTCGCGGCTCCAGCTTCATTCGGGCGCCATCCCCATAAACGCGCGGCCTGATGGTGTCAGTGCGTAGACAGCCGGGCGACCGATGACGGTGTGACCAGTGCTGTTGACGATGTAGCCCCGACCGCGCGCGGCCTTCATGGCGTTTTGCAGACCCTTGGCGCAAAACCCGGTTGCGTCCCGAATGTCCGACGACTTGGCCGAGCCGCCCGACGCGGCGAGATAGGACATAACGCGAAACCCGCCCGCCGTGTCGTGCATTCCGCGCGAACCGTCAAAGCTGCCGGTCGGCAGGCAGGGCACATGCCCGCCCGCTTGTGCGTCGGCCCGCATGGCCTCGGCAAGCGCCGCCTCGATCGGCCCCATGTCAGCGAACCGACGCGGCCCGTATGCATCGGCCACTGCCTGTTGAAGCGTAACCATTTCACCCATTGTCTGCACCTCCGAACTTGCGCACTGGAAGGCCCGCCATCTTGACGATTTCGTTGGCCCGTTCCGCCGTGATCCGATCTTCCTTGGCTGTGTCCGACACAAGCGCCGGACCAGAACCCGGCGCCCGACCGATTTCCAGCCACCTCTGGGCCGCATTAACCGCGTCCATTTCAACGATGGCGCGCGCCTCGATGTTTCCTTCTACGGGGCGAATGTTGCGCTTGGGATTGTCAGCAGACCGCCACCACGCGATTGCCCGATGAATAGCCCACGCCGGAAACTGCCTGAGACTGCGCGCCCAATATTCCGCGTCGATTTCCCGAATGGCGGCTGGCGTGTCCTTTTCGTAGTAGGGCAGAAGCAGCGCCGCAATGTGAGCCATAAGCCACGTCGGCGGCGCTGGCTTGGTCAGATCATTCACCAGCAAGGCGACCTCCGTCGCGTTCCATTCTTGCGGCGACAGCAGCGAATGCCTTAGCCGTTCCAGAACCAATGCCGGTGTGCGCTTGGTCGTTTGCAATTCGGTTGTCATAATTGCCCTCCATGAGTTTAGCGAACGAGGATTGACGGGTGAGAAAGTCGAAGGAAGCCAGGAAACCCTGCTTTGTTCTGGCGCAAAGGAAGTCGGACGCGGTTGCCTTGTCCAGGGCCACGCGCCAACCGTCCAACCCGCCGGCCTCTAGCATCCGGGCCTTTAGCGCTGCCCGTCTGGCCGTCGAAAGCCGCTGCACCTTGGGCCACCCTGCAACGCTTGCCGCCTCATTGTAGGCCGCGATGGCTGCGGTGGCGTCGTTTGGTAAAACGACAAGCGTCTCGTTAGAGACGCTATCTCTTATATATGGATATGGTTCTGGTTCTGGCTCTGAATAGCATTGCGTTCGCATTGCGTCCGCATCGGCCTTGCCTTGATTTTCCTTGGTTTTTTCCCACCTTTTAGTGGCGGCGGCCTTCGCGCTAATGCGCCGCTCGCAGCGTAGCGCGATGTGTTTAGCGCACTTATCCGACCAAATACCGGATTTAAGCACCTCTATTTTGGCGTCGTCCACCAGGTCTTGCACGGCTCTTTTGAAGGCTGGCAGGGTGCAACCGCAGCGCCGGGCCAGCTTGTCCCAGGTCTGTGGAAGCGGCTCTTCGGCCTCATAAATCAGACAGATCAGGGTGATATAAACCCCCTTCGTCGCGGCTGTCATTCCGCCTGTCCCGGCCAGAAAGTCGGACGTGTAAAATGGTATGAATGGCGTTTCGCTCATTTCATCCCCCGCCGCAGTATCTCATTCGTCACCGAACAGGCTTCCCTGTGCAGGTGCTTGGTTGGCCTGTGCTGGCGTTGCGCGCGGCGTATCTGATCGGCTAACACCTCGCGCCGCGACAGCAGTAGATCGCCGCGCCTCGGCATCTGGGCGGTGCTGTGAACAAGCCCAAAGATACCGCGTGCCCGGCTTGCGACCGCCCGGAAAAGTGTAGCCATACGCGCCCCAAGACCGGCACCATTCGCACTTGTGGTTTCTTGGGTCATTGGTCATACCTAGCGGCCTTCGCTCTGGCCTTGATCAGCGCCCGATCGGCTCGAACTACATCGCCGGTACAGCCCAGCACGGCTGCAATCTCCAGCTTGGTCATGCCGCGTTCCGTCATTTCAGCCACCCGCTCGCGCCGCTTTTCCAGCGCGACCTGCTGCTCCGTTGGCGTATTGTTCTGGTATCCAAGCTGACCCTCGTAACCGTGGCGCCGACGATATCGGGCATTGCACCTCTTGGCGTCCGCGTGCATGGCTGCGAGCATTGTCTCGAAGTCCGTCATAGCCGCCGCCCCGCCGAATACATTCCCTTGAGCCGATCAAGGAAATATTGCAGCTTGTTCAGATCGTATTCGGTGCCGATGCCGTCCTTTTCGCCTAGGCGGTAAAGTGCCTTGAACAAATTGCCGCGCGCGAAGGACATTCCCTTATGCTCGATCAGGTCGTTAAGTTCTTTCGCGCCATCAGGGAGCATGTAATAGCTAGACGATCCACCGTCTGATTTGATTTTGACGTGATCAGTCATGCCAGCGAACTCACACAAACAATGGTTTGCGCCCGCCGTGCCCACCACTTCCCGCCGCTATCCCGCGCGACCTGGCAATCATCCGCAAAGGCCACGCCGTTTAGCGCGTCCAGAATGGCCTTGCGAATGTTGTCATTGTCGGGCTTTTGTGTGTGATACTTCCCGATCGCAGCCTCGCGCTTGGATTTCGACCAAGACTTTGGCGGCTCAAAATATGATGAGATCAGCACGAATACAGGCCCGGCCAGCGTTTCAGGGAAATACTCGCGCGCAATCGCCCTGACCTTCGCCTCGTATGCGACGGTTTCCGCTGGCGTGTACATGCGCCCGGTTTTCGTCATCCGCGCGCGCTGCTTGGCAAATGGTTTGCCGGGTATGGTGAACTCGATCATGCAGCCCACCACTTAACCGGCATTCCGCCCGACTTGTTCTCGCGCTTGACGCACTCGCAACGATCCGGCTCATGGCGGATGCGGTTGACGATCCCGACGACAGCGTTTTTCGTCAGCCCGAGCCGCTGCCCGATCGTGGTACAGCCCATGCCGCCCTCGCTCAGGTGCAGCACTTCCAGCATCCGTTCGTCGGATGCCCGCGACATGAAATCCCTACTTGCCATAGGTCGGCGCCTTTCTGTCTGCCAGCGCCGAAAGACGCGGCCATGTTTCAACTGGAACAGCGCCGCCGGTTTCCGCTTCGATGCGAAGCGCCAGCGCCAAGCTGCAATGACCGGGCACGTCACGGCAAAGCCGCGATATGGTGCCCTGCCGGCATCCTACGCGGGCCGCAAACGCCGCCTGCGTGGTGTTAGTACGATCTAGGTAATCCTTGAGGTGCATGGCGTTTTATGCACGTCACGAATGATTTTCGTCAAGGCGGAATATTCCTAAGCGGTGTAAAATGGCGTTTTATTGTGCGATGCAGAGGCGTATGCTTATGGATATGGACAACCTCAAGGCCCTTCGCAAACGCCGCAAGCTGACCCAGGCCCAACTCGCCGCGAGGGTTGGCTGCACGCAAGGCACGGTATCCCGCATCGAAGCGGGCGATCTTAACGTATCCCTGAGCCTACTAAAGCAGATCGCAGACGCCTTGCAGGTAGAGCCATACGAACTATTCGGCCTGTCCGCGTTACAGCTCAGGGCGCTGGACGCTCTGCGCAGTCTGCCCGCCGATCGGCAGGCCGCCGCCTTGATGGTGCTTGAGTCGCTTTCTGACCGTCAATAAACGTCAGCAAGTCCCAAACCTGCGCGGCTGTTAGTGCGGCCACGCGAACTTTCAAATCTTGTTCATCCATAGCGCGAGTGTCGCTCATCCGCGTCAACCTGTCCATAGGTGTTAACCCGTCTGGCGCAAAAATATTCCCAAGGTGCATTGACAGATATTCCGGACAGGGATAATCTGATCCCAACGAACACACCAAAGGATGCCCGACCATGAGCCTCATAGTAACTAAGCTGGTAAACACCATGCTGCTGATCGAGACAGATCAGTGTAGCGCGGCCTACTACACCGTCACAGCCATACCGGAGCGCGCCCAGCGAGCGGGCGACGAGGGGCAGATCGCCGTTGAATGCCAGCTGGAATACTTCCGCATCGGCGCCTGCGAACTTAACCGCGACGATGCCATTCAAATGATCGGGCGCCGCCGGGTCGAAGAGGCCGAAGACGATGCCGGATGCATCGCGCTTGAAACGCTGGCCGCTGATATGGCCGCTTTCTTGAAGGTGCTGCAATGACCGCGTTTGACCTGTTTCAGGATGCAACCTGCGATATTTCGGCAGGTAACCGTGCCGAGGCAATCTTGTCGCTCACTTTGGCCATTGAACTGATCGACAAGGACGGGGTTGACGCTCATGTGCGGCCCAATCTTGTCGCACTTCGCAACTCGCTTATGGAGGCATCACAATGACCAATATCACCGCCATCGAATACTCCACCGGCACATTCGAAATCGACACAGACGATGTGTATTGGCCCGTAGAGGCCGAATACGTCACCGAATATGAACGCTATCCCGAGATAGCAGGCAGCGAAGGCCAGCCGCGCGGAAAGGTGACTGAGGCAACGTCAAAGGTTGTCACCGTCTTTATCGGCAACCTCAGCCTGAACCGGGCGCAGATGGTCAAGATGATTGGCGAAGCTGCTGTGAAGAAACAGGAATCCAACTACGCCGCGCGATTGCTGGACGAACCGCCGATGGTGCGCCGCCATGCGTGATCTGATTGGCGACTTCATCGGAATGGCCTGCCTTGTTGCCATTCTCATCATTCTATTGATCGCCGGGCCACTGCTGGTCGCGCCGATCTAACGAACCCGCGCGGGGTTTCCTCCTTTTTGACCGCGCGCAACCTTGCCGGGTCGGGTTTTATCCACTCCCAGCCTGACCCGGCACTTTTCAATTCAACGCACGAAAGGCGATATAATGAGCGGTTCACTTAACAAGGTTTCCCTGATTGGGAACCTCGGCGCCGATCCCGAAGTCAAGACATTCCAGAACGGGGGGAAGGTCTGCAACCTGCGGATTGCCACCTCCGAAAGCTGGAAGGACAAGGCCACCGGCGAGAAGAAAGAGCGCACCGAATGGCACAGCGTGGCGATCTTCCACGAAGGTCTGGCCGGCGTGGCCGAGCGTTTCCTTCGCAAAGGCTCCAAGGTCTACATCGAAGGCCAGCTAGAAACCCGCAAGTGGCAGGACCAGACCGGCGCAGACCGCTACAGCACCGAGGTTGTGTTGCGCCCCTTTGGCTCAACGCTGGTGATGCTGGACGGCAAGCCCGCTGGCGATGGCGGCGGCAACCGCGACAGCTACCCGGCGCCGCAGGAACAGCGCGCGCCTGCCCCGCGCGACATGGATGACGATATTCCCTTCTAACCAATGCCGCGCATGACGCGCGCATCCCGGCGGCAGGCAATAACGCCACACCTTTGGTCGGGTGCCGCCGGGTTTCAAACAAAAGGACGAAGCAATGACGCCCGAACTGAAAGCCCTCAACGATGCCGCCTATGCCGCACTTCGTCGGCACAACAAGCAGGAAGAACCGGACGCACTCAAGGTCGCGCTGCTTTGGGTGGTTAAGGAAACCGACCGCTTGGTTGATGAATATAAGGCCCCGGAGGTGTTGAAATGAATGACCTGATCGCCGCCCCGTTTATCATGGATGATCCTTTCGAGGATCTGCACACGAAAGCAATCAGCGCCGGCCACCTGACTACATATCCGAACCTGGTCCAAGGCAGCGCCGAATGGCTGGCAATCCGTCGCGGTATTCTGACCGCGAGCGAAATGAAGCTGATCATGACCCCGACGCTAAAAGCCGCCGCTAATGACAAGAGCCGCGCCCATGTTTTCGAAACGCTGGCGCAGCGTATCACCGGATACGCTGAACCGACATTCGTTTCCGACGACATGCTGCGAGGCCAGATTGACGAGGCCGACGCGCGCAATCTGTACAGCGAACATTTCGCGCCGGTTGATGAAGTCGGGTTCTTTGTCAGCGAGGCCCTTGGTTTCCCGATCGGCTACTCACCGGATGGCGTGGTCGGGTCCGATGGATTGATTGAAATCAAGAGCCGCCGCCAGAAGTTCCAGGTCGAGACGATCCTCGGCGGCACCATGCCTATTGATTACCTGCTGCAAGTCCAGACCGGCCTGATGGTGACAGGCCGCGAATGGCTGGACTTCATCAGCTATTCCGCCGGCTTGCCCATGTGCCGGGTGCGTATCTACCCGGACGCGCAAATTCAGGACGCCATTGCAGAGGCTGCGACGGCATTCGAGGCGAAGGTTGGCGAACTGCTGACCGAGTATCAGGCACGTCTAGAGCGCGACAAGACGCTCATTCCGACAACCAGAACAGAAACGGAGTTTGTCTAATGGACATTAGCAAGACAGTTGCGCCGAAGAGCGAGCAACTTAACGCGGATGATCTGATCGGCGGGCCGATCACCATTACAATCACGCGCGTCACCGGAAAAGAAGAAAGCGCAGACCAACCTGTAAGCATCTGGTTTGAAGGTGACAATGGCAAGCCGTATAAGCCGTGCAAGTCGATGCGCCGCGTTATGTGGATGATGTGGGGCAAGGAAACGGATGCCTATGCCGGCAAGTCGCTGACCCTGTACCGTGACCCGGCGGTAATCTTCGGCAAAGACAACGTTGGCGGCATTCGCATTAGCCACATGACTGACATTGACAGGCCCGTAGTGCTGGCGCTGACCGTCTCCAAGGCCAAGCGCGCACCCTACACCGTCAAGCCCCTTGCGAAGCCCTCCGCGCCAACGCCGCAGAACGAGGCAATCCTTGCGTTTGCCGAGATGGCGGCGAAAGGCGGCATGGCGGCATTCACGGCGTTCTGGAACAGCCCAGACGGCAAAGCGGGCCGCGACGTGATCCGCCCTCACATGGACCGGATCAAGGAAATCGCGCTGGCAGCAGATGCCGCCGCGCTGGACGATCCAGCGACAGGAGAACAAGACAATGAGTGAATACCGCATCAGACAGGACGGGATGACCGTCGCCCAATCGAACAGCCTTACGGAAATCATTCATTACGCCATCCAGTACACCAAGGACGGCCCGATTGATTTCCAGTTCAAGGAATCCGGTCAACGCAAGTGGATCAATGGCGACCTGGAAATAAAATTTGAAACCAATCCCGCCACCGGGGAACAGGTGGAAACTGACGAGGAAGCGCAGGAAGGCGCGTCGATGTGAACCCCAGACCGCCCCGGTGCGTGCGCCACACGGCACCGGGGCAAATCAAACAGGAAGGACAACGCCGATGATCCGAACCGTTGAAATAAGCCCCAGCGCATACGCCCAAGGCGACCTGATCCGGCACGACGGCGATAGGGCGACGGTCAGGGATGGAGCGCGCGAGTACACCGGCACGCTGGTGCCGACATGGAGGAACGACAAATGACCATGACACTTTCCGACACCATCCGGGCGCTGATCGAGTACGCCCGCGACATGGAAGTTGACGACTTCGAAGCCGCGCTTGATGCCGCGTCCGACGATCTGGCGACAGGTGAGGCGTCCGACGATCTTTTTACCGAGAGCGTGATCGACGGCATCCGCTGGGGTCTGCGCGCGGCTATGGTCGTGGAGTTTGGCGGCGGTACGATCCTGCGCGTGAGGAAGCCGGGCGGGGTCTGTATCTCGCACGAGTGGCACAAGGCAGTTGGCAGCGCCATCGCCTACGCTGCCGTCATGCAGACCGTGGACGAGGCGATGGGCCGCGAGGGCGGCGCGCGGGCGGTGCAGGCCGTCTGGGACGAGGCATCGCGCGCACAGGCTGACGCAATCCGCGAGCGTCTGGCCGAGGTTGCCAAGGCATACGAACGCTATGACGCCGAGAAGGCCGAGGTTCTGCGCATGTTTTCAGGCGAGATCGTCACGATGATGGAGGCCGGGGAATGACCGACGGTGAGTTCATCGACTTTGAAACGCTCAACGATTGGCGTGAGCGCGATCTTGCAAAGGATGCTGAAATCGAGCGCCTGCGGGCGGCGCTTGCCCCCTTTGATGATGCTTACCGCCTTGCGGTCGGGCTTTGCAAATCGCTGACGCTTGGGGATTGGGAGGCGATGGCGAAGCATCATACTGCGCCCGGCTCTTATCGAAGTGCCTGCCTTGTTTTAGAAGCGAAGGAGTCGGACAAATGACCGACGCCCTCGTAACCACCGAACAGATCGCGCAGGCCCGCGAACTTGGTGCGTGTGAACATGCCCTGAAATCGCTGCCGCGCATGACGATAGACGCAGCAATCGAGACGTACGCCCGTTGGTTGCTCCAATACGCCGCCGCGCACCTGACGGACGAACAGTTCGCCGCTGCGGCTAAGGCAATGCCGTTGACCGCGCTCGCATACGCCGCTAACCGTATGACCGACGAACAGTTCGCCGCTGTGGCTGCGGACTGGCCATATACCGCGCTTCGATACACAGCCGACCGCATGACAGACGGGCAATTCGTTGCTGCCGCTAAGGCGACAACGCGTGGCGCGCTCCAATGCGCGCCCGACCGCTATCGCGCACTCGTGGGGGCCATCGAATGACCCACCGCGACGAAATCAAAACCCCGCACGAATGGATCAAAAGCCAACTCGGACATGGAGAATGGCAGTGTATTCACTGTTACGCGACTAATCGGGAAATCGCGGTAATTGGCGAACCGAACCACTGTCCTGATCGCGCTCAAAAAATCGAGAACGAGAAATGACCCACCACCGCGAAATAGCCGACTTGATGAACGAACACGACCGCCCCGAACTCTACGCCCGCCCGGTCGAACAGTACGAGGCGACCGAGCCGCTGCTGGCCCGCCTGTGGGCGCCGCTGGTGTGGGTCATGGTGGGGTGCATCGGATGGATCGTGGCTGCTGGCGTGGTGGCTCTGGTGGCGGGTGTTGGGCGGTGATCGGCATGACCGTCTGTTCCGTTGGCGGTTGCGATGGCCGCGCTCACATTCGCGGATGGTGCCGCAAGCATTATGGGCGATGGCAACGAAACGGCGACCCTCTCGCAGGAAGAACGCCGGCCGGCGAACCATTGGCGTGGCTCAAGACTGTTGCGGAAAGTGCCAGCACTGAATGCCAAGAGTGGCCGTTCAATCAAGACAGGGATGGATATGGGCGAGTGCGCTTCAATGGTCGGTTTCAGCGTGTCGGTCAGGTCGCCCTTATCCTAAGCGGAGTCGCGCGCCCGTCTGCGCTTCACCAAGCCCTTCACGAGCCGCTCGTGTGTCACAACCCGAAGTGCGTGAACCCGCGACATCTGCGCTGGGGCCTGCCTAGGGAGAACACAAACGATCGCATTGCCGACGGAACTGCGGCGATTGGCGAGAGGAACCCGGCCAGCAAGCTGACAGCCGATCAAGTGCATCGCATTCGTTCAGACAACCGCATTCATCGCGCGATTGCTGCCGACCACGGCGTTTCACGATCACAAATCAGCCGGATCAAGAAGGGGGCCGCGTGGTGATTGGGCTTAGTGTCTGCACGGGCATCGGTGCGCCAGAACTCGCCGCGCCGTGGATCGACTGGCGGTTTCAATCCGAGATTGACCCGTTTCCCGCTGCCGTGCTGGCGGAAAGATTTCCAAACGCAATCAATCTTGGCGACATGACCAAGCATAAGGAATGGCCGAATGCAAAAATCGATGTTCTTTGCGGCGGCACTCCCTGCCAATCATTCAGCGTCGCAGGACTTCGGGCTGGTCTTGCTGACCCGCGCGGAAACCTCATGCTCACCTATCTTGCCATCGCTGAACAGTATAGCCCCCGGTGGCTGGTCTGGGAAAACGTGCCCGGTGTCCTGTCCAGCAACGGAGGACGGGACTTTGGTGCCTTCCTCGGGGCAATGGGCCAACTCGGGTATGGGTTCGCCTACCGAGTGCTTGACGCTCAACACTGCCGAACACGCAGCTTTCCCCGCGCGATCCCCCAACGAAGGCGCCGTGTGTTCGTTGTCGGATGTGCTGGTGGAGATTGGCGACGTGCCGCCGGAGTGCTTTTTGACGCCGAAAGCCTGCGCGGGAATCCTGCGCCGCGCCGAGAAGCGGGGAAAGGTGTTGCCGGCACCCTTGGCGCGCGCACTTCGGGCTGTGGCGGGGCGATAACCAGCCATGACCCGGCTTGCTGCCTGACTGCCAGGGAAAGCAAGGGTGCGCTGCCAGAAGCCGACTTGTCAACGATTGTCGCGTATCCAATCGCGTTTGACACGAAGGCCACACGCACAACAATCGGGACGGATGTAGCCCCGACATTACGCAGCATGTCGCATGATGCATCGCACGCGAATGGTGGCGGGCAGATCGGGATTGCGTATCCAATCGCGTTTAATCTGCGCGGCAGAGAAGGCGGCGCAATGCCAGAGGGACCATATGACGTTGCATCAATTCGCGCCGCGTCAGGTGGTTCAAGCCGATCCTACATTGCCGACGAATGGGCCGTGCGCCGCCTGACCGTGACCGAATGCGAACGGCTTATGGGCTTCCCTGACGGCTGGACCCAGATAGCTTGGCGCGGAAAGGCGCCCGCCGATTGCCCCGCAGGCCGACGCTACAAGGCACTAGGTAATTCATGGGCCGTCAACTGCGGCGAATATGTGTTCGACCGCCTCAAGATGATGGACGAAGCATGACCGACTACCCGCCCCGCCTGCTGTCCGCGCCGCTTGCCGCGCGTTACATCGGAGTGAGCGAGACAACCTTGCGCGGCCTTGGATTGCCGCGCCGGGTGTTGGGCGGGCGCCGGTTTTACGACAAGGCCGATCTGGACGCCTTTGCGGACGGGTTGGCGTATGAAGGCGCGGCGAATGAATGTGACGCATTGTTCGACTGACAACCCGCCGCGCCCGCGTTAACATGCGGGCGGGAGTCGGACATGCAGACACGCTTGAAATACCTGACCGCGACCAGAAACAAGACTGGCGCGGTTTACTACTATCTAAGGCGCAAGGGTCAGGCCAAGATCCCGCTAGGCAAAGGCCCGATAGATTCGCCCGACTTCCTCGCGCGATATGCGCTTGCACTAGGCGCGCAACCATCGCCCACCACCTCAGCCCGTCAAGGCTCCATAGCCGCCGTGTGTGAAGCGCTCAAAGCGTCCCGCGCGTTCCTGGCCTACAGCTACAGCTACCGGACCCATCTGCGCCGCGATCTGGACGCAATCGCGCAGGCTTACGGCACCGGGCCGATCGCCCAACTTGAAGCCCGCCACATCCGCACCGACCTTAGCAAGCTGGACGCGATCCAAGCCCGCGAGCGGCTCAAGGCATGGCGGCTGATGTGCGCTCTGGCACTAGCGCGCGGCTGGTCTGCGATCTGCGCGACAGACGGGATCAAGGCCCCGCGAGCGCCAAAGTCTGACGGCCATGCGCCCTGGTCGCGTGCGGATGTTGAGCAATTCCGCGCGCATTGGCCGGTCGGATCATTCAAACGGTTGGCAATGGAATTGCTTTACTGGACAGGCGCCCGAACTGTTGACGCGGTGTCGATCAATCGCGGCATGATTGGCGCGGATGGCGTGCTTTCATTCGTCCAGCACAAGACGTTAACCCGCGCCTATGTGCCGTGGGTGTGCGGTCTGCCGGAATGGGCGCAGGGCTTCGAGCCTGACCGCGCTCACCTGATGGCGTGCCTGCAACCCGGCTGCTTTACGCTGCTTGAGCAGCGAGGCAAGCCAATGACCGCAACGGCGCTGTCCGGTCAGATGCGCCGCGCGGCAAAGGCGGCTGGCCTAGAGTTGTCAGCGCACGGCCTGCGGAAATCCCGCCTGACCGCAATTGCCGAATCGGGCGGGTCAGCATCCGCAATCATGGCATGGGGTGGACACAAGACGCTTGCCCAGGCGCAGCACTACATTGTCACGGCTGACCGGCGGTCGCTCATAAGTGCCAACACCCTCAAAAAAAGTGCCAACTCATAGCGCAACGCATTGATTGGTCGGGACTATTTTCGCCCGCCATGCTCCTGTGTGAACACTGATAATCGCGCCTGATCAATGGCTTGCGCTGCCAACACTCCGAACCGGGCCGCTATATCCCTCAATAGGTTACGCGGCCCGGTGCCAACACTTTAGGTCGGAATGACTGTTGCATTAGTGAAGGACGCGACCAGCGTTGCGGTTGTGCTTTCCATATAAAACCGCAATCCGGTAGTTCCAGCCGGCGCTGTCCAAGTCCCAGACATGACGCCGCCCGGCGCCTCCATCGTGCCGGATGTGCGCTGGAAAACCAACGTAGCCGCCGGGGTGAAGGAAGTTCCGTTGTGCGGATATGCAAACAACTTGAAAGTCCCCGACTGCGTTGTCTTGGTCAGGACCTCAAGCGATATGGTGTACTCGGTGCCAGCGACCACGGGTACAAGGTGCGCGATATTGGAGTAACAGACTTTGAAAGTGCCGGTTGTGTGATTGCAAACCGCGCCAGACCCACCGCCGGGAAACGTCCATTCTGCCGCCTGATCCCAAGCCGCATCATTCAGGAATGTCGGATCACCGACTAGATTGACGCTAGTCGTCGGGGTTGCCGCCTTGGTATCGCTTGCGGCAGATGCAAACAGGCTGTTGGACTGGCGCAGTTCAATGTCAACCTCGACCGTATCTGTCAGACCTGCAACGGGGTAATCGTCCGTGATCACGCCGCCAATGTCCACCCAAGCCCCTCCATCAATCCGGTACTCTATACTTTCAAGCGGGTCGCCGCCATTAGCAGGAAGGCTGGAGATCGTGACGGTAAGCGTGCCGCCCGTGCCAGCATCGGCAACCGACCAATCGCCAATACCAAACGCAGTCGGCGCGACAACGGTTGTCGGAGTGACAGCCTTGGTCGCGGATGCCGTGCCATCCCCAACGATGTTGACCGCTCGCACAGCCACGTCCACCTCCACGTCATCCGTCAGGCCATCAATGTCGAATGTGATCGGGCCAGTGAAGCCATAGCCGGAATCCGTCCATGTGCCGCCGTCCACTTGGTATTCGTAAGCGGATATGCTGGCGCCGTTGTCTGCGGGCGCGGTGCTGATCAGGACCGTAACCGTGCCGCCTGACTTTTCATTCGCAACCGACCAGTCACCGGAGCCGATCTGATCCGGTTCGGCTAGAACCGTGTCGGTGACAGACCCGCCGGCAAGGATGTAATTGGTTGCATCATCGCCAAGGTTCAGACCGCCGCCCGCGTTCCATGCCGTTTCGTCGCCGGTCAGATAGACAGGCGGCGTCTCGCCAAACGGGGTGGAGCCATCGGCACCGTAGGACGGCGCCAACCCGTCAAGCGCGACAAGCGAGTTAAGAACCGTCTGATCAGTCAGATCAAGGAACTTGTCGATCATAAGGAACCGCTCAACGGAACATCTAACTGCGCTAGGCATGAAGTCATGACGGAAACCCGTTGTGCCTATCGCGTTACCCCTGAATTGAGACACGCGCGGGAACGGGTCAAGGTGCGGGCCGATCAGCATCTGCGCGGTGTAGGTTGCCATGTTGACAGATACCACGACAACCTTGAAGCCGTCCGAACCGAGAACCGGCAAGCTGGATTGGATCGACACGTTGCTGGCATCGCTCGCGTCCCGGAGATAGAACTCAATCCGCCCGCCGGTGTTGGTGTTCGAAATCATCGGCAGGCGGCGCAGCACAAAGGCGTTCTCGTTGTCCTGCGCGATGTATGCGTCAACGCCATCGTCCAGAGCGTTAAACTCACCCGCGAATATCATGGTGAAGCCGTTGGTGTCGCCGGTCAGAACAGGCAGCGTTGCAGCGCGCGCGTAGACAGCCGCAGGGAAATCAACGCGATCCAGAAGGACGCCGTTGACCGTGGCCGTCTTGGGCTTGGTGCCCGCCGGATATGCGGTCGTGACGCCGGTTGACCAATTGTGATACCCGACGCCGCCAATGATGCGCGGGCCGCTGTTGAGCCTCGTACCCGGCAACGGTGTGAAGGCCGCGCTCATCTTGTCGCCGGTATCCAGGCCGACGAACGGACCGACGAACAACTCATCATAACACATGGAATCGCCGGAAACCGTGCTGGCCTGCCCCGCAGCGTGTGCGATCACGTTGTTCCAAGACTTGTTCAGGAAATCTTCGTCAAAGATCATGCTTGCCGCGCCGCTGGTCAGCGTGACGAAGGCGCAGGCGATGTTGTGCGACACCTCGAAATCTTCCAGCGTCAAAGTATTCAAGTTCGGCTGCGTGTCCAAGATTGCATCCGAGACAATGGCGTGAGTGTTGTTCACATAGCGCCCGCCCCTGATCTGAGCAAGCTGCGTGCCGGTGTTGTCCACACTCATGAAAATGTTGTTTTCCATGATGATATCGAAATACACAACGTCCGTTGTCCCGCCCGCCGGGTCGTTGAACTTGCCGCCGCTCGCGCTGCTTTGATAGTCGCCAAGCGTGTCAAAGCGGTCTGTCCCGCTGTTCAGGCGGTTGTTGCGGATGGTGTGCCGCGAGCCGCCGGTGCCGGTCCCGAAAAGCCCGGAATGGCTGTCACCCCAATCATAAGGATAGTCAACGCCGTTTGGCGTATAGCTGTTGTTCGGTCCGGGAATTGCCAGCCCGCCGCCGTGCGCCCAAAGGCCATAGCCATCGTTATTCTCAACCAGCAGATCGTCGCCCTGGAACTCCCAGAACGATTGATAATGCCGGAAAAAGGTGTTGCCGGAAATCTCGACGTTAGATGCATTGGTTGCCCGGAACGCCCGCTTGACGTTGTGGACGTAGTTGTTCCGCATGATCAGATTAGTGCATCCGGTCGCGGCAGGAGTACCGACACCGTGCCCCATGCCTTTAGTCGGAGCCGCCGCCCATCCGCCGTAGGTCGTCAGCGGGTCGCAGTCCAGTTCGCAATTCTCGACAATGATGCCATCGCTGCCCTCGACCTCGACGCAAAACCATTCGGTCGTGATGACCTCGCCGTTCCAGTAGCGTTGAACGTGGAAACCGTCCAAGGTGATGTTGTCGGACCCGCTCAGATTGATGCCCGACATATAGGCGCCAAGCGTCGTTTCGGGCTGGATCGTCCAGCGCCCGGTGACGGCGTATCCCGTCGCATCAATGACGCCATAGGTCGGGCTGCCGTCTGCACCGTCCCTGTGAATGAATGTTCGCGTTGCCGCAAGGTCTGCCGCGTCCATCGCCGCGATCAGTTCTGTGGAGTCAGCGACAGAATACGCGCCAGCCGTCGCCGTCACTACCCACTCGGTCGCGCCGCCGTCATTGAATACAATGGTGCCAGACGTGACGCCATTTGACGCGGGAACAACCATACCGCCGCTGACTGTGAGATTGGTGCCGCCGGGATCAGTCAACGCCGTAGCCCCAGCAGGAACAGCCACACCGCCCGCCCCTGCCAGGGTCAGCGCGCCGAATGTCGCATCAGCCGCACCGCCGCCGCCCGAGATTGCAGCCATTGCCTGCGCGAGGCCGAGAGAGATTTGCAGACCCATGTCAGGCTTCCTTTTTGCAGTCGGCGGCGGCAACCCGCGCCAGCATTTCGATGTATTTGAAAAAGTCGTGATCCCCGACCACCGCGCAGACTTCATCGCCCTCGCCGTTGAAAATGCGCAGACCATCG
>Ga0213861_10001740_pt1 | contig 19148 bp, 20 predicted proteins | sample PICome_4_FD_160110 | JGI IMG/M metagenome (GOLD analysis project Ga0213861, IMG submission 160110) | Coastal seawater microbial communities near Pivers Island, North Carolina, United States - PICO131 | ecosystem: Environmental > Aquatic > Marine > Coastal | place: USA: North Carolina... | reverse complement strand
GTGTTCTCTTAAAACCTAACTCTTTGGTTGTTAGTTTCCTATCTAATGGCAGGGCTACACCATAACCAGCTGCACTTCCAAGAGGGTTTGAATCTATCCACTCTATAGTGCTATTTATTAAATCAATGTTATCAATAAACGATTCAGCATAGGATGCAAACCAAAGACCCCATGAAGATGGCATTGCTCTTTGAAGGTGTGTATATCCTGGCATTGGATTCTTTTCATATTTTTTTGCCATTTTTAACAAAACCCTAGCAATATTTTTATTAGATTTCTTGAAATCTATAAGGTTTTTTTTAGCAAAAAGCCTCATTGCTACAAGGACTTGATCATTTCTACTTCTGCCTGTATGAACTTTTTTACCAAGCTCACCGAGTTCCTTTGTTAAATAAAATTCAATAGCTGAATGACAGTCCTCATATTTCTCAGTTAATTTAAACTTTCCACTAATAAACTTAAGCCTTAACTCTTTTAAAGACTTTATCAATTTAGCTAATTCATTTTTTTTAATAACACCGATAGAAGATAGGCCTTTAATATGTGCGATTGTTGCATCAATATCATATATAAAAATAGATTTATCCAGCTCAATGTCTTCGCCTGCAAGAAATGATGCTATCTCATATGAAGAATCAACACCTTTAGTATTCCATATTTTTTTACTCATAATGTATTCCAGTTAACTCCTGTAAATTGCATGCATAATTTAAATTCTGAATCACCTGTGTTGCAGCTCCTTTGAGAAGATTATCTAAAGTGCAGCATACAACTAAACTTGATCCGCTTTCATCCATATCAAACCCGCCAATATAAACAAAATGACTATTTGCTATTTTATTAATCATTGGTATTTCTTTGCTTACTTTTATGAGCTCATAATTAGCATAATAATCTTTATATATCTCATATATATCCGAACTTGTATATTTAGAATCTAGCTGAATATGAGAAGTAATTAAAATACCTCTAAAAAAATTACCTACATGAGGGGTGAATGTTAGGTTGTTATAACAATGCTTAATCACCTCATCTTCATGTAAATGGCCTGACAGAGAATAAGGAACAATATTATCTTTCAAATTTTCAGGATTATTTTTATCGTTAGGAGTTGCTCCTGCTCCGCTATATCCAGAAATTCCCATGCAACTTACTTTTCCATGAATTATTTTTGTTATTGGAAATAAAGAAAACTGAATAGCAGATGCATAACATCCAGGATTGCTAATCCTATTTTTCTTTGCAGGTTTGCATATCTCTGGAATACTGTATGTCCAATTTTTATCAAACCTATAGTCAGCACTTAAATCAATAATAATAATGTTAGAGTTATATTCTTCTATTTTTTTTACATACTCATGGGATTGATTGTTGGGTAAAGCCAATATCACTATATCTATATCTGATAAGGTTATCTTTGATGGTTTATCTAAATAACTGTACTTCAAACCAGATATTTTTGTATATTCTTTTATAGCATCACCCGCAGCACTTCTAGAGAAAGCTTTTGATAAGATAAAATTCGGGTGATCATTTAAAATACCAATAATCTCTTGGCCAACATAACCCCTACCGCCCAATAAAGCTATATTAAATTTACTCTTCATAATAAATAGTTGATGGTTGATTAATTGCATAATCAATGCATGATGTTAATACTTTTAGGTCGCTTATACCTATCCAAAAAACACTCCACTCATCATACTTTTGAAATCCATCGCATACATCTTTATAAAAATTATTTATGACATTATTAGATCTTGATCTCCAAAAAACTTGCTTATGATCTGATAGCATTTTATTCCACATAGCATTGCCTAATCCTTCACCTCTAGCAGAGTTGATAACAGCAAATTTATCCATATATGCAATATCATGATCATGAGAAATTATTATGGAAGCTCTTTTGCATGAGCTAATGTAAGATTCATTATTTGTATTTTCAAAATACTTATCTATTAATTTTCCTTTAAAAGAAGATTCAAGAATTGCAGTAACTTCGATCTCTTGACCATTATTAAGGTTTTCGTATCTGTCTATTTGATGACCAGCTTTAACCAAAGTTCCAAACCCAGCATCAGTAAAAAGCTCTCTATTTAGATGTAAAGGTTTTGTAATAGATACAGAGCTGTAGCTTGGCAAAGAATCTAAAAGAAGTTTTATCTGCTGAAGCTTAAGTTTCATGCCTGAATGAAGCCAATCTTCACTCATCAATCTATCATAATCATCTTTAATATTAATATTGGATATTAATTTTTCTGCTTCATTGAAAATTCCACCAATTTCACTTAAAAATATTACTTTATCTGGCGTTATTTCTTTTGCTAGAGCAAGAGTAGCTTTGTCGCCATTAATATTAACAAGTTGTTTTTCTTCTGTGAAACCCATTGGCGCAACTACAGGAATGCCTCCAGAGTTTATGATTTTTTTTATATCACCTGATTTGGTTTCTTTGATTTCTCCAACATATCCAAGATCTTTATTATCAATAGAACATTTAAAGATATTGCCAATAATGGGAATAGCTTTAACTCCCTTTTCTGAAAGAGCAGAAATAATCTTATTATTCTCACCACTAAAGACTTCAAAGGCCACATCTAATACTTCTTTTGAGGTAACTCTTTGGCCCTCTTTAAAAGAGAATGATATTTTTTTTCTCTCTAGTTCTTCTGATAACTTTGGACCTCCTCCATGGACGATTATTGGTCTCAAACCTACCTCATTTAAGAAAGCCAAAGAAGAAACTAAATTATCAAGATCATTTTGAATGACTGCTCCTCCAACTTTAATAACAGCAAACCTATAATCATCAGATGAAAATCTATCTAAATATTTTCTAATTTCCTTCTCGCTACTCATTCCGCTAAGAAGTTTTAAGATAGTATCTTTTTTATAGCTCTTGCTCATATTATTTTTTATTAACTTCCGTCCAAGTAGATGTACTCTTTCCTAAGAGTTTTATAAACCCTGCTGATTCTTCTACGCCCCATGAAGCTGATTGAGCATATATAGCATCTTTGCTTACTAGAATTTTCTTAGCATCAACAGATACAGCTTCAACTTTTCCAGGACTCAACAAAACCGTTACTTTGCCATTTACAGGTTTCTGAATATCCTCAAGAAAGGTTTCTAGATTTCTAGCCAATGGATCAAAGTAAAAACCGCCATATATAAGTTCAACCCATTTTTTGCCAACTGTTGGTTTGAAGAAATTCTGCTTATCTGTAAATATAGATTCTTCTAACGCTCTGTGAGCTCTTTGTAAAATTGATATTCCAGGAGATTCAAAAAGGAATCTTCCCTTTATCCCAATAATGGTATCGCCTGCAAATATTTCTCTTCCGATCCCATACTTACCACCAATTTTGTTAAGTGTTCTCAATAAATCAGCACCTTTTATTGATTTACCATTTATTTTTCTTGCTTCTCCTTTTAAAAATTCAATAGTAATTTTCTTTGGTTTGGTAGGATATTTGTCAGGTGTGCTGCAAAGAATATAACTTTCTTTTGATGGCTCTTTCCAATCGTCAATTTCTGAACCAGAAACAGTGGCGCCCATTAGATTTTCATTAATACTATATTTAGAATGCAAAGATGAAACTTTAAAACCTCTTTCAATTAAATACTTTTTTTCGTAGCCTCTGACGTCTGAAACTTTATTTTGTATTTCTCTTATTGGCGTAATTGTTTTGTAATTACCAAATGCTTGAATAGAAAGATCAAATCTAACCTGATCATTACCCATGCCGGTGCAGCCATGAGATATATATTTAGTATTTAGTTTCTTACATAGCTTAATGGCTTCTGTAACAATCAAATATCTATCTGAGCATAAAGCAGGATACTTGTCCTGATACATTGATCCAGACCAAATAAGGGGTTTAATTATTTGATTCCATAAAGGAAGCTCAACATTCACATTTAAATGTTTTTTAGCGCCTAATTCTGTAGCTCTTTTTGATATTTTTTTCTCTTCAACAACAGGAGTACCCCCTGTATTAACAAATATTGTATGAACTTCATAACCTTTTTCTATCAGATATGGCACACAAAAACTTGTATCTAAACCACCTGAAAATGCTAAAACAATCTTTTTCATTTTTTATCCTTTATTTAATAATTTACTGAGTAATGATTTTTGAACATGCATTCTATTTCCAGCCTCTTGGATAGCAACACAATAATCAGAATCCATAACACCATCTGTGGCCTTAATATTTCTTCTCAATGGAAGGCAATGACTAAAAAGAGCTTTATTAGTTTTAGCCATCTTATCCTCGTCTACGATGAAGTTTTTGAATTGATCTCTTATAATTTTTTCTTCATTAGGATTTCCATAAAAATTTAAAGAACCCCAACTTTTTGCATACACAATATCTGCATTATCATATCCATGATCTATATCATGTGTAATCTCAAAGGACGTATTGTTAAGATTGCAGTTATCTTTTGCTTGATTTATATAATTCTCATGCAAAATATAGTCCTCACTAGGACATAAAAGCTTAACATTCATGCCAAATTTACTTGCAATCATCAAAGAAGAATTGGCTACAGCTGTATTTAATGGTTTTGGGTGATAAGTCCATGTTAAAAGATAATCTTTTCCTGATAAATCTCCTAATTGCTCCTGCATAGTCAGTATATGAGCTAGTTCCTGGCATGGATGAGTGATTGTTTCCATATTAACCACCGGAACAGAAGAATATTTTGCAAAACTATTTATAACATTGTCAGTTAAATCCTCTTCGAGATTAACAAACTTTGGAAAAGCTCTTATTGCTATAAGATCACAATACTCTGATAAGACTTTTGCTACTTCAATAATATGCTCCTCAGACTCACCATCCATAATAGTATTGGATTTAAATTCTATAGGCCATGCATCCTTTCCTGGATGAAGAACAACCGCATAACCACCTAATTCTTGTATGCCAAGCTCAAAACTAGTTCTAGTTCTCATCGAGGGGTTAAAGAACAATAGCGCAACAGATTTATTTTTTAACGTCTCTTGAAATTTATTAGTTTTTAAGTCTTTTGCATAATCTAAGATTTCTTGCAGTTCATCTCTAGACCAATCCTGTGTTGTAATAAAATTTTTCATAATTTACTTTCTTTTAAATAAAAAAAACCCAGCTAAAGCTGGGTCTAATTCACAATAGGATAGATCCAGCTATAAAGCAGAAACCCGTCTTTCTTGTATTAAGTTGTTATTCATCGCAATCAAGTATATATAGAAATTTAATTTTGTAAACTTATCAACCATAATTTGGTAGGGATGGAGGGAGTCGAACCCCCACGCCTTGCGGCACTTGGTTCTAAGCCAAGCGTGTCTACCAGTTCCACCACATCCCCGGATTGGTGCATTATATAGATTATTAATATTTTATGGAAAGGTTAATTGTAAAATTTATAAATTATAATCAAGCTCATTTTTTCTTGCTTTTTGGACAACATATAAACCTATTGCATAAGCAATGCCTATAAAGAAAGTTGCAACAGCAATGGTTGTATACCCATCATAAATAAAACTAAATATTTTTGAAATTACCATAACCATGGTTATATACATAACAACAGTACCTATTTGCACTTTGGATGAGGAATATAAAAACCTCATTGATAAATAGCCAACAGCAGTAACAAAACCAGCATATGTCCTAGCAAAATGTGCCTCTTGGACTGAATCAGCAGTAAAAGGTAAAAAAATTGTATTAACATCTGGCGATATCATTGTTGTTATTCCTACAATCAAAAATAAACATGATAAGCAAAAAATGAGAACTCTTATAAGAATCATAGAACACCAAGCATATATAAAGCTAAAATAAATGACAAGGCTCCAAAGCCCATCCAAATATACATTTCTTTAAAGTTTTTAAACTTGTAAGAATTAATTGCAAGAAAGCAACAAAAAATAGGCGCAATAACTAAAACACCATAACCTACTAAGATCGCAAGGGGAATAAAGGCTAATAAAAGAAAAATCTGTAAAACAGTCCTATTCATAGTCTTATAAAACTAACATTTATAATATTATTGTCAATTTAGAATATCTATAACCTCATTTTCTTGATTCAAGATAGATATTTCTGTCTGGATTTCTAATATCGATTGGTTGAGTTGTTTTTTATAATTATTTAATGCTTGTACAGAGTCATCTATAATCATCAGTTGAGTTTCAAGTAATTTCAATTTACGTTCAATATCTTCAAGTTTTACTATTGTTGGTTCAACTTCAGAAATAAAACGAGTGTTAGATTCTATATTTTTCTTATAATCTGATAGTAATTGATTAATGTCTTTTATTGATTCTTTAAGATCATTATTTGAATCTGTTAGTTTAGATATATTTACTTTATTTCTTTTGTTACTCAAGTCCCATAACTTTCTTATTTCTTTATCAAGAAATTGTATTGAGGAAGATATGTCTGTAAGTGAATCATTATTAATTTCATCAGCAATATTCATCTGCTCTTCAATAATTGCCAATCTATCCTCAGCTGACTTAATTTTAGATTCACTTGAGCTGGAGTCGTAATTTTGCCATAGAGCAAGACCAAGAATGCTCATAAACAATAGAACATATAAAAAGCCTTTAAATAAGCCACCAGAATTTTTATTTTTTAAATAAGCTGGAGATGTTTTGTCTGGTCTGATATCTTTATTCATTAAAAATTATATTTAAAAGTAACATACAATATATTTTACAATAACTAATAAGAGTTTATATGAATTTAGATTTTTCGGATGATCAAAAATTTCTTCAAAGTGAAGCTAGAAAATTTCTTGAAAAAGAGGATAGCATTAAAAGAAGTAGGGATGTTTTAGATAAATCAGGTTCCGTGGATAGGGATCTATGGGAAAAAATAGTTGCTTTAGGTTGGACTGGCGTAAGAATTCCTGATCAATTTGATGGTCTCGGTCTTGGTCATTTAGAATTATGTGTTATTGCTGAAGAGTTAGGTAGGTTTCTTGCTCCTGTACCCTTCTCATCTTCTGTATATTTATTCACAGAAACAATTATTAAATATGGAAGTGAAGAGCTCAAAAAAGATATTCTTCCAAAGCTTGTAAGCGGAGAGGTTATTGGAACCTTGGCTGTTACAGAAGACTTTTTAGCACCTACATCTTCTAATATTACAACTGAAGTTACTAATAATAAGATTAATGGAAAGAAAATTGCCGTCCCAGATGCAGGTATAGCGACTCACTCTATTATTGTATGCAAGTCTTCAAATGGAATCGATTTAAGATTGATTGATCTTTCTGATAAAAGTCTAAGTATATCTTCTCAAGATACTGTAGATGATAGTCGAGGTCATTTCTGTATTGAATTAGATAATACTCCTAGTATTTTAGTTGGTGAAGAAAATAATGGCTGGGAGTTATATGAATCAATAATTAATCAAGCTGCTGTTTTATTTAGCTTTGAACAGGTCGGAGGATCTCAAGCAACTCTTGATATGGCTGTTAACTATGCAAAGGAGAGATATGCATTTGGTAAGCCAATTGGCTCTTTCCAAGGAGTTAAACATAAATTAGCTGACATGTATGTTGCAATTACATTGGCAAAATCAAACTCATACTATGCAGCATGGGCGCTATCATCTGATTCATCAGATCTGCCAGTGGCGGCTGCTACAGCAAGAGTTAGTTCTACTAAAGCATTTCAATTATGTTCAAAAGAAAATATACAAACGCATGGTGGCAATGGTTTTACATGGGAATATGATTGCCATCTCTTTTACAAAAGATCTAAGCTGCTTTCATTAAATATTGGTTCACTTTCAAATTGGAAAGAAAAGCTTGTATCAAATTTAGAAAAATCAAATATTAACTAGGAAAAATTATGGACTTTAAAGACAATCCTGAACAAGCAAGTTTTAGAAAAAAATGCAGGGAATGGTTGGAAAAAAATGCAAAGCTAAAAATTGGCGTTGAAAAAAATGAATTTGCAAATATTGATTTTCTTCAAGCTGCGAAGGATTGGCAAAAAAAGAAATATGACGCTGGCTGGGCTATGTTGCATTGGCCTAAAGAATATGGAGGTATTGCTGCATCTGCAATTGAAAGGATTATATGGTCTGAAGAAGAGTCTAAATTTGATGTCCCAAGAGGAATATTTGAAATTGGATTGGGAATGTGTGGTCCAGTAATGATGGAGTATGCTTCAGAAGATCAAAAAGCTAGATTTTTACCTCCAATGGCTGAGGGAAAAGAAATATGGTGTCAATTATTTTCTGAACCATCAGCAGGATCTGATGTTGCTGGGTTAAGAAGCAAAGCAGTTCAAGATGGTGATAATTGGATTATAAATGGTCAAAAAGTTTGGACATCTGGTGCCCATTTTTCTGATTATGGCATTTTAGTAGTTAGGCATGATGCAAACCTAGAGAAACATAAGGGTATGACTTTCTTTTTTGTTGACATGAAATCACCAGGAATTGATGTTAAACCAATTAAACAAATAACTGGAGGCTCTAGTTTTAATGAGGTTTACTTTAATGATGTTGTAGTTCCAGATTCTCAAAGATTAGGTGAAATTGGAGATGGTTGGAAGGTTGCTATAACTACCTTAATGAATGAACGCTTAGCTGTTGGAGATGCTAATGGTGCGGATGTTGAAGAAGCTTTTAGATGGGCTAAAAATCAGGATGACATAGGTGAACCTCTTATTAACAATAGATCTGTAAGGTCTTCCATAGCTGATTGGTATTGTGAGGCTAACGGTTTAAAAAATACAAAATTAAGAACAATGTCTGCACTTTCAAAAGGCGAAACACCAGGACCAGAAGCATCAATTACTAAAATAGTTAGCGCAAATAAACTTCAAGATATTGGTAATTTTGGTATGGATTCTCTAGACATGTCAGGAATGCTAAAAACTGACAACCCAGAAATTCAAAGCTTTCAGAATGCTTGGTTAGGAGCTCCTGGCTTAAGAATTGCTGGAGGTACTGATGAGATTCTTAAAAATATTATTGCTGAAAGAGTTTTAGGTTTACCTCAAGACGCAAGAGCTGACAAAGGTATGCCTTATAAAGATATACCAAGTGGCAAAGCTTAAGATTTTAATTGAGGAAATAAGATAACATCTCTAATTGATGTTTGATTGGTAATCATCATAACCAACCTATCTATTCCAATACCAACTCCAACTGCAGGTGGCATGCCATGTTCTAATGCTGTTACATAGTCTTCATCAAATGACATAGCCTCTTTATCACCCGTATCTTTTGCTTTAACCTGATCTCTAAATCGATCTGCTTGATCATCAGGGTCATTAAGCTCGCAGAACCCATTAGCAAGTTCCTTACCACCAATAAATAGCTCAAATCTGTCTGCAATATTTGGATTATCATTATTTCTTCTAGATAAAGGCGAAACTTCTACTGGATAACCAATAACAAAAGTTGGTTGAATCAATTTTTCTTCAACGGTATTTTCAAACACTTCTAAAAGCTCTTTTCCTGACATTTTTTCTAAATCATCAACAGATATAGTGGGGTTTTGTTCTAGAACTAAATCAGCTAAATTTGCTTTTCTAAAATTTGATAAATCAATCTCATCTTCGCCCCAAGAAATTTTTAACCCATTATTTATTTCATTACATGCTTGCTTAATCATATTCTCAGTAAACTCGATTGTATTATCAAGACTTGTGTAAGCCTCATAATATTCGAGCATTGTAAACTCAGGATTGTGCTTGGTAGACAAGCCCTCATTTCTAAAGCTCCTATTTATTTCAAAAACTCTCTCAAAACCTCCAACTAATAATCTTTTGAGATATAACTCAGGTGCAATTCTTAAATACAACTCTCTATCCAATGCATTATGATGAGTAACAAAGGGCCTTGCTACAGCACCACCCGGTATCGGGTGCATCATTGGAGTTTCTACTTCTAGAAAGTCTCTATTTTTCAAAGAATTTCTGCATGATTCAATTATCTTGGTCCTGTTTAAAAAAACTTTTTTAGGCTCATCATTACTCATTAAGTCCAGGTATCTTTGTCTATATCGCGTTTCTATATCAGCCAAGCCTTTGAACTTATCAGGCATTGGTCTAATAGATTTTGTAATTAAATGCACTTCACTCGCTTCTATTGTGAGTTCATCTGTCTTGGTTTTAAATAACTTACCCTTTACTCCAATGATGTCTCCAAGGTCCCATGTTTTAAAATCATCGTAAAGATCAATATCTATAGTGTTTTTACTAACATATATCTGTATATCGCCACTAGAATCTCTTATAGTTGCAAAGCTGGCGTTGCCCATAACCCTCATAAGAACAATTCTTCCTGCAACAGAAATATCTTCAATACACTTTGCTTCTAATTCTTCCTTGGACAAGGAATCATTTTCTTCATGTAAAGGTCTTGCATAATGCTCTTTAAAAAAGTTATTTACATAGGCCTTGTTTTTATCTCTGAGAATCTGAAGTTTCTTTCTTCTCTCTTCAATAATTCCTTCTTCACCACCAATATTTTCTTCAGACATCTAAACTCCTGCTTTTAGACTAGTTTTCATAAATTCATCAAGATCGCCATTAAGTACAGCTGCAGTATTCCCAGTTTCATGACCAGTTCTTAGATCTTTTATTCTAGATTGATCTAAAACGTACGACCTAATTTGGCTGCCCCATCCTATATCTGACTTACTTTCTTCAAGTTCTTGCCTTTCTTCATTCTGTTTTTGTAATTCTAACTCGTATAATTTAGATTTTAATTGTTTAAGAGCATTTTCTTTATTTTTATGCTGAGATCTATCGCTTTGACATTGTGCAACAACTCCTGTGGGAGTATGAGTAAGCCTCACTGCTGAATCAGTTTTATTGACATGCTGTCCACCCGCACCAGAGGCTCTATAGGTATCAACTCTAATATCAGCATTATTTATATTAATTTCAATAGAATCATCTACCTCAGGTGATATAAAAACCGATGCAAAAGAGGTATGTCTTCTGCTACCAGAGTCAAAAGGTGATTTTCTTACCAATCTATGTATTCCAGTTTCTGTTCTTAGCCAGCCATAGGAGTATTCGCCACTAACATGAAGGGTTGCAGATTTAATACCAGCAACCTCTCCATGGGATATCTCAGTAAGATCTATTTCAAAACCCCTGCTTTCAGACCACTTTGAATACATTCTGAGAAGCATTTCAGCCCAGTCTTGGGCTTCTGTTCCTCCAGATCCAGATTGAATTTCTATGTATGCAGAAGCAGGATCCATTTTGTTAGTAAACATCTTGCTAAACTCAAGCTCAGATACTGATTTTTCCAGTTCATAAAAACTTTCTAAAATTTCATTAATAGATGCATCATCACCCTCTTCTTCTGCTATATCAATAAACAATAATCCATCTGAAACTTTTTCTTCTACAGTTTTAAAAGAAGCTAATGATTTCTCTAAAACAGTTTTTTCTTTACTTATTTTTTGTGATAACTCTAAATTAGACCAAACTTCTTCTTTTGCAAGATCACCTTCAATTTTTTTTAGTCGATTTTCTTTTGACGAAACATCAAAAACACCTTCTCTAATTTCATTTAAGCGAAGTTTTAGGTCATTTAAACCTGATTTTAATTCACTTGAATCCATATTAAGAATTATTCTTAGTTATAAAATCAAAAATTAGATCTTTTGATGCTGGAAAATTATATGCTCTTTCTTCATTTTTAAAGATAACTGATAGGCTATTTGGAATATCCTCTAGTTTTAAATTTGCATTCTTTATGACTTCAGGAAATTTTGCTGGATGGGCTGTTGATAAAATAATTGTTTTGCCTTGAATATTATTAGATATTCTTTCGACTGCTTCAGATGCAACTGCTGTATGAGGGTCAATTAGGTAGTTATACTTTTCTTTGGTTTGTTTCATGGCTTCTAATGTTGAAATATCATTAACACAGTAACTAAGAAAAATATCTTTTGATTTATTCCACATATTTGTTTCAAGCTTAATTGGTGATTCTGGAAAATTTGTATAAAAATCTGAGCATAATTTTGAATCTCTTTCTGCATAAAAGTCATATATTAATCTTTCAAAATTACTAGCAATACTAATATCCATACTTGGAGAGATAGTTTCAGCAACTTCTGTTTTAGAATAATCGTTATCAGAAAAAAATCTATGCAAGATATTGTTTTCGTTCACTGCTACTAAAATTTTATTTAGAGGCATGCCCATTTTATGAGCTGAATAACAGGCAAATACATTACCAAAATTTCCAGTAGGTACAGAAAAATTTAGTGATTCTTCATAATTTGTGATTTTTAAGGAGGCATAAAAATAATAGCAAATCTGACCAATTATTCTTACCCAGTTAATTGAATTAACAGCAAGTAAAAACTGGCCTTCTTTTAAAAAACTTCGTTCATTAAATGCTTCTTTTACTATTGATTGACAATCATCAAATGAGCCATTCACTCTTAATGTAAATACATTAGGGCTATCAACCGTTGTCATTTGCCTTCGTTGTACTTCAGACATATTGCCATCTGGTAATAATATAAAGCTTTTTATAGAGTCAAATCTTTTGCAAGCGTCGATTGCAGCGGAACCTGTATCTCCTGAAGTAGCTCCAAGAACTACTGCAGTTTTGTTTTGTTTTTTTAGGGATTGATTAAAAAAAGCAGCTGCTAATTGAAGACCAAAATCCTTAAATGCAGCAGTTGGTCCATGAAATAGCTCTAAAACATACTTTGAATCATCTAACTTATGAATTTCAGCGAGATTTTCTTTTCCAAAATCATGCCATGTTTCATCTAAAATATTTAAAACTTCATCATCTGAAAAAGATGACTTTGTAAAAAGTGGAACAATATATTTTGCAATATCTAAAAAAGAGTTAAGTGTCTTTAAATGCTTTAAATCAACTTGCGGCCATATGTCAGGCATAAATAATCCACCATCATTTGCCAATCCTTGCATAAGAACCTCGTCAAAGGTACGCCCTGAATCATTTCCTCTTGTGCTATGAAATAGCATATTTATTCAGCTTCAATCCTAATTGATCTTATTGCTTTGACAGATTCAAGACTTAAAAGCTCTTCTCTTAAGAGGGCATGTTCTTGCTCTTTAAAAGGGTCAGTAATTAGAATAATGGGAACACTTTCACCATTTAATTCCTCTTTTTGAACTATTGATTCAATACCAACCCCTCTTGACGCTAGAAGAGATGTTATAGATGCCATAACCCCTGGAATATCTAAAGCTTCAATATAAAAATAATATTGGAAGATAAGTTCAGAAAAGTCTGACATTGATGGGCTTTTTTTATTAAGTTGTTTCTCAGATGTATTTAAATCAACTGAAGAGCATAAATGAACTAAATCTGAAATTAGTCCTGATGCTGTTGACTCCTGCCCAGCTCCAGATCCAGCAATATGTATCTTTCCAATTAAGTCTGTATCAATCTCCATGCCATTTCTAACACCTTTTAAATTAGCTAAATGAGATTTAAGATTTATAAGTGCTGGATGAGCTCTTAGCTCAACCATACCCTTGTGCAATTTTGCTACAGCAAGATGTTTAACTGTATATCCCATATCCATGGCATAGTAAAAATCACTCTTTTCTATCTTGGTAATACCTTCTACATGGAAATCTGCGGGTGGTAAGGACGTCCCAAAGGCCAAAGAAGAAAGTATGCCTATTTTATGTGCTGCATCCATACCTTCGATATCAAAGGTTGGATCAGGCTCTGCATAGCCCTCCTCCTGAGCTAACTTTAAAGTTGAATCAAACTCTCCACCTTCTTCCATGTTAGATAAGATAAAATTTGAAGTTCCATTTAGCATTCCAGAAATTTTAGATACTTTATTTGCTGCTAACTCTTCTTTTAAAAGTTTAATTATAGGTGTTCCAGCACATACTGAAGATTCAAATAAGACCCTGACACCATAATCTTTAGCAGATTGGAATATCTCATCGCCGTGATGATAAATGACAGCTTTATTTGCAGTAACTACATGTTTCTTGTTTTTAATTGCTTTAAGAATAAGGTCTCTTGCTACCTCAACACCACCTATCAGCTCAACAACAACATCAATATCATGATCTAATACTGCAAAAATGTCTCTTTCGATTAAAGTTTTTCCTGGATCACATTTTGGGTTATCCCTTCTTGCACCAATCACTTCAATAGATAAACTTGCACCTGAGTTAAATTCAATAGCGTCAGCATTATTATTTATAGCTTTATATAAACCTGTAGCAACATTTCCCCAACCACAAATACCAACTTTAAGAGTTTTCATTATATTTCCATAGATAAAAAATTTTTAATACCTCGTATTGCCTGTCTCGTTCTATGCTCATTTTCGATTAAAGAAAATCTTACATACTCATCTCCATCTTCACCAAAGCCTGCGCCTGGAGATACAGCAACTTGAGCATGTTCAATAAGCAACTTACTAAATTCAAGGGAACCAAGATTTAAATACTTATCAGGAATCTTTGCCCAAACAAACATTGTAGCAAGAGGCTTTTTAACATCCCAGCCAATTCTATTCAAACCATCACATAATTCATTTCTTCTGCTTTCATACATGGAGCATATTGATGCAACCTCATTATCACAATCATTAATTGCTTTGATAGCTGCAACCTGAATAGGAGTAAATGTTCCATAATCTAAATACGATTTGATTTTAGTTAATGCTTGCACTAATTGCGAATTGCCACAACAAAAACCAACTCTCCAGCCTGGCATATTATACGATTTTGATAATGTAAAAAACTCTACTGCAATATCTTTAGCTCCTTCTACCTCCAAAATTGATGGTGCCTTGTATCCGTCAAAGGCTATGTCTGCATAGGCTAAATCATGAATAATCCAAATATCATATTTTTTACCAATCTCAACAATTCTTTTAAAGAATTCAATCGTAACTGATTGAGTTGTAGGATTAGACGGAAAATTAATAATTACCATTTTTGGTTTTTTAGGAGCGCTGAGAATTGATTTTTCAATATCAGATAAAAAACTATCTAGATCTTCATTAAGTGTAATTGATTTAAGATGTGCTCCAGCAATAACCACTCCATATGAATGAATTGGATAAGTAGGAGACTGAACTAGGACCGTATCGTCGGGAGAGAGTGTCGCTAGGGAAAGATGTGCTATTCCCTCTTTAGATCCCATACAAGTTACGATTTCTTTCTCTTGATCTAACTCAACATCATATTTTCTTGAATACCAATCTTTGATAGCTTGTCTTAATTTTGGAAGTCCTGCAGATTGAGAGTATCTATGGGTAGCTGGATTTCTAACAGTCTCAATTAATTTGTTAACTATTGGTTCGGGCGTTGCTTGATCTGGATTACCCATTCCAAAATCAATGATATCCTCTCCCCTAGATCGTGCCTCATATTTTAATGAATTAATCTGAGCAAAAATATAAGGTGGTAACTTTTTAGCGTTTGTAAAATCTTGATCAGGCATTTTTCTATGATTTTAATCTTAATAAAAGCTCTTCTGGTTCAACATAACCTGGAAACATTTTTCCATCCATAGAAAATATAGCAGGAGTTCCATTTACACCAAGTTTCTGACCAATAACATAATGCTTAGAAACAGGCTGAGTATCACAAAATGTTAAATCTAAATTTTTATTATTTTTTAACTTAGAAATGCTATCTTTCGGATCAGCAGAACACCATGCGCTAACCATTTTATTAAAAGCTGTGGTTCCTAATCCAGATCTTGGATATGCTGCATAATTTATAGATATGCCTAACTTATTGTATTCATTAACCTGGTTATGAAGTTTTCTGCAGTAACCGCAGTCAACATCTGTAAAAACAACTACAGAGAATTGTTCATTGCTGGATTTAAATGAAATCAACTCGTCTTTAGGAATATTCTCTAGAATTATTTTTCTTCTTTCTGCAATACTCTCATCAGTAATATTTGAAATAGAATTACTATTTATTTTGTAAATATCTCCATAAATAAAGAAGGATCCATCTTTGGTTACATAGATTGGCTGAAGATCACCATAATAAACTGCAAATATATCTGGAATGGAAGATTCTTCAATAGATTCAATTTTTGCGCCATCAGGTAATATATTTTTTAAGCTATTTCTGATGTTATCTTCTGACGCAGATAAAGAGATCATAAATATCGAAATAAATGAAATTAATAACTTTTTCACTTTAACCTCTAGGGTGATGTTTTTTAAGGATTTCGCCTAATCGTTGCTTTGCAATGTGAGTATATATCTGGGTTGTAGATAAGTCACTGTGTCCAAGCAAAATTTGAACAGATCTTAAGTCAGCACCACGATTTAACAGATGCGTTGCAAAGGCATGTCTGAGTGTATGAGGTGAGATTGATGCTTTAAGGTTTTCTCTTTTAATATAGATTTTGATTCTTTGCCAAAATGCTCCTCTTGAAATTTTTGAGCCTCTATTGCTAAGAAAAATCTCTTTTGATTTTAGGTCTTTGCGATCTTTTAGATATAAATGAATTGATTCTGATGCTTTTTCACCATAAGGCACTAATCTTTCTTTAGACCCTTTTCCAAGAACTTTTAAAACTGATCTATTGGTGTCTATATCCGTTAATTTTAAGTTGATTAATTCAGAAATTCTTATTCCAGTTGCATATAAAACTTCTATCATTGCTTTATCTCTTCTTTCAATAGGTATATTTAGATTTGGGCTATTTAGAAGCCTCTCTACTTCTTCTTCAGACATTGAAACAGGAAGATATTTCTCTTGTTTCGGCATAACAATCTCATCAACTGGTGACTTGATAATAATTTTCTTCTTTAATAGAAAAATGTAGAAGGATTTAATAGATGATATTTTTCTATTAACTGATGAGCTTTTTAAATCATCACTAAATAATTTTGCTACATAATTATTAATTTCTACAGAGGTTACATTTAGAGGATTAAACGAATTGCTACTTAGCCATAAAAGAAATGATGAAATATCACTTTTATATGAGCTGACTGTATTTTTTGAAAGACCTTTTTCAATATATAAAGAATCTAAAAAGGAGCTAATTAAATGCTCCTTTTTATTTTCTAATGACATTTGATTAATCTAATCTTTCTTTGATTCTAGCTGATTTACCTGATCTATCTCTAAGATAGAATAGCTTGGCTTGTCTCACATCACCTTTTCTTTTGACTTTAATAGAATCTATTAATGGGCTGTGAGTTTGGAAGGTTCTTTCAACACCGATTCCACTAGAAATTTTTCTGACTATAAATGAAGAGTTTAATCCACCCTTTTTAACCCCCATTACAACACCCTCAAAAGCTTGAAGTCTTGTTCTATCACCTTCTTTAACTTTCACAGACACGACAATTGTGTCACCAGGTCTAAATGAAGGAATATCGGTTTTAAGTTGTTTAGTTTCAAAATCACTAACAATTTGAGCTGGAGTTCTTTCTTTAAGAGAGACTGATATGCTGTTATCTTCTGCTTCTTCAGCAGGAGCTTCTTCAGCAACTACTTCTTCAGCAACTACCTCTTCAGCAGGAGCTTCTTCAGCAACTACCTCTTCAGCAGGAGCTTCTTCAGCAACTACCTCTTCAGCAGGAGCTTCTTCAGCAGGAGCTTCTTCAGTAGATTCTGGTATATCTTCGTTATTTATATTTTCTTTATCAGATTCGTTCATTATATTTGCCTAAAAAGTGCTATAGGATATCCTTAGATTCCCATTCTTCCAAGAGTTTTTTTTGTTTTTTTGATAATTTTACCTTATTTAATAGATCTGGTCTTCTTAAATGGGTCTTAAGAAGTGATTTAGCTTCTTTCCAGTCTTTAATTTTACTATGATTGCCTGACAAAAGAATCTTGGGAACTTCAATATCTTCAAAAATTTCTGGACGAGTATAAGCTGGACCTTTTAAAAAACCATTAGAAAAAGAATCGTTATCAACAGAATTTTGATTACCTATGGTTCCGGGAAGGTTTCTAGCAATTGAATCTATTAGGCATATAGCTCCATACTCACCACCGCTCATTATAAAATCTCCAATAGATATCTCCTCATCAACATATTTATCTATAAACCTTTCATCAACTCCTTCGTATCTTCCACATACAACCGTTAGATATTTCATCGATGAAAGTTCAATAACTTTACTTTGATTTAGCTTTTTACCTTGAGGTGTTAAATAAATTATATGGCCTCGTTCTTTTTTAGGAATTTCTAAAATAGTATTTTTTAAAGGCTCAGGCATCATTAACATTCCTTCTCCGCCTCCATAAGGCTTGGCGTCTATTTGACCATGTTTATTTACAGCATGATTTCTAATGTCGTAGCATTTAACTGAAAGATTATTATTAATGGCTTTAGAGAGAACACCATATTCAAATATTTCAAAAATTTCAGGGAAAATAGTAAGGATATTAAACTTCATAATTAAAAACTTTTATCCCAATATACGAAAATTATTGATTCTTCTTTATCTATCGAGGATATAAATTTGTCAACTATAAATGGAATTAGTCTCTTGTTGTTATCTACAGATTGTTTTGTTGGAACTAATTCAAGACAATCATTTGAACCAAAATTACTTAGGTTTTCTACAACACCTAGCAGATCTTTTGTCTCCATGTTTATTACCTGCATGCCTATTAATTCATGCCAGTAAGCTTCATTATTACCTATCTTGGGCAGACTATCCTTATCGATAAAAATTTTTAGATTTGTAAATTTTTTTATAGACTCAAGATCATTTATACCAAAAATTTTGGCATACATTTTTAAATTAATTTTTTTAATGTATTCAATTTTAAAATCTTTTATAAGATCATCTTGAATGAAGAAATTAGAGTAGTTCAGGAGGTTATCTTTTGGTTCACAAAAAGAATTTATAAAAAACTCACCCTTAAGACCTCTAGGTTTCCCTATGGAGGCAATACAAATATAATTATTTAACTCTTCTTTATTTGTTTTCATCATCTGAAGAGTCTTTATCTTTAGACTCTTCTTCAGCAGGAGCTTCTTCTTCAGCAGGTGCTTCTTCAGCAGGAGCTTCTTCTTCCGCTGGTGCTTCTTCAGCAACTACCTCTTCAGCAGGTGCTTCTTCTTCAGCAGGAGCTTCTTCTTCCGCTGGTGCTTCTTCAGCAACTACCTCTTCAGCAGGAGCTTCTTCAGCAGGTGCTTCTTCTTCAGCAG
>Ga0213861_10001739_pt1 | contig 19150 bp, 11 predicted proteins | sample PICome_4_FD_160110 | JGI IMG/M metagenome (GOLD analysis project Ga0213861, IMG submission 160110) | Coastal seawater microbial communities near Pivers Island, North Carolina, United States - PICO131 | ecosystem: Environmental > Aquatic > Marine > Coastal | place: USA: North Carolina... | reverse complement strand
AAGCTCCACTTGAAGAATCAAAATAATATAATGTATTGTCATTAGTTCCTAACATAAAATCAGGTTTTTCATCAATATATTCTGCATTAATAGCATTTGATTCATTATTAACATCTTCATTATTAACATCTTCATTATTAATTTGACTTTCTGCTATATGTGCGTATTCCATACTATTTCTATCTATATATCCTTTGGAAGCTTCATATTCTTTTAATTCTTTTAAATATTTTTTATTTAATGTATTATAATCTCCTGAATTTAAATCCATACTGACAGGTGTATTTATACTAGGGTCATAGGATATAAATTTTTCTAATAATTGATTATCAATATTAATTGATTCTGCAATTTTTTGAAAAATTTCTAATTTATGTTTTCCATTCACTCTTTCTTTTAAATCTCTTGGAAGTTTAGTCATAATTTGAGACATAATTTTATACATAGTATCTAATTCATAATTTTCTTTATTTTCACTAATTAATTGTTTAATTATTGATTTACTATCAAGTGTAAAATAATTAATTGAAAGTTTATTAAGTGCTACCATTAATAAAATTTCAATTTCTGTAATTTTCATATTTACAATACGTAATTCTTTATTAATAACTTCTCTAATTAATTTATCTTCATTTATTGATTTACTCTCTGGAACATTTTTATATATCCATTCTAAATAATTTAATGCCTGTTTTCTATCAGGTAATTGATTAAAAAAAATTTGAATAGGAAGTTTATTAATTATAGTTTGTAATGAGGAATCATTATTTAAATTATTCATTTTTAATATTATTAATATTAATATAAAATTATAGTTTATTTATAATTAATTTATATTTTTATTTTAAAAATAAAATTAAATAAAATTAAATAAAATTAATTAAAATTTTATAGATTATATTTAAAATATGTTTATTCTATTATTATTAAATATATTTATTCTTAAAAAACTATTAATAATTTAATATACTAATACTAATACTAATAATTATTTAATAATAATTATTTAATTAAAGTTTATTATTAGTTTTACTATAATTTGTTCTACACAAAGGACATATATAATTTTGCGAAAACCATTCTTCACAACAATTTATACAAAATGAATGCGAACAATTCATTATATAAAAAAGAGTTTTTTTAGGATACGAACATAAACATATAGGACAATCCGTAGATTGATTACATTCTTCTTTTTTACTATATTTAAATAATTCTACTTTATCTAAACCAGTTTTAAAATTAATAGATTGTAAATGACTGCTTAAATTATCAACAGATATATCTGTATTAAATCCTCTATTTACTGTCGAATTATATAAATTTATATTATTAGTATTTAAATTAGTAGTGTTTACAGATATATTATTATAATGACCATAATTATTTAATCCATTATAAGAAGAATATATATAACTATTATTTATATTATCATTTTCCATATCATTTTCCATATCATTTTCCATATCATTTTCCATTTCATTTTCCATATCATTTTCCATATCATTTTCCATATCATTTTCAGTTTCCATTTCACTATTATTATTTCTATTATTATTTATATCAATACTACTACAAGTTTGTATGTGAGATAAATAATCATAATATTGATAAACATTATTACAATTTTGACACACCATAAGCATTGTTTCAAATTCCATTTTATAATTATTTTATATATAAATAATTGTTTATATTATTTTTACATTTATTTTTATATTAAATATTATTAAATTAAAAATTGAATTTAAAAAAATAATAATAGTTATATATACATATTTTTAATATAATAAAATAAAAATGAGTAATTTTCAATGTGTAAAAGAATTTAATCGTGCTTTTGATATGGTTTCTAAAGAACCAAAAACATATATTGGTTATGATGAAACTAATAATGGTATTATTAAGATAAATCCTTATAAATATAGTCGTATCGATGTTTTTGATAAACATTCTATTATTCGTCTTCGTCTTAACTTAATTAAAGAAGAAACAAAAGAATTAAATGATGCTATAGAGCAAAATGATTTTAAAGAAACACGTGATGCTATTGGTGATATTTTATATGTTGTATATGGTATGGCTGATGTTTTAGGTATTGATATTGATTATATATTTAGTAATACATTACATAATGAAATTGTTAAATATTATATTGATAATAAAAATAATGAAAATAGTGATAATATATTTATCGATAAAATTATTAATGGAACTGAAAATGGTTTAAAAAAAATAACAAATTATAATTATGTTAAATTATTTTTAAGTGAAATTATTAATAATGATAACGAATTATATAATAATAATAATAATATTACAAAATTACGTTGTGAATTTCTAACTCAATTAAATAATGAATATTTAAAATTAGAAAAAGAATGCGAAATTGAAACTATTTATTATGATACTACTTTAAAATATCAAATGTTTGAACAAAAAATTTTAACTGTTTCTCAAATAATATATAATTTACTTAAACTAACTTATATTTTGGCAGTTCTTTATAATGTTAATGCTGATAATGATTTTGCGATTATTCATGAAAGTAATATGAGTAAATTATGTGACACCGAAGAAGATGCTATTAAAACAGTTGAAAGTTATGTAATTAAATATAAAAATGGAGGTAGTCCATATGATAGTCCATATTATTATGAATTACCAGAATTAAAAAAATGGATTGTTAAAAATAAATCATCTGGAAAAGCTTTAAAAAATATTAAATATAAAGAAGTTTCTTTTACTGAAAGTTGAAAAATGTTTAATTTTTAATTTTTAATTTTTAATTTTTAATTTTTAATTTTTTTATTAATTTGTAAAATAAGAATGATTTATACATTCAACTATATTATATCTTTTATCAGGGTCTATTTCTATCATTTTTAATAATAAATCATATAATAAAGTATTTTCTCTAACATCAACATTACTATAATCTTTATAGTGTAAAGTATCAAATATTGTAATACCTAAAGCATAAATATCACTTTTTTGTATATAACTATTGTAATTTTGATTTGTATTTAAGCCAAAATATTTATCTATTAAAGTATCATTTTGATGTAAAAAATTTATTTTTTTATATAATTTAGAAATAGTTTCTTCTAAATTATTTATCATACTATCTTCACCAATACGTTGTAAAGCTTCTTTTACGTGTTTTGTTTTTTCTTTAATTTCTTTTTTTATATAATCTATAGATTTAGTATTATATTTTATTAAACTATATGAAATATATCGTTCAGGGGCTAAATATCTATATGTTCCTGATAAATCTATGGATTTTTTATTTATTTGTGATGGTAAAATATATTTACTTAATCCAAAATCTATATATCTAACATTCATTATGTCTAAAATATCAGGTATTTTATTTGACATATCAACATTTTTTAATTTAGATATTTTATTTGGGTCTAAATATAACATTATATTTTTTTGTTTTATATCTTTATTTACTATTTTATACTTATGCATATATGCTATACCTATTAATAAATGTTTAAAAATAGCTTTTATATTAACTATAAATAATTTATGCATTATTGATTTTATATTATTTGTTTTTTTTCTATCAACTTTCATTATTTTAGAAAGACTTATACCTCCAAAAGGTAATATTAAATTAAACGGTTTATCATCTAAATTCATATGACAATATTTTTTATCTAAATTTGGTTTAGATGACGTATTATATTTTTTGTGTTTATCATTTTTATACTTTACATTAATAACATCTGTTCTATCTTTTGGTAAATTTGTAATATTACAATAATCTATTACCGTAATAAAAAACTTATTGTCAGGGTCTATTTTATTCAAAATAGTAGATATTTCAATTTCATGACTTATATCTTCTATATTGCTATTTGATACTATTTTACTAACATAATTATTAATATTTTTAATATCTTTATTTAAATGATTACAAGGTAGGGCAGGTTTAACAACACACCCAAACCCACCTTTATCAAGAAATTTACCACCTTTTAATTTAAATAGTTTTTTTTGTGTAGTTACTTTTTTTTGTTTAAATTTTTTAGTTTTATTTAAATTAGTTTTATATTTAATTTTATATTTAATTTTATATTTAGTTTTATATTTAGTTTTATATTTTTTACTTAAATAATTATGTTCTCCAGACATCTTTATAATATATAATATTATTTATTATAAACTACTATTTATTATAAAAGTAAGTATTATAATTATATTTAATATAGTTTAATTACTAATTATAATTAATATATTTATTTAATAAAAATAAAAAATAAAATAGTTAAAAAATAGTAAAAATGAAAATAGTAAAAATAGAAAAACTATATAAAAATGATTTTTAATATATAATAATTAATATATACATTTGGATTATCATAATCACGAGATGAGTATGGCTACCCCACCACCTGATTTTTCCCCGCAACGTGCCCCACCTTTACAAAGAGGAAGAAGAAGAAATGCTGTTACTGATGAGAGACCTCCTTCTCCTTTTTCTCCTCTTTCTTCTCTTTCTTCTCTTACAATAAAAGTATATTGTCCTCGTTCTGGCACCATTACAAAAGTGAAGGCTAACTCGGCACACACCCTTTTTAAAAAAATGAAAACTCTTCCTCTTTCCCAACAAAATGAAATTTTGAGATTGATAACCCAATCTCGTATTGAAGTTGATGGTGAAAGACAAGATGAATATAATTCTGCTCTTGAAAGTTATCTTATAGAACGACAAACATCCTAATTTTTAGTTAAAATAAGGGTCTTTGAGACATTCTTCTATATTATATCTTTTATTGTGGTCAGGATGAATCATTTTTTTTAATAATCTATATAATTTTATATTTTCAGGTTTTTTTATATCAATAACAATAAATTCATTCATTAAATATTCATACATAGCAATACCTAATGAATAAACATCAGTTTTTTGTAAAAAACCATTAATAGACTTTACATTTTTTAAACCAAAATAATAATTTAATATGGTTTTACTTTTAAAATACTTATTTATTTCGTCATATAATGTCATTATAAGAGGATTCACTTTTTTTTGAGTTTTGTCATTTATAGTTTCATTATATAATATTTTAATATTATTGTATTCTTTAATGTCTTTATAAATATTATATACATATTTATCACAATAATCATATATTTTATTAACAATAAATGATTCAGATTTTATTTTATTATATTTATTTATAACATAACATATAAAAATTTCAGGAGGTAATACTTCAGGTGTTCCAAAAAGTTCTATATTAGTATAGTTGTTACAGTAACTTTCATTAAGATGTTGCGACATACCAAAATCAATATATCTTAATTGTAATTTTTTTTTTCTGGAGTCATATTTTACCATAATATTTTCTGTTTTAATATCTAAATTAACTATTCTATTTTTATGTAATTTAGAAAGACCTATTATTAAATTTTTAAAATAATATTTAAAATGTGTAGTGAGTAAATCATATATTTTTATTGAATTTATATATTTATTATTTTTTAAAATAGTAACATATTTTTTATCTTTATATTTTTCATATTTATTAGTATAATAATAATACTCATACATATTATTTTTTAAATCATTTAAATCATAACCACCATAAGGCATAATTATATTGACAGGGTCTATACTTGTATCAATTAAACATCTTTTTTTTTTATCATTATTATTATATCCAGAATATTTAATAGTTCCATTATTATTAATTTCGTCATAATATGACAAATTACTATTTCTAAATTCAACTTGTGTTGTATTATGTCTATTTTTTGGAACTTTTTTTATTTTACAAGCAGATTCATAAGTAATAAAATAAGTTTTTGAAGGGTCTATTTTTTTTATTTTATCTGAAATTGATAATTCGTGCTTACTATCTTCATCTTCATATTTTAAAATTTTACTTACATATTTTAAATTTTTATTTAATTTTATTGTAGAATGTTTTTTTGTTTTTTTATTATATGCTTTACAAGGTAAAGGTGGTGATACAACACAACCATAAGCTCCAGAGCCTAAATATTTTCCACCTTTTAGTGTTTTATTTTTTAAGTTTTGATTTATTTTCATTTATATATATATTCATCTATACTATAAATAGATTTTAAAATAATAAAAAATAATAAAAAATAATAAAAAATAATAAAAAATAATAAAAAATAATAAAAAATAATCAAGTATAATTAATTTAAATAAAAATATAAATATAATTTAATAATAATATAAATATAATATAAAATTATTATAATTATAAAAATAATATAAAATTATTATAATTTAATTAGTTATATAATGATTTATTATAATAAAAATAATAAAAATAATAAAAATAATAAAAAAAATAATATAACTAAAAAATTTAGTCCCAGTGAACTTTTAAATTCACAAAAAACAAAAAAAGCATTTGTTCGAAATTATAATGGTGGTAAAAGAAATAAAAGAAATAAAATAGATAAAAAATATAAAAATTATAATATTAGTAAATATTTTTCATTTGATGATAAAGATGAAAGTGATAGAGAAGGTATTCAAGATGGTGGAAAATATAAAAGATCAAAAGAATTAAATAAAATTATTGTAAAAACATATAAAATTTATACTAAATTAAAAGATAAATATTTTCCAAAATTACTTACAGTATTTGATACATTATATAGTGAAGAACAAACATATGGTATAACAAAAATACAAAGATATATAGAACATATTTTAGAATTAGAACAATATAAATTTAATTCACATAAAGAAAAACAGCAAGGAAATAATATGGCTCTTAATGTTACAAGAATTGATGATATTAAAGAAATTGAAGCTATTTATACTAAATCATTCGCAAAAAAACATTTAGGAAAAGGTTATCAACAAAAGTTATCTGGTGTTGATAAAATGAATATAGATAAGCGTGCGAGACAATTACAAGATTATTTAAGAAAAAAAATGATGAAAGAAACAACTTTTAATAAAGTTAAAGATTTAAAATGTGGTAAATATGATACAGATAAAAAAAATAAGTTAATTTGTAATATAAGTAGTTACCGTAAAATAGAAGCAAAAATTAATAAACAATATAAAAAAATGCACATTCAATTTAATAGATTTATTAATACTTTACCTTTAAAGTGCAGTCAATTAGAAACTTTTAAAGATAAAATGGCAAAACTTCCTTCTCAAAATAATGATGTTAAGTTAGGAGATAACAAATCATTAATTTTACCTCAATTTGATTTTACATTATGTGAAGGATACGAAAAATTAAATGAAAAAATATCACAAAGTGCAGCAAAATCAGTAAAACTATTAGAAACTGAAAAACTTGAATTTGAATCAAATAGTTTAAAAAAAAAACAAGAAGGAATTAATGAAAAATATAGAAATTATAAAACTAAAAAAAATGAAAAAATAAAAAAAATGAATGAAAAATACGAAAAAGCTAAAGCTTTATATCAATCTATAAATAAAGATTTTACCGCAATATTTAATAATTTTCGATTATTTGTAACTGATATAGATGAAAAATTTAGAAATTTAGATGGTATTGGATTACATAGATATGTAAGTAATTTTCCAGGAGACTCAAAAAAAGAATTAGATTATCAAATAGAATCTTTATCTACAAATAAAAATTTTATTCAAACATTTACTGAAAAATTAAAACCATATAGTGGTATGGCTGATTCTTTAATTAAAATTTTTGACCCACAAGATGAAGAATTTACAAGAGAATTAATACCTAAACTTGTTAAAAAAAGTCCTCCTGCTACTGCTCCTGTTGTTCCTGTTGGTGGTGCTGGTACTCCTCCTGTTCCTGTTGCTCCTGGTGGTGTTGCTGGTACTCCTCCTTCTCCTGATAATGTTACATATTTAAATATTAATATGGAATTATCAATTCATAAAACTACTCCTTTAATTACTACTGATGTAGCTAATACTATGAGAGGTATAATTACCGTTACTAATGTTATTGATGACACTATTGGTATATTATGTTTTCAAAATTTAGAGAAATTATATGATGAAATTAATATTATGCCAGCACCAGCAGCAACACCACCAGTAGCACCAGTCGCAACTTTTAAAAAAATATCATATTGTGAATGTGGAACTGGAGAGCGTAACACTAATTCTAAACCAAAATACAATGCTATTTATTATAATACTGATATGTTTAATAATTATACTGAAAATGAAAGTATAGATCAAACACCCTATTTTAAATTAGAAGATAGGCCAGATGTAATGGATCCAAATGATTATAGAAGTTTTACTGCTATAAATATTATTGGTCATGAGTTTAATGCTACTATGGCAACAGCAAATACAAGTAAAATTCAAAGAATGTTTACCGAATTAAGTAAATTTGATATTGATATGTTAGTACCAAAAGATGAGGATATATATCATTTACAACCAACACCAACATATCCTGATTATAAAAAAAAGATTGAAACTAAATTAGAAGCTGAAATATCAAGGTTTAAAGATGAATATTTTAGTTTTCTTAATAATGAACAAAAAACAGAAATTGAAGCCACGTTAAATGTGTTTCGTGTTTATTCAAAGTATAAACAAATTAAAACAATGTATGACGAAATTTTAAAAGTTCAAGAGTTATTTAGAGAAACTACTACTGATGTTTCTGGCAATTTAATTATAAATAGCAATACTATTAAAAATAATATCGATAATAAAACAATAGAAAAATTTATTAATAATATGTATTATGATATTATAAATAGTAATAAATATGATGAATTAAAAGAACAATTGAACTATACACTTACACCTTATACAAATATTGAAACTATTATAAAAAAACATAAATATATTGACAGTGCGCGCAAATTTATAGATTTTTTGAGGGTTGTTGTAGAACTAAATCCTGTAGTTTTGGGTAAATATACTGATGAAATAGCTAAAATAAAACGAATTACAGGAGCAGCAGGCTCAGTAGAAGCAACAGGATCAGAGTTTTTGAATTTTAATGAATTTCCTAATAATACGACCCTTAATCCTTTAAAAACCGCAGTTAAAACACGTATTAGTTCATTTGACACAGATTTAGATCACGCCACCCATACCATTGCCAGTATTAAAGTCATTATAGATGACATAAATAAAAATACAAACTTTAAATTATTTGATGGTATGCGTCAAGATTATAATACACATTTAAAAAACTTAAAAAAAATTAAACCAATTTTTGATGATAATAGTATAATTAGTGTCAATTTTAATAAAAGAGTAAAAAATATAGGAACACTTATTAAGTTTTTTGAAAATACAAATATAAGTGATAATGATGACATTGTGAATTTTAAAGGCATAAGTAGAACTGGTGATGGTATAAACAAATTGAGAAAATGTGAAAAACTATTTATGGATATTATACTATTTTTAGATGAAAATATAAAATCAAATAATAATGATGCGAATATTAAAAAACTGGCAGATTTTATAAAAAAATTAAATATAGCACCAAATCCCGATAGAGGGGCAAATTTTATTCAATTTTTATGTAATCAATTTGAAGGAAAAGAAGACAATATATTTAAAAATAATAATATTTTTTGTAAAACTGTTATAGACTCTATTTTAGATAGTCAAAAAAAAATAGAAGCAAATACTGAATTTTTTAGAAAGTTTTTTGAAGTCCTAGATTTAAATGATAATGTTCCTGCTGCAAAAACAACAAGAGAAACACAAATAAAAACTTATTTAGATAAATTAGAAATCTTTTTAAATAATACTAATGATTGTTTTAAACCTAAAAAAAAAGAGATGCTTAAAAATTTATACAATGGTTATATTAAAACTTTAAGAATGTATTATAATGGTGATATTATTAATAATAATAATACGAAAAACTTAATTGCGTTTATTTATATGTGTTATTATACTTTTTACATAGACATATTATATAATAAAAATTATCCATATTCACCAAAAGATGATAGTAAAACAAAAGGAAAGGAAATTATAGAGAAATTTAAAACTAAAAAATTTAGTGATATACTTACTATTTATTTTGATAATAAAACACAACGTGATAATGCTAATACTTTCTTTGCGGGCACTTCTATAAATAAATATACTGATATAGCAATTATTACTATTATTGAAAATATTATCTCTCAAACTGGTACTGATGCTGCTACTACTGCTGCTGCTATTGATACTGCTGCTACTGCTACTAATGATGTTGTTGTTGCTGCTGCTGGTGCTGGTGCTGCTGCTGATGCTGATGTTGCTGCTGTTGCTGCTGCTGCTGGTGCTATTGCTGCTCCTGCTGATCCTGCTCCTGCTGCTGCTAATACTTTTACTAAAAAAGTCATAACTAATTTACTTGATTCAGCGTTACCAATTACAGATGTAACTACTGCTATGATTACTGATGCTATTACTAAAATTAATAGTGTTATGGATTTAATAGAACCAGTAAGAAGAGTAGGAACAGAAACAGTAGGAGTAGCAAAAAATGCAGTAACTAATGATGTTACATTAGAAGCTTTTAAAAATGCTATTAAAGATGCTGCTTACGGTCTATTAAATATTCAACGAGACACTACCATTCCTATTCATACAAATATGACTAACATTTATACTATAATTACTAAGGATATAACTTTTACTCCAGCTGATGAAACCAATATTAATCTTGCCATTACAACAAAAGATAAGGCAAAAATTATGGATGAAGCTACTAAAAACTTTACAGATGCCTATCATAAGATTATAAAAAATGCAGCAGAATTTTTTAAACATCTCCCTAATGATGAATTTTATACCCAAACTCTATTAGCCATTGAAAAAACGGCTAACCTAATTGCTAGAAATATTAATAATAATGATAATATTAGTAATAATATTTCTACAACTCTTACAAATGTTAAGAATTGGATAAAAAATGCTATGAACGCTGCTATTTTAGATAGTAATCCTAATAATAATAATAATAAGTTCCTACCTAGTGCTAATGCTGTTTGTAAAATTATGTTGGAATATATTACTACTGCTTCTATCGTTTATAGTGATGATCCTCCTACTAATTTTCGAGATAATGCTATAAAAGCTGGTGAAATCATTATAGCAGCTACTGCTGTAATACCAACCAATCCAAATAACGCAAATGTAACTAAACTTGTTACTGATGTTAATAATGCGGCCGTTACGGATATGAATGAACGAATAAGCGCATCAACTATTGTTGTCAACACTAACATCACAGCAGCATCCACTGCTATTACCGCTCAAGTTACCGCCGCCCCCGCACCATCCAATAACTTTGAATTAGTAGATAAAATTAAAGCATTACAAAAAACTGACTTCCATACAAACTTTACCACCTCTTGTAATTTAGAACAATTATATAAAGAGCTCACAAACTCTACCTCCGGAGGTTATATAAATTATATGGATAATGAAGATAATGAAGATAAAACAAATAGAGTAGATTATAATACATTACAAATAAATAATATAAATTTGAGTGGTGGTGCTGCCGATCCCCCCGATCCCCCAGATCATCCACAAGGTTATACAATAGTATTAACAAATTTAATAGGTAGTAGAAAAAATGATATACATTATATTCAACAAGTTAATGAATATAGTAAAAATATGGTAAATAGTGATAACAAAAAATATGAAATGGTAAAAGGATTGCGTGAAATTCAATTACGAACTATATATAATTTAATTAAAATAAATACAGGACATAAACCAGATGTAATTATTGGTAATTTAGGATGTATTTTAACAGACACTAATTTTAGCCTTAAAGCAAAACCTACTATTATTGATAAATTTAGTGCTGTTTACAAAACAAATAATCCATTACCTAATACAATGTTATTTCCTAATGATAGAACAACAGATAATATTAAAAAAATGATTGATGAATATTATATAGGAAATTTTACAAACTATTATAATATACCTATATTAACTACTCCAATAACAGTTGATAATATCAATAATAATTTTGATACATACTTTGAAAGTATAACAAATTATTATTGTAATACTGATACAAAACTTACTTATACACTCTCTTCTGCTAATACACCAGTATTAACAAATAAAGTAATGGATAACATAACACTGCATCCTATTGAAAGAGATAAATTATTATATAAAATAACTAAAAAATCATCAAATGAAACTAATTCCGAATCTATAAAACATTTATCTTTAATGAATAAAAGTGAAATTAATGAAATATTTAATTTATTAAATACATTATTAAGATATTTTTCAGTAGGTAGAGAAGGATATTTACAAAGGGATTTTGGTTGTTTTACAATTGATGGTGAAAATGAAGATAACCCTTATGGTGTTCGTGATTATGGTAAAATAAAATTTTCTAAATATACTATTCCAACTAAATTTAATAAACGTTTTAGTATAACACCAAAGTCTTACAATAGTAAAGAAGAAACAGATAAAATTACCAAATATGATAAATTAGATATTTTATACACATTAAATTTTCCAACATTTATTGAAACTTTATTAAATCAAAAAACAGCTAATTTTAATACTGAAGATTTAAGACGCACAGATTTTTATTATAGTGAAAATCAATTAAGTTATAATCAGACAGGAAGTTTTGACAAAATATTACCAATATTCGAACAATATGAGAATTCACCATATAGAAATAGTATTATTGATGTTGCTATTAGATTATTATTAGTTCCATCAAAACATTTAAAAACTATAGCAGGAATATCAATTACTGACGAAACTCAATCAAATAATATTGATTATGCAACATTAGCACAAAAATATGCAATTAATTTTTATCAAAAATCAAAATTAAAACTTGAAGAAAGATTAGTTACAATATTACAAGAACATTCATATCCTGATAAAACCAAAAAAAGTGTAATTAAAATCAATGATAATAAATTAGCAAAACCTAAACATTTAATTGATTTATTATTACAAACAGAAACAAAATATGATAAAAAAACTGAACAAACACTAACACAACTTATTCATATTAATCGTAAGGATAAAAAATTAATTTATAATTTCTATGAATTTATTAATATTGTCTTAAAATTAAAATTTTATACCACTGTTATTAATGATTTAACAAAATTAGATTTAAAAACAGCACCAAAAATAATTGTTGGTGGAGGTAAAGTAGAAAGAAAATTATTAAGTTTTATAAATAATAATAGTAAAGCTAAACATATTACTCCTAAATATATTAAAAAAAATAAAAATACTAAAAAACAATATAAGAAAAATACTAAATCAACACTTAAAAATAAAAAACATACATTAAAAAAATAAAGTTATAAAAATATACAATCAACTATAATTATTGCTAATAATATATTAAATATTATTCTGGAGTTGTCTTTTCTAATACCATCAAATGGTTCTATTAATTTATGTTTTATATTATAATTTTTATTTATATTAAATTTCATTTTTAGTTTATATATAAGTTTTTATTTTATATTTTATATTTTATATTTATTATTTAGTATTATTATTATTTTATAAGATAATAATATTTTATCAATTAAGTAATATATATATATATAATTTTTTTATTTATTCTATATTTAATTATTATACTATATAGTTAATCTACTATACTATTTAATTATAAATTTATAGTAATAAAGTTAAATAATGCGTAATAGTTAAAACTACAAAATATATATTATTAATAAAAATAAAAATTATAATTATAATTAATAAATAAAGAATTAAATTTAAAATGAATAATTATGATTATTGTATCATAAATAATGATACGCCAGACATCAATTCATCATTAAGTTTTTTATCAACATTAAATCTATTTGTATTTTATGGTTTATTTATATATTCTTTTAAACACTTAATAAATTTACATTATAAGAATAATAAAACAACACTTACTTATTATTGTTCTGATATTATAAAAAGTAAAAATGATACTGATAATGATGATTATAAAAATGAACTCTTTCATAATTTATTATCATTAAATTCTATAAATAGATGCTATCTTCTTTATTATATATTTAAAAGAAAAGGTGATTTTAAAACATTAATTATTAATAATAAAACTAATAAACCAGAACTAAATACATATAACACTTATAATTTATTTACTAAAGTAAAAGATAATTATAATTTATCTTCAACTGAATTTAATTTAGACGAAACACAATCTCCAGATACTATTATAACTATTGGGAGTGAAACACATACTTTAACTCTGGCACAATTAAAATTTATACAATGGATTTACTATACTGGTATTTATGATTATTTGATGAATAATAATAATATAAAATATGATATATTAAATGAAATGAATGAAAATAATTTATTAGATGGAAACTTATTTTTAAGATATCAATTATTTTTATGTCAATATGAAGAAGAATGTATTAATGATATAAATGATGACACTACTGATGAAAGTAATGACAATGTTAGTGATGAAAGTAATGACAATGTTAGTGATGAAAGTAATGACAATGTTAGTGATGAAAGTAATGACAATGTTAGTGATGAAAGTAATGACAATGTTACTGATGAAAGTAATAACACTACTGATGAAAGTAATAATAATGATATAACTGATGAAAGCAATGACACACCTGATGAAAGCAATGACACACCTGATGAAAGTAATGACACTACTGATGAAAGTAATAATAATGATATAACTGACGAAAGTGAAGAAGACACAAATTACGATATTGAAAATGATATTGAACTTAATAAATATAACATACTTCTGGATACAATAAATTTTACAGACATAATTAAAACTGAAAGTTATAAAGAAATTAATAAACTAAAAAAACTTATAGGTAATTTTATATAAAAAGTAAAATATTAAATAAATATTAATAAATAATAATAAATATTAATAATAAATTAAAAAAAATAATAAAACTAATAAATAATAAATTTATAATTCACAAGCATCCTTAATTGCTTTTACAATATCATTATTTGTTTTATAATTTGTTCCTATAAATCTTGCTTCTCCAGAACCATTTTTAACTTTTTCTTCATATTTTAAAATATCATCTAATTTTTCACTATCACATAAACCAAAGCCTCGAATATCTCTGGAATATAACGTAGAACACTCTTCCATATTTTTACTATCAGGTAAGCTTGATAAATAAGAATCAACAACTGAATAAGCAGCGGCAAATGGTGTTAATAATTTACCCTCCTTATTTCCTCCAGTAGCATAACCATATTGTCCTTGTGAATTAAATATTTGAAACATATAATCATCATTTGCGACATCTAAATGAGAATCAAAAGTAACAGCAGGACAATTTGGATTAGTTGGGTCAGTGGGTTTAGGTTCAGTTCCGTATCCAGTGTCGTCAAATTCTTCAAATGTTCTTTCTGTTAAATGAATACCGTTTTTATTTAAAAATCTTTCAATATCTTCATATGAACGATTGCCTATATATACTTCATTACTATTTCCTGTATTTAAAATTAGTGTAGGAACAGTTGTTATTTTATATTGATTAACTTTTTTATTATTTTCATCTTTTTCAGTATTTATTTCTTCATAATTAATATTATTTGGAAGATAATTAATAATTTTATACCAAACTGATAAAAAATCATTACAATAAGTACAACTTGGTTTATAAAATAACATTAAATTTTGTTTTTCATCTTTATCTATATATGAAATAATATTATTATTATTATTATTATTTAAAGATTGATTATAAGAAGTAAATCCTTCATATGAGCCTTGTTCGCTTGCAGAATTTATTTTCTTTTGTGTTTCAATTTTAACTTTATTTAATAGTTCTGACATTTCTTTACAGTTACATTTGCCATTACAGTTACATTTTTCATTACAGTTACATTTGCCATTACAATTACATTTGCCATTACAATTACATTTGCCATTACATTTGCCATTACATTTACATTTTCCAGTACAATTACATTTATATGTATTATAACTTGAATATTGTAAATATAATTTTAGACTTAATAATACTAATAAAATTATAAATATACATAATAAATTAAATTCAACCATTTTAAATATTAATTAAAGTTTATTATTTTCTATTATATAATATTATTATATTTTAAATTTTTAATTTATAAATTATTATAAGTTTATAATATTTTAATTATATATTTTCTTTATTTAGTTCTTTATATTTATCAATATAAAATAATACAAATATATTAAATATAAAAATAAGTCAGTACTAAAATAAATTAACTAAATACTAAAATAAATTAACTAAATACTAAAATAAATTAACTAAATACTAAAATAAATTAACTAAATACTAAAATAAATATTAAAAAATGAATAATCCAAAACAGAATAATTTAAATAAAAATCAATTTATTAATTTCATCAATCATCTTTTAACATTCAATAAACAAATGGAATTATTATATAAACAAAAACCAAGTGAAAAAAACAAACCATTTAGGTTTAATATTAGTGCAAATGTAATGATTAAATTATGCGAAATAGTAAAACCTATATTTAAAAATGAACCTAATGTATTACATATTGATGTTCCTTTAAATATTTTTGGTGATATTCACGGACAATTTAGTGATATGATACATTTTATTGAAATGATTGGATTACCTCCTAATCAAAATTTTTTATTTATGGGTGATTATGTGGATAGAGGTAATAATAGTATAGAAGTATGTGCTTTATTATTTGCTATGAAAATAATGTTTCCTCGTAATATTAATATTTTACGTGGTAATCATGAATGTCCAGAGGTAAATTCGATGTATGGGTTTTTAACTGAATGTGAAACCCGTTTTGGTAACGAAGGTCGATTAGTTTTTAATAAAATTAATGAAGTTCTATGTATGTTACCATTATGTGCTGTTGTAAATGAAAAAATATTTTGTGTTCATGGAGGTATATCTCCAAATTTAAAAACTATTAATGATATAAATAAAATTAATAGATTTACACCTATTCCAGATGGTGGTTTGATGTGTGATTTATTATGGTCTGACCCAAGTAATACAAATGAAACATGGGGTGCGAGCTCACGTGGAGTATCTTGCACTTATAATGAAACAGCTGTATCTACATTTTTAAATAATAATAATTTACAATTAATATGTAGAGCACATCAATTAGTATCTGAAGGTTACAAATTCTCACATAATAATCAATTAGTAACTGTATTTAGTGCTCCAAATTATTGTGGTAATTGTGGTAACGACGGTGCTGTTATGAAAATTAATGAAAATTTAGTTTGTTCTTTTGTAATTATTAAACCTACAAATGAATCAATTATATAAAAAATTATTAAAAATTATTAAAAATTATAAAATATAAAATAAATTTTTTTTTATATTTTTATTTATGATTTTGTATCATCAAAAAAAATAAATTTAGTATCTTTAGATTTAGAAACTTCATTATTATTGTTATTTAATTCTACTTGATTTAAATCATCAATATTAATTTCTTCACATTCATTCAAATCTAATTCATCAAGATTTAAATTGACTTCATCTATATTATTAATTGATAATTTATTACTTATATCTTTATCATTATCATCATCATCATCATCATCATCATCATCATCATCATCCTCATCATCATTATTATTATTATTATTATTAACTTCACTTACATCTTTAGTTTCACTTACATCTTTAGTTTCACTTACATCTTTAGTTTCACTTACATTTTCACTTTCACTTACATCTTTGATTTCATTTAAAATAGTTCCAAGACTTGAATTTATATTTTCATTTGATTCTTCAATATTTTCTATGTCTTCAATATCATTTATATCATCGCTATTTTTTATATCTAATTCATTAATAATAGTTTCAGTTTTATTTTGATTTTCATTGGTAATTTCAGGTATTATTTCTGTATTTTCTTTTATTTTAACTTCTTTTTTAACATCTTTTTTAACATCTTTTTTAATATCATTATCAAAAGTTTCTATACTATCTTCTGTTGTATCATTTGATTTTTCAACAATTTTTTCAACAACAGTATCAATAATTTCTTTTTTAATAGTATTTGTAGATGGTCTCGCGTCAATTTCTTCTCTTATAACTTGTCTTATTAAATCTATATCAAAAGAATTACCCATAGTATTAGTAGTATTTGTTTTTAATTCTTTTTTTACAATTGTTTCTAATTTTTTTAAGTATTTTTTATTTACTGGGTCTTTAATATCAATAGCATCTTCTTCATTAATGTCTTCATCAGCTTCATTTAAAAAATCTTTTAAAATATTTCTAACTGGTAATTGTTTTCTAATAGTTTCTCCAATACAATTAATAATCATATTTTCACTATCTCTCATATTTTTTTGTTGTTCAAATTTAGTTCCTCTATCACTTAATAAATAAGGGTCTTTCCAAAATTCACGAGCACATTCTATGTAACATAAATGTATAAAATGACTACCACTTGGAAGATTTAAACTAAGTTTTTTATTTTTTTGAGAACTATGAACTACGGACAATATTTTAATATGAGATACATATATAACTTTTATTAAATCATCAATATAATCACATTTACTTATATTAGAAATTCTTTCAAATTCGTTATTAATAATATCTTGAGACCATTTAGGAATACGACTTAATAAGTCTTGAAAAATCATTAAAACATTATCTGGAGTATTATCTTGATGACATATATCTTTGGCATCCATATAAATACTTTTAATACCTTGATAAATACTTGGTTTTAATATACTTATTAATTGTTTAGTATATTCTTCTTTGGCATCTACTAAAATTCCAACATTATTATCTTCCATTCTATATAGTTGTATTTAAATTAAAAGTAATAGAGTTTAAAAATAGTATCTATTAAAAAAAACTTATAGTTTATTTAATTTGTATTATATTTAATAAATAATCTATAATTGTAAATAAAACGAAAAAATAATTTTATAAAAAATAATTAAAAACTAATTAAAAACAAAATTAATATAATAATTTAATGTTTCTTTGATTTAGACTTCTTTGATTTAGACTTCTTAGACTTCTTTGATTTAGACTTCTTAGACTTCTTTGATTTAGACTTCTTAGACTTCTTTGATTTAGACTTCTTAGACTTCTTTGATTTAGACTTCTTAGACTTCTTTGATTTAGACTTCTTAGACT
>Ga0213861_10001737_pt1 | contig 19154 bp, 9 predicted proteins | sample PICome_4_FD_160110 | JGI IMG/M metagenome (GOLD analysis project Ga0213861, IMG submission 160110) | Coastal seawater microbial communities near Pivers Island, North Carolina, United States - PICO131 | ecosystem: Environmental > Aquatic > Marine > Coastal | place: USA: North Carolina | collected... | reverse complement strand
CGTGAGCATCCACCCATCCGGGATATAAATCCTTCCCCTGTAGATCAATGTATTCCTCTGCACCGTATTTGTTTAAGATTTGACGTTCTGGTCCAACCTCTAAAATTTTACCGTCTTTGATTGCGATAGCTTGATGAATATCATTGTTATCGTTGAGCGTGAAAATACTGCCATTATGTAAAATTAAATCTGCAGATTCTCCTTTCATACATGACGACAAGATCACAATAATGGAGAGCAGAAGGACGACTTTTTTGCGCATAAATCATTTTTTTCAAAGTTAGTGTAGAAATTAGAAATTTGTACTACTGTAATTCACAGATTCTCTACCAATTTTTAAAATACAACTTGTTAACGATTTTAGAGTGATGTAAAAATCAAAACCTTTTCCTTTTTTCGTCTCTTTAACCCGTTGCTAATCATTTGTATTTACTAATTTTGCTGCAAATTATTTAATACATGGAGACCCCAAAGACATACGAGCCACAAAAGGCAGAAGAGAAATGGTATGCTTACTGGATGGAAAAAAGATATTTTCATTCGGAGCCAGATGAACGAGAGCCGTATACAGTGGTCATTCCACCACCAAATGTTACGGGGGTTTTGCACATGGGGCACATGTTGAACAATACCATTCAAGATGTCTTAGTGCGTCGTGCTCGAATGCAAGGAAAAAATGCATGTTGGGTTCCAGGTACGGATCATGCTTCAATTGCTACTGAAGCTAAAGTGGTTCAAAAGTTGCGTGAAGAAGGAATCAAAAAATCAGATTTATCAAGGGATGAATTTCTATCGCATGCCTTCGAGTGGAAGGACAAGCACGGAGGAATAATATTGGAGCAATTAAAAAAATTGGGAGCTTCATGTGATTGGGAACGGACTAGTTTTACAATGGATCCAGAGTATTCAGAATCAGTAATTGATGTATTCATTGATTTGTATAAAAAAGGGAAGATTTATAGGGGTGTTCGCATGGTCAACTGGGATCCAGAGGCGCTAACAGCATTGTCAGACGAAGAAGTTCTTCACAAAGAAGTAAACTCAAAACTGTTTCATGTACGATACAAAATTGTAGGAACTACAGACGAATGGTTAACTATTGCAACGACCCGTCCTGAGACGATCCTTGGAGATTCTGCGATTTGTGTAAACCCTAACGATGTGAGGTATGCAAATTTGCATGGTAAGAAAGCAATTGTTCCAATTGCCAATCGTGAGGTACCGATCATTCTGGATGATTATGTGGATATGGACTTTGGGACCGGATGCCTCAAAGTAACTCCTGCTCATGATACTAACGATTATGACTTGGGGAAAAAACACAACCTCGAAACGATTGATATTTTTAACGATAATGGAACGCTCAATGAAAATGGTCTTCATTACGAAGGGATAGATCGTTTTGAGGTACGTAAAGCAATAGAAAAAGAACTAAATGACAAAGGATATCTAGTTGATACTGAAGATTACATTAACAAAGTTGGATATTCAGAGCGAACAAATGCCGTTATTGAACCAAAGTTATCGCTGCAGTGGTTTGTAGATATGAAAGAATTATCAGCACCAGCGCTTGAACATGTTATGAATGGCGATATTCAGTTTCACCCAGAAAAATTCAAAAACACCTACCGTCATTGGATGGAAAATGTTAAGGATTGGTGCATTTCAAGACAATTGTGGTGGGGTCACCGAATTCCTGTTTGGTTCTACGGAGATGGTCACGAAGATTATGTTGTTGCAAAAACTCGTGAACAGGCAGTTTCAATGGCTACTGAGAAATCAGGTCGTGGTATTAATGCTGAAGACCTAAAACAGGACGAAGATGTATTGGATACATGGTTTTCAAGTTGGTTGTGGCCTATTTCTGTTTTTAATGGATTGACCGATTCAGACAATGATGAGATCAATTATTATTATCCAACTTGTGATTTAGTTACAGCGCCCGAAATTATGTTTTTCTGGGTGGCCCGAATGATTATTGCAGGATATGAATACAAAGGTGAACTGCCATTTAAAAATGTCTACTATACTGGAATCGTTCGCGATAAATTGGGTAGAAAAATGTCGAAGTCTTTGGGCAATTCACCCGATCCAATTGATTTAATTCAAAAGTATGGAGCCGATGGTGTTCGTCTTGGCATGCTTGTATCCTCTCCAGCCGGTAATGATTTACCTTTTGATAGTTCGCAATGTGAACAAGGGCGGAATTTTACGAACAAAGTATGGAATGCTTTCCGTTTGGTAGATTCTTGGTCTGTGCAGGAGGATTTGCCACAACCTGAATCATCAATAAAAGCGATTGATTGGTTCAGAGCACGCTTCAATCAGGAATTAGAGGTGATCAATAGCTTATTCGATAAATTCAAGATTTCAGAAGCTTTAATGGCGACTTACAAGTTGATTTGGGATGATTTTTGTTCATGGTATTTGGAGATGATCAAACCGGGCTATCAGCATCCAATTGATCGAAAAACTTTGGAGACAACAAAGTCATTTTTTGAAGATATTTTAAAATTAGCGCATCCATTTACCCCATTTATTGCTGAAGAGCTCTGGCATCTGATTTCTAAAAGAGCAGAAGGAGAGGATATGATTGTTGCGCAATGGCCGGAGGTCACGCATACCGATTCGGAAGTTTTGACTCAGTTTGGTCGTGCAACAGATGTAATTACCAACATTAGAAATATTCGAAAAAAGAACAATATTGCGAACAAAGTAAAGATGGATCTCTTCATCAAAAAGAACAAAGATCTTGATGCTTCATTTGATTCGGTTCTTTTGAAAATGGGAAACCTTTCTCAACTTGAGTATGTCAACGATAAGATTGAAAACTCAAATACATTTATTGTTGACGGAAATGAATATTTCGTTCCCTTCGGAGATACAATTGATATTGAAGCTGAACGAGAGAAGCTTACTGAAGAATTGAATTATGCAGAAGGCTTTTTGAAGAGCGTTCAGAAAAAGCTTCAAAATGAGCGATTTGTGTCTGGAGCTCCAGAACAAGTTGTAGCTATAGAGCGAAAAAAAGAATCCGATGCGATGGACAAAATCGCCATTCTTAGGGAAAAAGTCGCTGCTTTGAAATAGTGTATTTCTGCAAAAGTGACAGCGCTAATTGTACAGTATGTCGCGTATCGTATTTTTCGAAACAAAATGGTAATTGTTCTGCGCTGTACTGAATACATTTTTCGCCCATTTCAAATCGTCTGGGTCTTTCGAATCCTTGCATGCCTGATAGATGCACTCAATGTACCACCTGCGTCCAATTTTATTCAAGTATTTCTTAGCAGCCGGACGCATGGATTTATTTCCACTTTTAACCGAAAGACAAAACCAGTCCGATTTAAGTGCAGGATTTCCGTCTGTTGAGAATTTTAATTGAGCATCAATTTCATTCATTAATTTAGTAGAAATGGAGGGGTTTAAAGATCGGATAAATGTTTGCCATTCTTGACTGATGAAATCCCCGCGTTTGAGGTTTTTGTATTTTCCATTAAAAATAGTTTGTCCACTATTGATACGATTCGCAAATGCAATCATTTGATTGAGCCGGTCTGAATTGAGACGAATACAATTGTCTGGTAGACCAGTTTCATAAATCCATTCATTTGTATTAAAAGGAATATTGAAAGGTTCTAATAGATGGGTGTTCAAATAGACAATAAATTCTTCTGAGGTTATTGTCTTAAATGCATGGGTGTCGAAGTACTCTTTGATGAAAGCATCAAATTGTTCACGACCTGCTGCAGCCTCTAATGTTCTTAGAAAAAATGCTCCCTTTATGTATGCAATATCAGTCATGCCGTCATCTGGATTTCTATTGTCAAGATTTAACTTCAATCGCGTATCTTCAGGATGTTCACTTGATTTCATTCGTTCTAGTTCTGCCTCTAAATCTTGGAATTCAATAAGTGCTAAAATAGCGGCATGTTCTTCCCCGTATAGTGCTTCCATAATTCGATTTTCGAAATATACAGTGAAGCCCTCATTGAGCCAGAAGTCATTCCATGTTGCGTTTGTTACTAGGTTTCCAGACCACGAATGAGCAAGTTCATGAGCAATTACGGAAGTCAGACTTCTATCTCCTGCGAGTAGCGTTGGATTTGCAAATGTCAATCGTGGATTCTCCATTCCGCCGAAGGGAAAAGAGTAGGGAAGTACAGCCAAATCATATTGATCCCATCGGTATTCACCATAGATACTCTCGGCGGCATCCATCATTTTTGATAAGTCCGCAAATTCATAACGGCATGCCTCTGCAAGCTCTGGTTCACTGTACACTCCACATTTATTACCGAGTGAGGTATATTTCATATCCCCAACGGCCAATGCGATTAAATAAGCAGGAATTCGCTGTTTCATTTCAAAATGGTAGATGCCAGATTGATTTTTTTTGATTGGATTCGCAGCACTCATAATCGCCAACAATCCTTTAGGAACTCTAACATCAGCCGAATATGTAATGCGATTCATTGGTGTGTCTTGTATTGGAATCCAAGAACGTGTTAAAATTGCTTGACCTTGCGTATACATGTAAGGGTATTTGCCTCCAGTAGTTAATTCCGGGCTGAGCCAATCAAGGGCTTCCGTATTTTTTGTTGTTCGATAGTAGATATTTACCTGAGTCGTATTGCTATCAATTTTTACAGAAAGTGCCTGTCCTAAGAGTGCATCACTTTCTCCAATTGCATAATTTGTTGGTGTTTCTTTGTTGCTTCCAAGAGTTACTTCTTTGATTTTCAGTTCTTTGATGTCAAGAATCATAGTATCACAACTGTGTTTGCTTATTTGATGTCTTGCAACTCCATATATAGTTTTCTCTTTGAAATTCACATCCAAGTCAAGATGCAGATGAATTGTTCGTACTTCGTCACAGTTTGAATGGGTGTGGGTGTCTTTTTGAATCGGATTTTTTAATTTTTCTTTATTTGCATTTGCCGAATTTATTCCACAGGACTGAGAGAATAAGCCGAGTAATAAAAGGATGACTGAACTATTTTTCATTGTACTAAAAGTTACGAAACCTAAAGATACTTTTTATCTAGTATAAAGGGCAGCTTTTGATTTTTATAAGTGGAACAAGTAGGCTTTTTTGATCTTCGAAAAGGAGTTTTTATCATTGACAATAATTTAGTCGTGTTCGGCATTTTTTTGTTACATTCACGTCCGTTAAAATTAACTTATGAGCAATCCTGCAAGCGCAGCACCTTCAAAAAATCTCTTTGGACACCCAATGGGATTGTATGTGTTATTTTTTACTGAGATGTGGGAACGCTTTTCTTATTATGGAATGCGGGCTATTTTGGTTATGTATATCGTGGCTGGTGCAGATCACGATTATGGACCAGGAATGGGGTGGACCGAAAAAGAAGCACTAATGCTTTATGGATGGTACGTAATGTTAGTTTATGTGATGTCGATACCTGGAGGTATTTTGGCTGATAAACTACTTGGACAAAAGAAGGCAGTAATGTTGGGAGCTTCCATTTTGGTAGCAGGACATGGAGTACTCGCTGTCGATGCGAGTTGGGCCTTTTTTACTGGTTTGGCCTTAATTGTTTTGGGAGTTGGTATGTTGAAACCAAATATTTCCACGATGGTTGGTGGCCTCTACGAGAAAGGAGATATACGCAGGGATAAAGGATTTAGTATATTTTATATCGGAATAAATTTGGGTTCTCTCTTAGCAACTTCATTTATTGGCCTAGTAATATGGAAATGGGGCTGGCATGCAGGATTTGGTATGGCAGGTATAGCTATGTTGCTTGGCTTGTTGGTCTATGTGTTTGGACAAAAGTACCTGACTTCCGTTGGGAACAAACCAAGAACTTTAAACGAAGAATCCGATGCTTCAATTGGTAAGTTATTCATGAATTTATTGAGAAGCCCCTTGCATTTAATAATTGTCGTGGTACTTTTAATTGTTTCTATTCTATCCGGTTTTTGGCTTGAGGGAATAGATAAATGGGGCTATGTAGCCCTGTTTGTATTTATTTCCATGTTTGTCGGTTTAATGATGATGATTTACAAGGATTTAGAATCGCAAATTATGAAGGATCGGTATGTCGTTCTGTTACTTTCATTTTTAATCGTAGTTGTTTTTTGGGGAGCTTTTGAACAAGCTGGTGGTCTAATGACTTTGTACACTGAGACGAAAACAAATAGAATATTGTTTGGCATGACAATCCCAACACCAATGTTTCAAGGTCTCAATGCTGGATTCATATTATTGTTAGCAGTTTGGATCGCCAATATATGGGCAAAACGCAACTTAAAAGGAAAAGAAGCTAGTTCGTTGTTTAAAATGGCAATCGGCACGATAATTATGGGGTCTGGATTCGTTTTTATGGTTTTTGCATCAATGGAATATGAAAAATACGGCAGTAGTTCAATGATTTGGTTGGTACTTGCTTATCTGTTTCATACAATTGGGGAATTGTCTTCTTCTCCAGTCTCATTGTCATTTATTACGAAGTTAGCACCTGCAAAGTATGCCTCATTAATGATGGGCGCCTATTTTGCTGCAACTGGTTTTGGTGGAAAGGTCGCTGGTATCATTGGAGAAAAATCATCAAGTTTGGGTGAATACACCATATTTATTGGAATCACTGTTTTTACCATTATCTTCGGTTTACTTGTAATTGCCTTGCTTAAGCCATTGAAAAAATTAACGCATGGTGCTGAAGATCATGAAGGAACCAATTATGAAGAAGCAGAAGGTTTTGAACTTGCAGATATACAAGAATTATAAATAGAAAATAAACACAGTAAATAAATATATATGTCAGATCAAAATTCAGATATTTTTAAATCTAAAGTACTCGGTCATCCATCAGGATTATTTGTGCTATTTTTTACGGAGATGTGGGAGCGTTTTTCCTATTATGGAATGCGTGCATTATTAGTACTTTTTCTGGTGAGTGCACTAGGTCTTGGTGGCTGGGATTGGCCTAGAAGTCAGGCCTTAGCATTGTATGGTACTTACACGGCTTTAGTTTATATCACACCAATTCTAGGAGGTTATATAGCAGATAAAATAATAGGTTATCGAAAAGCAGTAATCATAGGTGCATTAATAATGACCTTGGGTCACATATCTATGGCAATTGAGATTGGGCATATATTCTTGTATATAGGTATTGGATTATTGATAATTGGAAATGGCTTTTTTAAACCAAATATGACGTCCATTATTTCTCATATGTATAAGGACACACCGGAGAAAAAAGATGGGGCATTTACAATATTTTATATGGGGGTTAATGCGGGTGCATTCCTTGGGATTCTTCTTTGTGGATATATCGGTGAAAAAGTTGGATGGAGTTATGGATTCGGTCTCGCAGGTATTTTTATGTTACTCGGAATGTTACAGTTTTATTTTAGTGCAAGTATCTTTGGAGATATTGGAGCGAAACCAGAGCCTCAAAAAGAAATCGCAGCAAATGAACAATTAGAATTCGAAGGAGATAAGTTGAATCCATTTTCGAGATTGGATAAAATTCTAGTTGTAATTTCTGCATTTATAGGGGTAAGTTGGGTAATAAATGATCCTTTGTCTAAAATTGCTGAATTCAATTTCTTAGAAATAGGAGGAATTGATTACTCAACACCATATATTTTATTCGGATTGATTGCTTTTACTTTTCTTGTCACTTCTCGGATCATTCGATATCCAAAGATTACCCGAGATAGAATGATGGCAATTGTTGTGTTTGCAGTTATGACTGTTATTTTTTGGATGAGTTTTGAACAGGCTGGTGGCTCAATGACGATCTTCGCTAAGGATTATACAAATCGTTATATGGATGGGTCATATTATTATATATTTCTCGTAGTTAATATTCTCATTACTATAGTTCCGATTGGAATTATTTCATGGGTGCTTATTAAATTATTCAGACAAACCTTCAGCCGATTTAAATTTGCAAGTGTGATTTTAGCATCAAGTTTCTTAATCATATGGGGTATTGTGTTTTGGATGATTAATCGCGATTTGACGTCAGAGTCATATAAAATTTCTTATGATACAATTCAAACAAATTTGTCACCAGAGTCATACAATCTGAGTGAAGATAGAGCAGCAGCATTTGAGAAAATGCTGAAAAATGATGATTCATTTACATACAATGGCGAGAGTATTGCCATAAAAAATATACTCTACAAAGGTCAAAAGATTGAACATCAACATTCCAAGAAACTCAAAAAGCATGAAAAAAAGAAAGAACAAGAGAGGTTTGATGCGCAATATGTTCAGGCAGTTTTAGATATATCAAATACCTCAGAAGCGTTTATTACCTATGATGATAGAGGAAAAGACGCTACTGCTCCAATGAATGAATTCACTTTTAAAACAATTGTTACTGAAGAAACAAATATCGCTAAAGGTGAAAATATAGTTAATGATACTACTGGGATTATTGAACCAGTAAAATTAAAATTGGGCGATCATGTTGCCATTCTTGATGTAGACAAGAAAGGAACATTTATGTATTTGACAGATGATAAAGAGAGCAGCGTTCGAGCAAAAGCGATTGAGGCAGGAACTGATACAGGTATTGTAACATGTTCTGTAATTGAGATAACAAAGGAAAAAGTTGTCATTCCAGCAACGTGGTTTTTGATTTTGAATTCTTTATTCATAATAGCATTTGCACCGCTATTCTCAAAATGGTGGGAAAGTAAATACAATCCATCTGCAACAGTGAAATATGGTTTAGGGTTAATTTTACTAGGAGTTGGATTTGGAGCATTAGCCTTTGGATCAATGGGAATTGATGCGGGAGCAAAAACTGCATCTGTCAGCCTTATTTGGCTCGTGCTCGCTTATTTGTTTCATACATTGGGCGAATTGTGTTTGTCTCCAGTAGCATTGTCCTATGTGAGTAAATTGGTTCCAGGTCGAATGATTGCAATGATGTTTGGAATTTGGTACATTGCTGTTGCAATTGGAAACAAACTTGCTGGCTCCATGGGGGGAATGATTGATGAGATTACGAAGGAGTATAGTATGACCACTTTCTTTCTCATATTCACTTTTATACCCATCGGATTAGGTTTGTTAGGTATTGCGATGACTAAAATAGTGAACAAATTAATGCACGGAGTGAAATAACACGATGCAAACGATTTAAAACAGCCCTCACAAAGAGGGCTGTTTTTGTTTAATCCAATTGAAACTATGAAAACACTAATTTCTTTAATTTTTATATCAGTATGTTTTGTCTCGTTAACACAAGATGTTGAAGTATTGGACAGGAAGGGGATGAAGTCATTGGAGCCAGGGACATTTGAATATGTGGTGATGGGACATTCAACTCCATTGGTGATCGAGGAGAAAAGTAACGTTGTTATCGATTTTGCAGCTATTGATGTCCCTGAATCGATGGATTCAGCACTTGTAGAAGTCGGAGATGATGTTTTGACTATACCGGCGTTAGCTCCGATTTTACTAAAAGAATTGGATGTCTCCCAAACAGTAAAGGTCACATTATTTTTGGATGGCGACACGTTAGGCTTTGCGCAACAAGGGCTCGACGGTCTTTCTCAAACAATCAAAAGAAAAATACGTCCTGTTTTTACTGATGACACAATTGTATTCGGCATATTGGCCATTGTTTTAGGTCTGATTTTCTACACATCACACAAGCAAACCAAGTTTTGGAAACGATTTTATATGGTCGTACCTGCATTGTTATTGTGTTATTTGGTTCCAGCATTATTGGTGTCGATGGGGTTGATTTCAACAGACTATACTGGTCTTTATACTATGGCGAAGAATTATTTGTTGCCTGCAGCATTGATTCTTATGACCATAGGCATCGATTTTAAAGGAATACTTAATCTAGGTCCAAAAGCGTTAATTATGTTCTTTGCTGCCACCTTTGGAATTGTAATTGGTGGACCGCTCTCTATTTGGATATATTCAATGATTGATCCAAGTGTTGTGGGCGGAGTTGGAGCAGATGCAACCTGGCGTGGATTGGCAACGCTCGCAGGGAGTTGGATTGGCGGTGGAGCCAATCAAACGGCCATGTTGGAAATGTATCAATACAAACAAGAGTTGTATGGGAAAATGATTACTGTAGATATTGTTGTTGCTCAGTTGTGGATGATTTTCTTATTGTGGTCGGCAACACGTGCAGAAAAATTTGATAATTGGTTAAAGGCGGATACATCGGCCATTGATGATCTTAAAAAACGAATGAAGGATTACGAGGAGACCAATTCAAAAAAACCAACACTTACCGACTATATGTTGAAGATTGGGTTGACATTCGGTCTTGTCGGATTTGCCCATTGGGCAGGCCAATTGATGGCGCCATGGTTTAAAGACCGTTTGGGAGGAGAATCACCATTTGCAAGTAGCTTCTTTTGGCTCGTTGTTATAAGTACAGCGGGAGGATTGATTTATGCAGCTACAAAAGCAAGAAAACTAGAGGGTGCTGGTGCATCCCGGGTTGGAAGTGTCTTTATTTACATTTTGGTAGCGACGATTGGAATGAAAATGGATCTTGGAAAGGCGCTTGAGGAACCTCAGTTGATTTTGGTTGGAATTATTTGGATGTCTATTCATGTCGGAATTTTGTTTTTAGTTGCTAAATTGATTCGTGCTCCTTATTTCTTTTTGGCTGTTGGGTCGAAAGCAAATGTTGGAGGTGCTGCATCGGCGCCTGTTGTTGCTGCTGCTTTTCATCCATCCTTGGCAAGTGTTGGTGCGTTGTTAGCAATACTGGGCTACGGAATCGGTTCAATTGCAGCTATGGCTTGTGCAGAGTTGATGCGCTATGTTGCACCCTGATGGGAAGGTATTTAACTTTCGTTTTTGATGCCTTGAAGAGAAACCAAATTAGCGTATATTCCATTGAGCGCGATGAGTTCTTCGTGCTTCCCTTGTTCAATGATTTGTCCATTTTCCATAACTAGAATGGCACTGGCTTTCTTAATTGTTGATAGGCGGTGCGCAATTACAAAGGAAGTTCTTCCCTCCATTAGGGTTTCAAGCGCATTTTGTACTAGTTGCTCCGATTCTGAATCAAGCGCCGATGTTGCTTCATCCAGAATTAGAATTTTCGGATCTTTAAGAATGGCTCGAGCTATTGCTATACGTTGTTTTTGCCCTCCGGAAAGCTGAATCCCTCGATCTCCAACTTCCGTTTCAAGCTGGTTTGGAAATGATTGAATGAATTCAAATGCATTGGCTTTTTTCGCTGCACTAATAATTTCTTCTTCAGTTGCGTTTGTCTTTCCGAAAGCGATATTTTCCTTGATTGTTCCCGAGAAGAGGATCACTTCTTGAGGTACAAATGCCATGTGCGCACGAAGGTGTTCAGTATCAATATCCTTATTGGATATTCCATCGAAGTAAATCGCACCACCTGTGAGCGGGTAGTAATTTAGTAGGAGAGAGGCAATGGTTGATTTACCTGCTCCAGAGGCACCAACTAAGGCGATGGTTTGATTGCTTTCTGATTCAAATGAAATGGACTTTAGTACTTGTACATCTTCTCGTTGTGGGTAGTGAAATGAAACGTTATTGAATGCAACTTGTCCGCTGATATCTGGTTTGGCTGTTCCAATATTCAAATCGGATTCATTTTCCGTTTCGATTATTTTCATGAGTTGTTCGCTTGCGCCTACCGCTTTTGCAATATTACTATACATATCTGCAATTGATCCCAAAGAGGCGCCCATCATGATCGTAAACATTATAAAGGAAAAGAAATCTTTCTCTGCCAATTCTGGATTTGGTCCTTGCGTCATCAAAAGGCCTTGCCAAATTATAAATACGATTGCTCCAAACAAACAGAAGATGATGAAAGATGCGAAAACACCTCTCCAGAGTCCAGAGCGTATTTGAAGTGCTTTAATGGTATTGATCGCTTTTTTGTATTTGTTGAGCATGAAAACCTCATTTGTGAATGACTTCACATTTGAAATTCCCATGAGTGATTCCTCAATGGTTGCATTTGATTTTGCGGATTCATCTTGTGCTTGCTTCGAAAGTTTTCTTATGAAGCGACCAAAAACAACTGCGATAATAATCATTACAGGAAGAGTCCCTAGCATTATTAGTGCGAGTTTCCAAGAAATAAGAACGAGAAAAACAATGCCACCCACAATTATGATAATCTGACGGAAGAATTCAGCGATTGTTGTGGAGAGAACACCTTGTATTTTTTCAATATCAGCAGACATACGGCTTGTGAGCTCGCCAACCTTGTTTTGGTTGAAGAAGTTCATGGGCATGTACAAAAGACGACCAAAAGCTACTTGCTTGATGTCACGCAAGGTATTTTCGGTAACATAGGTAAAAATTATTATTCTGAAAAAGCCAAAAAGTGCTTGTGCCGCAAAAACAATGAATAAACCAATGGCAACAGAGTCAACATCCGATATTGACATCCCTTCAAGGACTGAGGATAGCGCGCTTTCTTGTGATGATCCGGTTCCGAGAAGTTGCCCCATTAGCAGTGGAAATGCAAGACCTATAAGACTTGAAAGAATTAGAAAAACCCATCCAATAATAAAAATAGCACTGTAAGGCTTTAAGAATGAAAAGATTTTTTTTGCTTTCTTGATGCTACTTTTTGAAAGCTTCTCTCTTTTTTCTTTCGTTTTCTTGGGTCTGAGCATTTTCGTTCTAGTAATTTCGAGTCGTACAAAAATACTTACAAAAACACGAATCCACTTAATTTTCGATATTTTTATAGAAAGGTTTTGGTAAATAGAAAAAATACCTATCTTTGCAGTCCGAATTTAGACAATAGAATAAAGAAGATATCATGAGCAAAAGAACGTTTCAACCATCGGTAAGAAAGAGAAGAAACAAGCACGGATTCCGAAGCCGAATGGCTACAAAGAACGGAAGAAGAGTGTTAGCTGCCCGTCGTAAGAAAGGTAGAAAGAAGCTTACTGTTTCAGACGAAGGAATGCACAAACGTTAAACTTTTCCTTTACAAATTTAGAGCCGTATTGATTCCAATACGGCTTTTTTATTCTTTAATATTTTGATAAACAACCGTTGTCCGGTATATGTCCGTGAAATAAATGTTAATTGTCCGGAATATAGCTTGTGCTTGCTGTTTTAAATTCTCATATATATAGCTACTCTTACTGTATTAATTAGCCATAATGCGGTGTTGAAGTTGTATGAAGAAAAGTTTGAGTAATAGAGAGGAACAGATTTTGAAACTTCTTTTGGCGTCGTATCCCAAATAAAATCCTTTGCCCCAATGATTTCCATTAAAATCCCATTCCAAGATCATATACTCTTTACCGGAAATACTTGGTAACGACCAGCTTGAATCATCTACCCGAGACACGATACTGTGCTGAAGGGCAAATGAAAAATTTACATTTTGTAAAGCTTTAGAACCGGTGTAAAGTCCACTGCTTGTCGCATTAAATAGTTCAGGATGCAATTCTGTTCCGGGAACAGGAGGGCAAATGCTGCCGTTGTTCACCTGAGAATGGCTACTTTTCACTTCCCAATTGTCTTGCCCATTAATAGGAGCAAGTGCTAAACCTTCAAAGTCATAAGTTGATGTGGTGATTTGACTGAAACCAATTGTTGCTGTACATAGGAAGACAATTAAAAGACAGGTCTTTTTCATTTTTTACAAGGCTTATGTTGTATATATACCTAGCTAAAGGTAGACCTTTTCGACCAAATATGAAATTTGAATGAAGAAAAAGAATCAAACCACGAAGTTCTTCGTGGTTTTTAAGAAACATAATTTGTAAATGACTTTTGGTAGTAAAAAATGGTGAATATGTCATAGATTTGATTTTAATTGATAGAAATAATTAGTAAATTTCGATTCAATAAATTAACAGATTACTACTATTATGAGATCAGCAATTACCTCTCTATTCATATTGACAGTGCTACTGTCGGGTGCCCAAACCATTTCAGTTCCAACAATTCCAAATACTGGAACATCATTAGATTTTGATTTAATAAATGACACAGTACCTGTTTCAATCTCAGGTCCTTGGGACTTTTCAAGCATACAGTCAGCAATGCCTTACACAATGCGCGTGCTTCCGAAGGATTCCTCAATTCATGTTGCTGATTATCCGAATGCAACACACGTTTTAAAAAGTGATAATGGTGAGTTTTTCTTGGGCTTTGACAGTGGAGGATTGACATCTCACGGTAAAGTAACATCCTCTACAATTTCAAGTTATGCTACCCCATTGACTTTGATTCCATATCCGTCGGATGCATCAACAGTTCATACCGATAGTATTTCATCTCCTGTTACTTGGAATGGTATATCTACAAATATCACAGATAAGGCCGAGGTTGAGGGAGTTGCTTTTGGAGCTGTAACAATGCCCGACGGAATAACTTATCAAGATGCAGTAGTACTCTCTACCAAAAGAACGAGTGTGACTGGTCCTTCTCCTTTTGGAACTTACTTAACATTAGTCGAATATTCGAAAGTTTTTTGGCTGCCTGGATATCCAATACCAGTGATCGAAGTGCTTCATGTTGAGTCAAATGGAAGTTCCGTTTTCACACGTTCACTATTTTTAAAGGGAGCTTCGACTGCTGGAAGTTTTGAAAATGAGAACATCAGTTTGGATGTGTATCCAAATCCATTTTTCAACACACTTAATCTGACTTTGGAAGACAAGAGTGATCTGAGAGTTTATGATGCAACTGGAGCAATTGTTTGGGAGAAAGCTGATGCCCCTCCTGGTGCTATTTCAATTGATTTTTCTAGTCATCCGACTGGTACTTATACAATAGAAATAAGTAATAATGCTTCGTTTTTAAGAAGAAAAATAATCAAGCAGTAAGTCACTAGAGTTGACACGGGCATATTGTGTGTGCAATCCAAACTGCTTACTATTTTCTCTTGACTTAAAATTCGTTTGTCTCGATTCCTTTCTGAATACTCCAATCATTCCCTAATGAATTGAGCAGTTCATTCCCTTGGGCTATTGATTTTGTATCTGCAATCCAGTAGTCGTTTTCAGTAATGTTGTGTTATTCGGCTTCTCATTGAATGAAAAACAACCTGCAAGAACAATTTTCAATTGGACTTAAGGGCCTTTATAGTGGACGCCTCTCACATGCAAAACTAGTGGACTTCTAATAGCGAATTAAATTCAGGTGTCCGTGTTTACTATTACTTAAATCGTAGTTGTCAATATAGTCAACTTTCCAAAAATAAACACCCTCTGAGCATTCACTGTCTTTGTATGTTCCGTCCCATCCCTCATTGATGTCATCAGTCATAAAGATGACATTTCCCCAACGATTCAGGATGACCAAGTTGTAATACTTGATATTTGTTATTTTGGTCGGAAGGTAAAGATCATTCGTGAAATCACCATTTGGTGTAAATACATTCGGCATATCTAGGTTCACACATCCTGCTAATCCTATTGGTTCTTCAACATAAACTGAGATCGTATTTTCACAACCGTTTGTATCTGTAACAAGGACTGAGTAGAGGCCTTGGCTCAATCCTTCGAGCTGCGATAAAGTGTCTTCATCGGAAGTGTCCCACAGATAAGAGTATCCTGGTGTACCACCAACCGGAACTACAATAGCTATACCTGTGCTATCTCCAAAACAGACGGGTGTTGCTGAAATACTTAAGGAAATTGGCGCTGCGGGTTCAGATACAAAAGTAGAGAGGGTATCTGAACATCCGTTCGTATCTGTTACTGTAACAAAATAAGTTCCAGTTTCGAGACCATCAATGTCCTCTGAAATTTCATTTGTATCCCAAAGATAGCTGTATCCTGCTGTTCCGCCTGTCACTGTTAAGTCAATACTTCCATCACTTCCTTCATGGCACAATACAGGATAAGCAATGCTGCTCAAGTTAACTGGTGCTGCCGGTTCTGTGATTGTCGTGGTCAATGTATCCAAACAATTGTTATCGTCTGTTACAATTACTGTGTAATTTCCTGCAAGAATTTGAGACAAATCTTCGGTAAATTGTCCGTTACTCCATACAAAGCTATAAGGAGATACACCACCAGAGGGTGTCAAGTCAATCGAACCTGTTGCGTCTCCGAAACAAAGCACATCTACATGTGTTTCGGTAAGCTCAATATCGGTAGGTTCAAGAATTGTATCGATGAAAATAGCCGTACACAAATTACTGTCAGTTACAACTACCTCGTAGATTCCGGCTGGAATATTCTGTATATTCTGAGTTGTTTCAAGATTGTTCCATAAATAAGTATATGGGCCAACTCCTCCGGCAGCATCGATTGATAGTGTCCCAGTTGAGTCACCGAAGCAAAGGACATCGGTAAATGAATTACTCGATATATAGACGGCCGTATCTGGTTCAAAGATATTCATGGATAAAAATCCACCACAGTTAAACGTGTCGTATACATCAACATAATAAAGCCCTGCAGGTATGTTGGTAATATCTTGTGTGATTTCTAGGTTACTCCATACGTAGGTATAGCCAGGCGTTCCACCTGCCGGTGTGATGTCAATCGATCCAGTTGAATCGCCGTAGCACAGCACGTCGACTTGTGTATGACTTACTACGACAGCATCGGGATCCGTTAATGTTATTGCTACAGTATCGACACATTGATTTGAATCGATCACTACGCATGTATACGTACCGGCATTGAGATTAATAATTGAATCAATTGTTTCTGCATTGTTCCATGAATAGGTATAGCCAGGTGTACCTCCAACAACATCAAGATCTATGGATCCTTGGGTTCCAAGTTGACAAACTGGGTCAAGAAAACTTGAATTGATAATCATCTCAGTTGGCTCAATGACATCAATAAATGTATTTTGGCTACAGTTATTGGAGTCGGTAACCGTGACTGTATAGACGCCACTTGGAATACCTGTTATATCTTCTGTGATTTCGTTGTTTGACCAATTGTATGTGTAAGGTGTTGTACCTCCAGTAACGGTAAGATCAATGCCTCCAGTGGAATCCCCGAAGCAAAAAATCTCGGCATTCACATTCGTAAAACTCATGGAGTCTGTTGGCTCTGTAATTTCAAGTGTAATAACGTTGAAGCACCCGTTGGTGTCTGTGACCGTGTCGGTATAGAATCCAGCATCTAGGTTGATGAGGTCTTCTGTGGTTGCAAAATTAGACCAATTGTGCGCGTACGGTTGCGTTCCTCCACTTACGGTGAGGTCGATCGCACCTGTTGTATCTGAAAAACAAAGTACGTCAGTCGCAATGGCAGATAGGGATAGTGTATCTGGTTGTGAAAGGGTGACACTGTCCTCAGCGATACATCCGTTGTCATCTGTTAGTGTCACGAGATGAACTCCAATGTCCAATCCAGTAATAGTATCATTTGTACTTAATGATGGTGTCCATAGTAAGCTGTATGGCAAGACACCTCCAGTGCCTGATGCTGTTGCGCTTCCATCCGAGGCATCAAAACAACTAATATCCTGTCCATTATAGTCTGATATAATTGAGGCAGTAACTTCTAGTAATGGCGGCTCCGTCACGGTAAATGTATCTACAACGCTACATCCATATTGATCTGTAACAGTCACATTATACGTTCCTGCATTTAGGTCATTTGCCACGGAATCAGTATCGTTATTTGACCATGCATAGCTAAACGGAGCATTACCAACACCACTGATATTTATAAAACCTTCTCCGAGATTGAAGCAGGTATCGCTCTGAAGCTGATTGAGCTGTATGGTCGGATTGTCTGTAACAAATACCGGTGCTGTTGTATCCGTAATACATTCAACCCCCTCGTAGTAAACATGTAAGATATAGTCACCAGCATCAATTAACTGTGCGTTTGGCACTGTTGGATTACTGATTGTTGAAGAGAAGCCATTGGGTCCACTCCAGTCATAGGTAAGGAAGGTTGAATTTGGGAAACTCAATGAGATGGTTTCTCCAACGCACAAGCTATCTGTAAATAAGATTACAGTGTCCAAACAGTTGCTTACGTCAACCGCAACAATACCACTTTGAAGCGATGGACATCCATTTTGATCCAATAAATCCGAAGCGCCATCATTTCCATTTGTTATTCCAGAAATTTGTCCTGTCCCAGAAATGTAGGCTTTATTTTCAAGGACGTTACCACACTGCCATATAGCGCAGTCGTTCGTCAGCTGAACTTGAAATGTAATCACGGTACTATCTGCCCCATTCGGAGAGTTTACAACTTGACCTCCATTTATGCCATCTGCTCCTGTTCCAATTCGAGCGCTGACAACATTATCGGCCAAAATGAATTCTGCCTGATCCGTATCTAACGCATCGGTTTTTACTCCGGTGTTTGGTCCGTATGTGATGGAAATTGTTCCTGGGATATAGGCCAAACGGTTATCTAACGTATCAGTTAAAATGGTATTCAATGAAACATCGGAGCCAATGTTTTTCGCAACGATAGAATATTCAAGAATATCTCCAGGTTCTACAGTTCCTGCGTTTAGGTCGGTGTAAGAAACAGATGCCCTAAGGTCAGGTTCGTAAATGTCTATAGCAGAAGTGATGACACTTGTGAGTATGGTTTCATTTTGTGTGGATACCCGTATTGATGCGTTTGTTGCTGAGTTACCAATGTAGTTAAAACCTGAATTATCCGGCGCATAGATATTGGCATCGTGCCCGAGATTGTTGTTATAACTTGGGTTTCTTAAGGGTGTTACAACACCGCCATTTGATATCGTGCTATTGAAGACATTATTCACTGGATGTATACCATCACTAATATTCACAAATGTTCCAGCTCCATTAAATGACAGTTGATCTCCAGCTTGCCCGCGGTCTCCATCGTGTGCTACAACACCAAGTTCAAAATTTACAGCACCGGTTGGTGGAGTAAGGAATCCACTCAATGAAATATCTACCGTTCCTGAAAATCCTGGGCTTACATTTGCTAATCCATCAAAAACAGTCAAGTTCTTCATTGATTCATAAATATTTTTGTATACAACCATTATAGTCCATCCACCAAATGTATTCGTTCCAACATCTGTCACGACATTCGCTACATCATACGTTGCATTGATTGGATTTGCTTGAACGATTGATGTAATATCCTTAAAACAGAAATAAGAGGACTTTCCTGTTGAGTTATCAAGTATTTCATCAGCTGTCAGATTGACGTATCCCGCACCGTTTGGGTTTAACTTTACTTGATTTCTTATGTTG
>Ga0213861_10001734_pt1 | contig 19174 bp, 18 predicted proteins | sample PICome_4_FD_160110 | JGI IMG/M metagenome (GOLD analysis project Ga0213861, IMG submission 160110) | Coastal seawater microbial communities near Pivers Island, North Carolina, United States - PICO131 | ecosystem: Environmental > Aquatic > Marine > Coastal | place: USA: North Carolina... | reverse complement strand
CGGGGCTTCTCTAATGCCGTGCCAGGGAACGATGGGGGCACTTGATGACGCCACAGCTCCTCCTCGCGCACGATCGTAAAGCCTTCCCCGCCAGACTATCGAGGCATCGCAGATTTAGCCGACCACACCACAAGCTTCCCCTCTTGATTGCGACCCAGAGCAACCATCCCGTGAAGATCAGATCGAAACACCGTAGTTCCACTGGTGCGCAAAATATCTAAGGCCCGAGTGGTGGGATGACCATAGGTGTTATCCGCTCCCACCCCCACCAATCCCACCCTCGCCCGAAGCGTTTGATAGAGACCGACGAATTGATCCGCCGAGCCATGATGGCTCACTTTCACCACGTCCACCGATACCAATTTGTGCCTCCCGTGGAGTATCCGTTGGGGCTTCTCTCCCAGATCCCCTAAAAACAAGCCACTGAGGCACTGCTCACATCCCGTGGCTGCCGATAACGCCACCACCACACTCGAGTCATTTCCGGGGTCAGAAAATCCAGTTCCCACCGGCCAGAGAACATCAAGGCGGTAATCACCCAGCTGTATGGAATCCCCGGCGGTAACCTCCTGAATCGTGGCGCCCGCTTGCGCAAGAGACAGTGCAATGTCGCGCTCGTCACGGCCTGACGTTCTTCCGATCCATACGGTGTCCACCCGCCCGGAAATGGCAGGCCACCCTCCCACATGGTCTATATCGAAGTGGGTAATCACCGCCACATCGATCCTGTTGATCCCTAAAAAACCCAAACACTGGGTGAGCAGGGCCGGTTTCTTCCCGGTGTCAATGAGGGCTATGTGTTCCTGGGTCCGGATCACCACCGCATCGCCTTGTCCCACATCACATTGAACAATCTGCCAATCCCTGGGAAGCGACGCTTTCATCACCACCTGCGGAACAACAAAACTTGCCACCACCATCGATGCCGTGGTGAGAGCCACTGCGACCAACGCTGGGCGCAGCCAAGGGGTGCGCCCCGGGGCGAGCAACACCGCAGCAAGGGAGCAATACCCCACGAGCGCCAGCGTGAGAGCTCCCCACCACCCCGAAGGCCACGGGATAGTCGAAAACTCCGTTGCCGCCAGCGTGCGCCCCGTGGCAGCAATAAAGGCAGAAGGCCACCACGCGAGGGCAATGATGGCCTCGGCCACGGAAGCACTCACAGGGCCTACCAGGCACGCCACCATCCCCAAAATGGTCGCCACGGGGGCGGCGGGTGCTGCCACCGCATTGGCCACTACTGCCCAGAGAGGAACGATGGGGTTGAGCAGAATCAGAATCGGTTGGCACGCTATTTGCGCCGCCAGTGGCACCGCAAGCACAAGAGCTAGGCCTGAGGGCATGAACCGGGAGAGCTTTGTGGTCACAGGGCCGGTGAGCAACAAAATCCCTCCCGTGGCGACTACTGAGAGGGCAAAGGCAAAATCCAAGGCCAGCCACGGATCTAGTGCCAGGAGAACCAAGACCGTCACACCCAACACGGGAATCCCCCGAACGGGTCTCGCAGAGGCAACACATGCCAACACAATCGAGGCCATGATGGAGGCCCTGATGATGCTGGGCTCGGGCGTGACCAAGACGACAAAGCCGACCAGTGCGAGAACCCCCGCGACCATGCGAACCCACAGCCCCCCGCCGAAGAGGGCAACTAGGGCAACAACCAAGGCCACCACGATGGCGCAATTAGCTCCCGATACCGCGACTAAATGAGACAGCGACGTGGCACGCATCGCTTCGACCAAACCCCGGTCCACGGCAGAGGTGTCTCCCAGCGCCAATCCGGGTAATAGTTCTCCCCCATCACCTGGTCGTTGCAGGGATCGCTCCAGAAACGACACCCGGAGCGAATCAGTCCCCGCGAGAAACCACCCCGGTGGCTGGATGTGAACGTCATCAGAATTCACCATCAGCACCCACCCGGTTTTCTCCCAAGGGTGAGCTCGCTGCACGTATCCAGAGACCTGCACAGTAGAGCCCAAAGCTGCTCTGTTTTCTAGGGCAAGCCCCACTAACCGAATAGGTGTCGTCCCTCGAGTTAATTCCTTATCCTCCATTGCCACCAGCTCCCCTGGAACCGTGGTCATGGAAGGAGTGAAGGTTTTGGTAAGCCGAATCATTGCCGTGACGTCTGAATCTTCCACGCGCTCTAGAGCTTCCTGTTCTCGCGCCACCGACCCCAACAACACCGAAACGAGCATGACCGCGGTGATGACAGCGCTGGGCACTACCAGTGCCAGCTTCCCGGTGGGATGCGAGCGTGTGGCGAGGCATAATCCGACCGTCACGGCGATAACGGCAAGGACCACCACACCGCTCGGGCGTAGCCAAATCGCCAGCGCGCAGGTAAGCCACCCCATCAGCGCCGGCACCAGCATGCGCAGATCCCGACCCTCTACCAAGGGTGCGGATGCACTCACGGGGTCACAAGATCTCGAAGTCCCTCAAGAGTGGCAGGCCCGATGCCCGATACGGCCAAGAGGTCCTCGACGCTGCGAAAGGGACCGTGCGTTTCTCTCCAGTCAATGATGCGCTCCGCGGTGTGTGGACCGACCCGAGGTAGCTCTTGGAGCTCGGCGGAGCTAGCGCGGGAAAGACTCACGAGACCGCCACTGAGGCCTCCCGTGCTCACCACGTCCTCACCCTGGGCGGGAACCACTATTTGTTCCCCATCAAATAGTTCGCGGGCAAGATTGACCCCGGAGAGCTCGGCCTCGGGCAATGCGCCTCCGGCGGCTTCCAGAGCATCCTGAACCCGGGAGGGGGCGTCTAAAGTCACAACACCGGGTTTCACCACCGCCCCCACCACATGGACTGTTACCTGCGAGGTTGGCCAATCTCCAGCGGACTGGTCGCTATTTACGGTGTCGGAACCCGAGCTATCGGGTTCGGGAAGAACGATCGCTGGGGTGCTCATACTGGAGACGAAGTAACCCCCGATAGCGATAAGGACGAGCAGCCCGCCCAGAGCTAGTGCAGCGGTAATACCCACGCGCCATCGAGTTTGAGTGCGTGCTTGCTCAAAATAGACGCCCTCCACATCCTCATCGGTGCTATCTGCCACCGCCGGTGGCGCGGGAGAGCTGTCGAGAAAATCCCACAGCGTGCGTTTAATACTCATGTCGCAGAAGGTAAGACGCCGCTAGTGAGCAAACACCTCATCCCTCACTTCGGAGCACAAGCCTCGCTCCCGCGCACCTGTGGACTATGTGTGTGCTACTGAGGTTGGGTTTGAAAGGAGACCACTTTAGGAGCCCGGACCACGACGTTGAGAATAGTCTTACCCTCGAGCGCATGGATTACTGCCTCGGATTCCCTAGCCAATGTCTCTAAAGCCTCACCGGTAATGGCGGGAGCCACTTCCAAGCGCTCCTTGACCTTGCCATCAACTTGAACAATGGCAATCACCGTGTCTTCCACCAAAAGGCTGTGGTCAGCCTCTGGCCAACGCGCAAGAGCAACACTGGGTTCATGGCCCAAGCGCTCCCACATGTCTTCGGCGGTATGAGGAGCAAACATCGACAGCGCCAGCGCCACGACCTCGGCCGCTTCGCGCACGGACGGATCCGCTGCACCAGGACCCTGGTCAATAGTTTTCCGGGTGTGATTCACCAATTCCATGGTGCGGGCCACTGCCACATTGAATTTGAAGCTTTCGATGAGGCCTGGCACATCGGCAAGGAAGCGGTGGATATGTTTGCGAAGGGTGGCATCCCCATTGCCAAATTCGATTCCTGGCTGGGTTGTCACCTCGCCCGAGAGTCTCCAGGCGCGGGCCAAGAACTTCTGGGACCCCACGGGGGACACGTCCCGCCAATCAATGTCATCCTCTGGAGGACCAGCAAACGCCATGGTCAAGCGCACTGCGTCCACCCCATACGAATCCAGTTCTTCGGAGAAATAGACCACATTGCCCTTGGATTTACTCATCTTGGCGCCATCGAGGATGACCATTCCTTGATTAAGTAACGACGTGAAGGGCTCCGTGAAGGACACATAGCCCAAATCAAAGAGCACCTTGGTAATGAAGCGTGCATAGAGCAAGTGCAAAATGGCGTGCTCCACACCGCCGACGTATTGATCCACGGGTGCCCATTTTTCGACCTCGGTGACGTCAAAGGCCTGGGTGTCATCGTGGGGGCTCAAAAAACGCAAGAAATACCAGGAGCTATCGACAAAGGTGTCCATCGTGTCGGCGTCTCGGGTGAGCTCCTGGCCCTCCTGGGTAACCTTCGCCCAATCCTTGGCAGCGCCCAGAGGGGATGACCCCTTAGGCCGCAAGTCCAAACCTTCTCCTGAAGGCAGAGTGACCGGCAGTTGGTCCATCGGAACAGGGATTTCCCTGCCCTGCTCGTCATACATAATCGGAATAGGAGTTCCCCAATAACGCTGGCGAGAAATCAACCAATCCCGCAAGCGATAGGTCTTAGCTAGTCGCCCCGTGCCGGCATCCTCCAGCAGCTCAATGACCCGGGTAATCGCGTTGTTCTTACTCAAACCATCCAGAGGCCCGGAATTAATCATCCGGCCATCCCCAGCCAAGGCTTCTCCGGTGGCTAAGGGGTCCAGTGGCGGCAAGTCGCCTGTTTCTAACATTTCCTCGGTCACCACGGGAATGGCCCCGGTAATCGGCGCATTCGTATCTAGCACGACCCGCACAGGAAGGTTAAACTTTCTCGCAAAGTCCAAATCTCGCTGATCGTGGGCAGGAACAGCCATAATCGCCCCGGTGCCGTAATCAGCCAGCACATAATCGGCAGCCCAGATCGGCAAGCGCTCGCCATTGACAGGGTTGATCGCGTAACGCTCCAAGAACACACCGGTCTTGTCCCGGCTCGCGTCTTGGCGGTCAATCTCGCTGGCCTTTTGGGTCGTCTCGAGGTAGTCGGCAAAAGCCTTCTGCGCCTTCGCCGAAGCCCCCTCCACGAGTTCGGCGGCAAGATCAGAATCGGGAGCCACAACCATAAACGTCGCACCAAAAAGGGTGTCGGGTCGGGTCGTAAAAATGGTCACCGGTGTGGAGCGACCTTCAATCACAAAATCGACTTCAGCGCCCTCGGATCGACCAATCCAGTTGCGCTGCATGGCCAAGACTTTGGCGGGCCAGCGACCCTCTAGCTGGTTGAGATCATCTAAGAGCCGGTCAGCATACTGAGTAATGGCGAAATACCACTGAGTCAGCTTTTTCTTGACCACCATCGCACCACTGCGATCCGAGGTCCCATCAGGCAAGACTTGTTCGTTAGCCAGAACCGTTTGATCCACCGGATCCCAGTTCACCCAGGAATCTTTGCGATAGGCGAGGCCTTTTTCATACATCTTGAGAAACAACCACTGGTTCCAGCGGTAATACTCAGGGTCGGAGGTGTGAAGAACACGACTCCAGTCGAAGGAGGCGGCGTAGCGCTTCATGGAGGTCTTTTGTTGATCAATATTGGAATACGTCCACTCGCGCGGATCCACACCGCGCTTGATGGCGGCATTTTCCGCAGGCAGGCCAAACGAGTCCCACCCGATCGGGTGAAGAACTTGAAAACCCTGCAAGCGCCAATACCTGGCCACCACATCGCCTAGGGCATAGACCTCGGCGTGACCCATGTGTAAATCACCAGACGGGTAGGGAAACATGTCGAGGACATATTTACGAGGTCGATCATCATCTCCCGGGACTACCGTGAACGGCTGGTGCTCTTCCCACCAGGCAGACCACTTTGCTTCCAAAGCCGAGAAGTTATAGCTTGCTTTGTCAGGAAAATCGGGCTCGTTGGCAGAAGTCATCACCGGTCAAGAGTACTCAACTTGATCCACTCCTAGCGCCTCGAGAAACGCTTGAGCCTTAATTCCCACTTCACTGATTTCACTGGCGGGGTCACTCAACGCGGTAATCCCACCTCCCACACCGAGGGAAAACCCTTCTGGTGTGGCCACCACGGCGCGGATGGTCATCGCAAAAGTGGCGCTGTTATCCACTCGCCACACCCCGTAGGTGCCCGCGTAATATCCTCGAGGGCCACCCTCCCACTGGTTGAGCAGCTCTACTGCGCGCCTCTTCGGAGCCCCCGTCATAGAACCCGCCGGGAACGCCGAGGTGAGAACATCCAGAGGATCGAGCCTGGGCAATAGTTGACCGGTCACGGTGCTGACAAGTTGGTGGACTCGGGCGTAACTTTCGACCACCAGCAGCTCCGGGACCGCTATCGAGCCCACCTCACACACCCGGGAGAGGTCATTCCGCATCAGATCCACGATCATCAAATTTTCCGCGCGCTCTTTATCGCTAGCGATGAGCTCCTCGGCTAAGAAAGTGTCCTCCTCGAGGGTCGCGCCCCGTGGCCTGGTTCCCTTGATAGGTCGGGTGGTCACCACTCCCGCGGGGGAAATATCCACAAAAGTTTCGGGGGAGGCCGACACGATAGTGAGGTCCCCCATCCGCACATAAGCCTGGTGGTGAGTGGGATTGCTCTTTCTCATCATCCGGTGAAGGGCTAAGGGATCAAGCGCATCTGCACTACTCATCTGGGTGGTCAAACACAGTTGATAGGCATCCCCCCGGGCAATGGCTTCTTGGGCATCAGCAATCATCGCCCGGTACTGCTGGGCGCTCTTGCGCCAGACCACCCTCGGCGTGCCCTCGGGGGTGACGCGAAGATTCTCCTGCTGAGCGCTCAGGGAATCCCGAGAACCAAGCCCCGCCAGTGCCGTGAGAACGTTTTCTTTCCACAGGCCCAGCTCACCCTCCCACGCCGCTCCCCACGCTACGAGCGTGAGTTGCCCGGTGGCATGATCTATCGCTACTAGACGCTCCACGACCAGCGCCTGAGGTCTCTCATCCTGAGCCTGGGCAACCTCGACGCCCAACGTTTCGTGGGCGAAGCCGTAGGGGATCACGACATGAATACCCAGAGGGTAGGACAGTACTTTCGTATCCCCCGAGCTAGCTTCTCCGGCCATAGTCTGGTGGGCACCACGGACCTGGCCCTGCCACGATGACGACAGGTCACACGCACGCGCCGTGGCAAGATACGACACCCCACTGCCTCGATCCCCGTGGTCATCAAGCCACAGAGCATTATCGGCATCGCCACACAGCGCCTGAAACACAGAATCTGGCTCAAACATGCCCGGCACGGGATGCTCAAGAAGCCCCTTCGTCATAGCCTTAGCCTATGAGTCACGTCCTGTATCAATTCTCCGGAAACCACCTGGGGGCTATCGAATGGTGCGAACCTCGCAGGGGCGAGACGTTGGTGGCTGACTCGTGGCGAGTGGATGACGGCCAGGTTGTCGCTCTAGAACACCATCTCGATCGCTTTCGCATCAGTGTCGCCGCGACGACTCAGCTGGAGAGCGCCCCCGTAGAGGCCTTTCTTGCAGCGGTGCTCGAGAAAATCCAGCCCGTGGGCTCCTGGTTTCCCCGAATCGAAGCGGTGGCCACACCGAATGGTCCCACACTGCGCTATCGCCATCGCATCGCACCAGAGCTCACCAGCGAGGCAATTCTCGCGTCTACCGCACAGGACCCCCGGACCCACCCACTGGTCAAAGGACCCGATCTCGAAGCTCTGCTCAAGCTACGAAGCCACGTGGCAACCCTCGGTGCCACCGAAGCCATCATTCTTGATGCTCAGGGAGCGATTGTGGAGGGGGCCTATAGCTCCGTGGTGGTCTGGACATCAGGTTCTGACGTACTCACGATTGTTCCCCGCTCCACCCCGCGCCTTCCCGGCATTACGGAACAGGTTGTGCTCGATAGTGCCCGGAGGGAAGGGGTTCGCGTGGAGGAACGCACTCTCTTCCCCCAGGATTTGGACAATGCCACGGTGTGGATTCTGAGCGCTCTCCACGGCATTCGCCAAGCAGTCTCGTGGGTGGATGGTCCCACTCTTTCCCGCTCACAGTCCTTGCGTGATGCGTGGCAGAACACCTGGCTGCGCTTAGCTGCACCGGTCCATCCCGGAGCTTAATTTCTTAGGAAAAGAAAAGCCTTGCCGTCACTAAGGAATCCGGCACTGGTGTGTGAGACATGATGATCACGATTCGATCGCGAGACTGGCTACCCACCGAGACCAGGTCAGCGATGAGTGAATCTGCCAGGCCACGCTCAACGTGTGCCGTGGGCTCGTCAAAGACAATAACGGGAGCCTGGCTCAAGAGAGCTCGCGCGAGCGTGTTCTAGGGGCTTTGAGAGGAAAAACCCATGGAGCGACCAATAGACTCCGGCGGTAATGAACGAAATCCTTGATGGCATTCTGAGCTTTGTCGAAGGTGTGCCGCCCGTGCTGCGCATCCTCATCACCGGCATCTTTGTGATGCTCGAAACCAGCGCACTGATCGGTCTTATCGTGCCCGGCGACACCGTCGTGCTGGTCTCCAGCACCGGGGTCACCAGCGCCATTCAGTTTCTGTTCACCATCGTCGCGGTGGTGGCAGGAGCACTCGTGGGGGAATCGATTGGCTTTTGGCTGGGGCGGATTTTTGGCCCCAAACTGCACGCCAGCTGGTTGGGACGTCAGATCGGGGAAGACAGGTGGGACAAAGCAGACAGATTCGTTAAACGCCGCGGAGGAATCGCCGTCTTTATCTCACGCTTTTTGCCGGTCTTTCACTCCTTGGTGCCCCTCACCGTGGGGATGTCGATTATGCGCTATCGGACGTTCATGGCGTGGACTACACCTGCCTGCATTACCTGGGCGTTTCTCTACGTCTCGATAGGCTCCGGAGCTGCCGAAACCTATCGAGACCTTCAAACCAGTGTCGAATCCGCTGGCTGGATTTTTATCGCCATAGTGGTGGCCTCAGTGCTGCTCATTGCGGTCATTAAGCACGTACTGCACCGCTATGCCCAATCGCACGAGGCCACCGAAAGTATCGAGGTTGTTATCCCCGAGCACGAAACCCGCTAGAAGCCATTAGCCTCTAGCCACCCTGCCGCAATATCCGCAGCCGACATCTCGTCCTTCGTGCTCTGCAAGTTCAAGGCCACCAAGCCTTCAGGGGTGAGAGCTTTGCTGATTGGGTCGATCACGAGCGCTAACTCGCTGGCCATGTCGCTCGACACGATGGGAACAACGTTCGAGGCCAAGAACAAACCCTGGGGATCGGCCAGGGTAACCAAACCAAACTCAGCAATGCGAGGATCACCGCTATATACGTTGGCCATGGTCACGACACCTTCGAGCAAAGCATCTACGGTGACATCGCCGGTGGCGTCAAATTCCACACTCACCCCATAAGTTTCCAACAGTCCTGCGGGGCCATAGGGGCGCTCTTCCAACTCGGGGGCACCACCGAGAATCAACCCTTCAACACCCACTAAATCTTCCAAACTAACCAGCGAATTAGCCTCGGCAAATTCAGCGGTCACGTTATAAGAATCCTGGTCGGTAGCAGGCGACATCGCGAGGGCACTGAGGCCTTCAGGAAGAGCCTCTCCCAAAGCTGCATAGACCTCGTCAGCCTCGGTAGCGGAGGCGTCGGGGGAATAGAACTGCAACAGGTTTCCGGTGTATTCCGGGAAGAGGTCCACCGCACCGGATTCCAGCTCAGGCAAATACGCGTCGCGTTGACCAATTTGGAACTTCCGCTCCACTTCGTAGCCAGCTCCTTCGAGCGCCTGGGCATAAATCTCAGCAATGATTTCATTCGAGTAATAGGCCTGTGAACCAACCACTACCGCTTCGGTTTGCGAGGTATCTTCGCTAGTGGCGCATCCTGAGAGAACAAGGCCCGCTGCCAGAGCGAGTCCCGTCATAAGTGTTGTTCGCATGTTCGTATCCGTATCGTGTCGGTAGTGGGTGAAGTGAAGACTCTATTCTTCCCTGAGATTCTGCGAATTCCCCCGATGCGAAGGGTGGGCTCAGGACCGCGCTCGAACGTCGCCGAGTCTTCCCACTCGAACACCTCGTGGGGTGGCCAAGCGCGAAGCACCGGCTAACACCGCATCCAAGACAAGAGCGACCACCACAATCACCAACGCTGTACCAATAGTTTGATCAAACCGCCTCAGCGGTATTCCTTGAATGATGTCGTAACCCAACCCGCCGAGGCCCACATACGCCACCAACGTCGCCGTCGCGACCACCTGCAACACAGCACCCCGAAGCCCTCCCAGCACCAGAGGCAAGGACAACGGGATTTCCACGGACACCAGAACCTGCCACGGGGTCATGCCTTGTGCTTTTGCAGCGTCAATGGTCGACCGGGGTATTTGTTGAACACCGGCATACGCCCCGGCCAATAAGGGGGGAATTCCCAAAATAACGAGCGCGGCAAGGGCCGCACTGTCGCGTCCCGACACCCCTAATAGCAACACCAGCAACAACATCAACCCGAAGGAGGGAAGCGCCCTGGCTGCTCCAGCGATACCCACTAACCACACACCACCGCGGCCGGTATGACCGATGAAATAGCCCACGGGAATCGCTATCGCCGCTGCAATTCCCACGGCAACGAAGGTGTAGTAGAGGTGCTCACCGATTCGCTGAGGAATGCCACCCTGACCGACATATTGTTCCGGGGAGAGTAGCCACCACCACGCCTCAAGAAATAGGTTCATGCGCGCTGGCTCACCCTCGAGGCGATCGCCAGGTGAGACCAGGGCAACAGGATTCGACCGAGAAGCACCAACACGGCATCCAGCGCCATAGCGACAAGAAAAGTCATGATGACTCCGGTGGCGACTTCAGGAACAATGCGCCGTTGGAAACCATCCGTGAAAAAGTAGCCCAGACTGGGCACACCCACCAAGACCCCGACCGTCACCAAACTGACCGTACTCACCGCCACCACGCGCAGACCTGCCAAGAGCACAGGCCCAGCCAGCGGCAATTCCACCGCAAAAAAACGTCCCCACTGGGCATACCCGAGGGCCGTGGCGGCCCTCAGCGCAGCGGGGTCAATACTGGCAAACGCATCAGCTGCGTTGCGGACCATAATGGCCGCGGCGTAGAGAGTCAGGGCAACAAGAACATTTGTCTGCGACACCATCGAAATCCCCAACACAGGCGGTAAGAGCATAAAGAGCGCTAACGAGGGAACCGTATAGAGCAAACCCACTGTGGTCAGCACAATTCCGCGTGACCAGGCATACCGATGGGCATACCAACCCAGGGGAAGGGAGACGAGAAAACCCATCACGATGGGAATGACCGATAGTCGCAGATGGTCCAGGCTGAGCGAGATAATCAGGGCCACATTGTCCAACACCCAGTCCACGACTACAGATCCTTCTCTAGTCGTCCCGCAACTCGATTATTGGCATCCACGACAATGGTCACACCATCGTCCTGCACAAGCCGAAGCGAACGCTTCCCCTTATGGGCGCCGATAAAAGTCTCGACGAAAGGGCTCGCAGGATGAGAAATAATCTCTGCAGGAGTCCCCTGTTGGACGATGCCCTGACCGCCCTCTAGCAGCACCACTTGATCCCCCAGGAGAAAAGCCTCCTCGATGTCATGGGTGACAAACAAGACAGTTTTAGCCAAGGTGCGTTGCAACGCCAACAATTCCTGTTGCAAATCTGCCCGCACGACTGGGTCCACCGCGCCAAAGGGTTCGTCCATCAACAAAATATTGGGATCCACCGCGAGTGCTCGAGCGACCCCCACCCGTTGCTGTTGCCCACCCGAGAGTTGGGCAGGATAGCGCGCTAATAAACCGGGCTCTAGCCCAACGATCGACATCAATTCGTTGACTCGTTCGAGACGCTGCGTCTTGGCCACGCCGCGTAATTTTGCCACGGTCGCAATGTTCTCCCCCACCGTTTTATGAGGCAGCAGCCCTCCGCTTTGCATCACGTAGCCAATGGAGCGACGCAGCTCAACCGGATCACGCTCGGCCACATTGGTGTCGTCAATGAAAATGGCACCACTGGTCGGCTCCACCATTCGGTTCACCATGCGCAGCACAGTGGTCTTCCCACAACCACTGGACCCCACCAAAACAGTGATTGATCCTGTGGGTACAGTCACAGTGAAATCCTCGATGGCCCGAGCACCACCGGGATAGTGCTTGGTCACTGAGTCAAACCGGATCATGACAGGGTCTCCGTATTCAGCGAGTAAGGGTCACCCTATTCAACTACCCCTGAGGACACTGCGCACACGCACAGGTGTCCCGCGGCTCTCTTTGCTAGGAGCTCACTGTCTTCACGGTCAACTGAGCAACCCGGTGCGCTTCATCGATCAAGGTGGCGTCTCCGCGCTCAGAGACCATGAAAGCTCTACCGAGTAGGGCATCGACGACATCGATAGCTGTTTCCACGGCCAAGCGACCGGCTGAATCTAAACGAACGTTGGCTCGTTCCTGAAGGTCTTCACGAATGGCCTGAGCAATGTCTGCGTTTCCCCGGCGTCCCGCAGGAATCGGACGAATGTCGAGGACGTCCCCCACTCGCAGCGAGCGGAAGCCCTTCTCGGTCCTAAACATCTCCACCAGAGTGTCCACGGCCACGGTCATCGCTGCCGAAAGATCCTTAGGAGTATCCAGCGCCTGGTTGTCTTTGAGCGAGAGGAGAAGTTTGTCCAGGTTACGTGCCGCTACCGCCTGGAGGACAGCAATCCGGTCAGGGAAGTAGCGGTAGACAGTTCCAATCGAGGCCCCTGCGCGTTCCGCCACCATGGCGGTAGTCAATTGTTCGTAGCCCAGTTGATGCATGGTTTCGCAGGCGGCGTCGAGAAGTGCGTTGACCCGTGCGGTACTTCTGGCTTGGACCGGCTCGACCCTAATGGGAGCAGAAATGGTCATGGTTGCGTGATTGTCTGTCATGTTCGTCATGACACCTACCTCTCGATTCGCCCGAGCGAATCCTCTTCTGTGTGGGAATACCGGCGAGGCTGAAGAGCGGACAGAAGTTCACCATTAGCCACTCAGCGTTCGTCGGATATTAAGAGTTTAGCGTTCACGCAATGCTCTGAGGTCTGAAACACTGGTGCTGTGGATAAGTATTTGCCTCCAACTCCCGGTGAATTGGCTGAGCACCCGAACCGTTTCGCCAGGATCGAAGACTGGATTCAATCCGCTCGGGCTGCCTGGTCTGTGTGGCGAGGCCATACTCCGCACGTGATTCCGTATACCGGGTATGGCTCAACTACGTGGATGAGAGTCCTCTCCCGCGTCGTTCTGCTCAAGCCACGCACCACGAAAACGGGGCGCCTCAAAAAAATCCGAGGATGGCGCAGTTTCCTGGCCACCCCCTTAGCAGGTGCCCCCGTCACAGTGAACGTAAATGGCTCGAGCTTTGTTGTCACAGCAGACCGTGGTGGGGTTATTGACCAAGTACTCCCGGTCACCTTGAGCCCCGGGTGGCACACCGTGACCCTCCACAGCGGCGATAACCCTGCCGTTACCGCTGCGGTGTGGATTGTGGATCCTGCCGCGGAGATCGGCATCATCTGCGACGTGGATGACACGATCATGGTTACAGCGCTTCCGCGGCCTTTTCTTGCCGCGTGGAACTCTTTCGTTCGGGATGAAAATGCACGGCGCCCAGTTCCGGGGATGGCGGTCCTGCTGGAGAGGCTCACTCGGGAAAACCCTTTGGCGCCGGTCATTTATCTCTCTACCGGCGCGTGGAATGTCGCCCCCACCCTTCATCGTTTTGTCTCCCGCCATCTCTACCCCATGGGAACTTTCCTGCTCACTGATTGGGGCCCCACAGTGGATCGGTGGTTCCGCAGCGGGCGCGAACACAAGAGAGAGAACCTCGCTCGGCTGGCCGAAGAATTTCCCCACATCGCCTGGATTCTCATCGGTGATGATGGTCAACACGATGAGGCGCTCTATGGAGAATTTGCCGCCTCTCATCCCGATCACGTGAAAGCGGTGGCCATCCGGGAGCTTCTCGCACCGGAGGCTCTTCTCGCAGGTGGGCGACGACACCTCGATCGCACGCAGAACCCCTCAAAAATTCCCTGGGTATCAGCTCCCAACGGCTCGGGTTTGGCAACCCAATTGAGAAAACTGGGAATCATCTCCCAGGATTCTGCGCACCGTTATTAGCCCACGGCACGCTGGTAGCCTGGGCACATGAGTGTTCGCATTGAAAAAGTGGATTTGCCAGGCATCGGGACCCGTCACGACGTCATCACCACCGAAGGCAGACGCCTGGGAGTTATTTCTCACCGCAGCGGAGATCGCGAAATCGCGATGTTCGATCAGGGCGACCCTGACTCGTGCAGTGACTCCATCCACCTCAGTGACGACGAAGCTATCGCGCTCTCCGAAGTTCTCGGCACATCCTTGATGCTGGGACAGTTTTCTCACCTGGGGGACAAAACCACAGGGCTTTTCACCGAGCAAATTATTCTGCCCGCCAACTCCCCCTTTGCGGGTAAGACTCTCGGGGATACCAAGGCTCGTACTCGCACCAAGGCATCCATTGTGGCAATACTGCGTGGATCCGAAGTGGTGCCCTCACCTGCACCCCAGGACGGCTTAGAAGCCGGTGACATCATTGTGGCCGTGGGAACAAAACAGGGCTTAGAAGCGCTGAGTTCCCTGCTTTGTGACGACAAGCCATAACCTATGCATTCGCTAGCCATCCTGCTCATTGAAGTAGGGGCGCTGCTGGTTCTCTTGGGGTTTCTTTCCCGCCTGGCCACAAAAGTGGGCGTCTCTGCCATCCCCCTGTATTTAGTCTTGGGGCTTGTCGTGGGCGGATCAGGAATTTTGGTCGAAGGAGAAAGTACCGAATTTCTCGAAATAGGCAGTGAGCTGGGGGTTATTTTGCTCCTGGTGATGTTGGGGTTGGAATACTCAGCCTCGGAACTGGTCACTAACCTCAAAAGTTCCCGGGCCGCCGGAATCGTGGATCTTGTCGCCAACGGCGCGCCAGGGTTTGCCATCGGCATGCTGCTGGGCTGGGGGGTCGTGGCCTCGGTCGCTCTGGCAGGGATCACCTATGTGTCCTCCTCCGGGGTGATCGCGAAAGTCTTGAGAGATTTAGGGCGCCTAGGTAACCGTGAGACTCCGACCATCCTTTCGATTTTGGTAATCGAAGATTTGGTAATGGCGTTTTACCTCCCCGTCTTATCTGTCTTACTTCTAGGGGCAGGGCTAGTTCAGGGCGGAATCACCCTGGGAATTTCGCTGCTTGCCGTGGTCGCCATTTTGATCATGGCGTTGCGCTTTGGAGATCACATTTCCAAGCTCTTCAGTGCAGAACATCCCGAATCCCTGCTACTGGGGGTGTTGGGTCTGACCCTGCTCGTGGCGGGTATCGCGCAACAGGTGAACGTGTCCTCTGCGGTGGGTGCGTTCCTAGTCGGTATTGCTCTGTCAGGCCAAGTCGCTGCTCGAGCAGAAAAACTTCTGTCACCGCTGCGAGATCTGTTCGCGGCAGCGTTCTTCCTGTTCTTTGGCCTCTCGACACATGCGCCGGATATCGTGCCCATGATTCTGCCCGCTCTCGCCTTGGCTCTGGTGAGTATGGGTACCAAAGTCTGGTCGGGATATTTGGCGGCGAAATGGGCTGGCATTGGAGTATTGGGTCGCTGGCGCAGTGGACTGACTCTCACCGCTCGCGGTGAATTCTCCATCGTCATTGCGGGTTTAGCGGTGGGTGCCGGAGCGCAACCCCTGCTCGCTCCTCTTGCTACGGCCTATGTTCTGCTCACCGTAATGATCGGGCCGCTGGTGGCGCGCATTCCCGAAACAACCTGGTTCAAGAACTGGGCGCTCAAGCAGTAGCGGGTGCTTGATATACCCCCTGGGGTATATGGTATGGTGCTCTGTGGAACTACCCCCTCTGAAAGGTCACGCCGTGAAAAAAATCCTCACTACACTTCTTGTCATCTTGGGAATAACGGCGGGAGTTGCGGGATGCGCACCTGGCGAACCCACAGACCTTGCGGAGGGCACTGTGATTATTGACGTACGAACCCCCGAGGAGTTCGCTACGGGACACCTTGAAGGCGCTCTGAACATCAACGTGCAGTCCCCCGACTTTGCCGCCCAGGTCAATCAATTGGACCCTGAGGCTAGCTATTACATCTATTGCCGGTCCGGCAATCGCTCCGGACAAGCCATTTCCCAAATGTCGAATATGGGCTTTAGCAACATGACCAACGGTGGTGGAGTCGCCGAAGCTAGCTCCGATAGCGGCATCCCCATCGTGATCAACTAGTGATCTTGTATTCCTAGCGAGCGCTCGACAAAATATCGCGCACCATCGGTATTACTGTCGTGCCATACATGTTGATGCTCTCCATCAACACCTGATGAGGCATGGGACCCGTGGAGTATTTCAGGTCAAAACGATCTACACCCAGGGTCGCAATGGTGGCGGCAATTTTCTTAGCAACAGTCTCTGGTGAGCCCACATACAGCGCGCCGTGGTGCACCTCTGTGAGGTAATCCTCCTTGGTGCGAGGACCCCACCCGCGTTCGCGGCCAATCCGGCCAAACATTGCTTCATAGTGGGGCCACATACCCTCGATGGCTTCTTCGTCGGTGGCCGCAATATGGCCCGGTGAGTGAACGCCGATCGGTTGCGAGGGTTTCCCTAACTGGTCCAAGGCCCGGTGATACAAATCGATATAGGGACCAAAGCGATCTGCCGCCCCTCCGATGATGGCCAGCATCAGCGGGAAGCCATAGGTTGCCGCGCGGACCACCGACTCGGGGCTTCCACCCACACCCACCCAGGTGCGCATAGCCCCCGAGTGGGACTTGGGGTAGACCTGCTGATGGTTCAGGGGAGGCCTGGTTGTCCCTGACCAGGTCACCGGCGTCTCCTTGAGCAATTCGGCAAACAGGTTGAGTTTCTCTTCAAACAACACCTGGTAATCCTCGAGGGCATACCCAAAGAGCGGGAAAGACTCGGTGAAAGAACCGCGGCCTACGATAATTTCCGCCCGACCCTCTGAGAGTGCATCGAGGGTGGCAAAGCGCTGAAACACCCGAATGGGATCATCGGAGCTCAGGACCGTAACGCCCGAGCTGAGAATGATGCGCGACGTCTTCGTGGCAATCCCCGCCAACACAGTTTCCGGCGCAGACACGGCAAAATCTTCCCGGTGATGCTCACCTAGGGTGATGGCGTCCACGCCCACCTCATCGGCCAGCACGGCCTCGGAGACAACGTTACGAATGACCTCGGCATACTCCAACGGCGTTCCCTGGGCGTCACTGGTGACATCACCAAAGGTATCGAGACCTAATTGCACATCCACTATGCGGTTCCTGCTTCCTAGTGTGAGGAAAGTAACAGCACACTCTGAGGGGTTCCCCTGTAACAACCGCAAGCAGAGGCATTCTATTCCCGATCAGCAGGGCAGATCTGGCCTAGGGCTGCAGGCGCTGCACATCCCAGCCATCCGAGGCTTTCGTGAAAGTAATGCGATCGTGAAGACGAGAAGTGCGGCCGGCCCAAAATTCGATGCGCTCGGGCTCCACAAGAAAACCGCCCCATTTTTCAGGTCGCGGGACTGTGTCGGAATTCTCAAACTTTGCTTCCATCTGGCGCACTTTAGCCTCAAGGGACTCGCGAGAATCGATGGGTTGGGATTGATCGCTGGCCCACGCCCCTATTTGGGAATCCCGCGGGCGTGAGGTGAAGTACGCATCGGATACTTCCGTTTCTGTGGGCATTGCGTGACCAAAAACCTTGACCTGCCGATGTTGCAGATACCAGGGAAACACCAGCGACACTGCGGAATGGGCCAAGAGGGCCAAGCCTTTGCGCGAGCCGTAGTCGGTATAGAAATAGAGACCGGTCTCGTCTACTCCCCGCAGCAACACGGTGCGCGACGAGGGGTTTCCGTCAGGGTCAATAGTGGATAACACCATGGCGTTAGGTTCGTAGACCCCCGCTTCGTCAGCTTCGGTGATCCAAACCTTAAGCTGCTCGAGAGGATTGGGCAACAAGGAGCCCTCTTCGAGTGCGAGAGATCCGTAGTCCTGGCGCTTTGTCAGCGGATCTAGCGGTGATTCGCTCATAGACACCTCCGACATTCTTTGAGTGGACCTGAGGGGACTCGAACCCCTGACCCCCTGCATGCCATGCAGGTGCGCTACCAGCTGCGCCACAGGCCCTCGTGATGAAAGCTAGGTAAGCCTACTACAGGCTCGACTCGGGCTCTAAGCGCTGCGTGTGCTGGGGCAAGGCAACTGCAGGACAGTCGGCCCACAAGCGCTCTAGTTGATAAAACAGTCTTTCCTCTTCGTGGAATACATGGACGATGAGGTCGCCAAAATCCAGAAGAATCCAGCGGCCATCAGCTCGGCCCTCTTGGCGGACCTTGGAATAACCGCGCTCATAGAGTTTTTTCTCGACCGCATCAGCGATGGCGCCCACCATGCGTTCATTGCGCCCACTGCAGAGTAAGAAAGCATCGGTGAGCGGAGTTTGGCCTGAGACGTCCAGGCCCACCAGATCGGTGGCTAACTTATCCAGGGCGGCTCCCGCCGCATCCAGAAGCGCTTCGTGAGCCCGCTCACTCAGACTCATAGTCGTGTGCCTTTCGTCACTCAGGCCAACACATCGGTCATAAACACCAAAACAACCAAGGCCACGGAAGCCAAACCCAGCACCGAGGCGCCCAAGGCCGTCACGATGGCTGCGGTTCCCCAGCGAGTGCGCTTCACCAGCAAAATGTCAGTGTCATCACCCTTGGAGGACACTGCTTGAAGTGCTCGCATCGGCTGGGACACCGCCGCCATATCCCCCGTGACATAGGGGTCAGACGAATCCTCCGCGTCCTCAGGATTCGTAATGGGGTAACTTCCTATTTCGGCAAGTTGGCCTGGCAAACGAATTTGCCCAGTCACAATAATTTCACCCGTGGTGCCCAAGGGGCCTGCCATGTCGACATTAGGGCTGACTGGCAAAATGAGCGAACTCGTGGTGTCAGGCGCAGTGCCCACCGAACGCGAGGGCGACACCGCGACGCTCAGACCATCCAGAGGAGACTCCGCAGTCGTTGGCTGGGAGAAAACCGGTGGAAGGGCAGCGGAGGCTGGCTGCTGCGGGATTGGGGCAGGTTGGGGCGCAACGAGATCCGCCAAAGGAGACACTGGCGTCACCGCAATAGGAGCAACCGGAGCATCCAGAGGAGGCTGCTGGCTCACGCTGGTGGGGGGAACGGCTGTGGGGGGCTGATCCGAGAGACCTTCCCTGAGTCGAGCCTCGCGTCGAGTGAGGGCTCCAGTGGGAGCTGGCTCAGGTGCTGGGGGGGAT
>Ga0213861_10001733_pt1 | contig 19180 bp, 20 predicted proteins | sample PICome_4_FD_160110 | JGI IMG/M metagenome (GOLD analysis project Ga0213861, IMG submission 160110) | Coastal seawater microbial communities near Pivers Island, North Carolina, United States - PICO131 | ecosystem: Environmental > Aquatic > Marine > Coastal | place: USA: North Carolina... | reverse complement strand
ATTATCTTAGGTTCTCCTGCAATTATTACACGCGAGAGCTATGTATATTATGATATTTCTGCAGACAACATGGCAATTTTCATCCATGGATCAGTATTGGCTGAGTTAGGAGCCGGTGGAGATTTTGGATTTACTGCGGTATATTCAATTGATGAAATCACTGAGATAGTAGGTGTTGAAGAAACAACTCAAGCGGAATTAGACTTAACAGTTTATCCAAATCCTGCTTCTGGTAACTTCACAACAATTTCAACTGTTGAAGGAACAGAATCTTTAACGATCTTAAATTCTATCGGACAAGTTGTAACCACTTACAACAATCCTGGAACACAAGTTAATGTAGATGTATCTGAACTAAGCACGGGCGTTTACTTCGTTCAAGCGACCAAGGGATCTGCGACAAGAACTGAAAAATTCGTTGTAAAATAATTTAGCGAATTAATCAAAATATTGGCGCTCGTCTCTTCATTGGGACGAGCGCTTTTTTATGCGCCAAATTGAAAGCATAGGTGAAAATTTAACTAGTTTTGTACCGTGAAAGAAGAAATTCAAAAAGCATTTGAGGCAATTAGGAATGGTGGAGTCATCCTCTATCCGACTGATACGATTTGGGGGTTGGGCTGTGACCCGAACAACGAACAGGCGCTAGAAAAACTTTTAGCGATAAAAAAAAGAGCAAAGAATAAAAGCTTAATCGTACTTGTAAACAATGAAGGTCTTTTGCAACGTTATGTAAAGGAAATTCCGGATGTTTGTTTTGACCTGTTAGATTATGCTGAGCGACCGCTTACGATTGTTTATCCGAATGGACAATATGTGTCAAAATTAGTGTTGGGGCTAGAAAAAAGTATTGCCATAAGACTTACAAAGGACGAATTTTGTGCGCAGTTAATACAAAAATTAAAACATGGGTTAATTTCTACCTCGGCAAATATTTCGAATCAAGCTTACAGCAATAAGATAGAGGAATTGCCAGCAGACATTACTGACAATGCAGATTATATTGTAAATTTACCCCTTAAAAATGACAAACAGCCACCATCACAAATCATTAAGATTGGGGCGGATAGCGGAGTCACAATAATTAGAAAATAAATTGAATTTAAAAGAACACATAGCGCATCAAATTTTCACCGCCGTTAGCGAAGTTGCCTCAGAAAAAGGTACCTCAGCATTTGTTATTGGTGGTTTTGTCCGTGATTTAATTTTGAAACGACCATCAAAAGATATTGATATCGTTGTTTTGGGAAGCGGATTAGAAATTGCCGAACATGTGGCAAATAAACTCGGCGTTAAAAAAGTAGCTTATTACAAGAATTTTGGAACCGCCGCGTTTATGTTTGACGATCTTGAAATTGAATTTGTTGGTGCCCGAAAAGAATCCTACGAAAGAAATTCAAGAAAACCAATTGTAGAAAGCGGCACTTTAGCAGATGATCAAAACCGCCGTGACTTTACAATAAACGCGCTTGCAATTAGCTTAAACAAAAGCTCATTTGGTGAAGTGGTTGATCCTTTTAATGGTTTGGAAGATTTGAAAAATAAAATCATTCGCACGCCATTAGATCCTGACACCACCTATTCTGATGATCCTTTAAGGATGTTACGGGCCATTCGCTTTTCTTCACAATTGAGTTTTAAAATTGAGAATGAATCATTCGTTGCCATTAAACGCAACGCCAAACGATTAGATATCATTTCGCAAGAGCGAATTACGGATGAACTGAATAAAATCATTCTTTCGAATACTCCATCTTGTGGTTTTAAACAACTATTTGACACCGAATTACTACATCGGTTTTTCCCTGAGATGATCGCCTTGCATGGCGCAGAAATTAGAGATAATAAAGGACATAAAGATAATTTCTATCATACCTTAGAAGTATTGGATAATATTTCTGAAAACACCGATAATATTTGGTTGCGTTGGGCTGCTATCTTGCATGATATTGCGAAACCAACTACCAAACGTTTTGATAAAAAGGTCGGGTGGACATTTCATGGGCACGAAGAAATGGGCGCACGCATGACATCCAAAATTTTCAAACGGTTGAAGCTACCGTTGGATGCCAAAATGAAATATGTGGAGAAATTGGTGCGTCTACATTTGCGACCAATATCATTGGTTAACGGAAGCGTAACAGACACAGCAGTGCGCCGTCTTTTGTTTGAGGCAGGAGATGATATTGATGATTTGATGACCCTTTGTAATGCCGATATTACTTCAAAAAATCAAATGAAGGTGCAGAAATACCGCCGTAACTTTGAAAACGTTCGTCGTAAGCTCAAGTCGGTTGAAGAAAAGGATAATATCCGAAATTTTCAGCCGCCAATTTCTGGAAAAGAAATCATGGATATTTTTCAAATGGAACCATGCAAAGATGTCGGAATCCTGAAAAATGAAATTAAGGAAGCTATTTTGGAAGGTAAAATTCGAAACAACTATAACGACGCATATACGTTTATGTTGGAGCAGGCTGATCAAATGGGAATTGAAGCTAAAAAACGCCAATAACTGGACGTATCTCAACGTTTTCCTGTGGAAAACTAAACAAATCTCCCCCTAAGCTACTACGATATTCGTTTATCTTAGCTGATTAAGAAACAATATCCCCCATTATGATTGGACGACTGATCAAGAAAAAATTAAACGCTAACAAACTCGCAAATGTCTTTGTGAATTCGCTTTTAGAGGCAACCGAAAATGGATTTGAGGATGTGCGCGCAATGATTAATGAAGATAGCGCATTCGTCTCCTACCCAGAAGTGAATGACGATTCAATGGATCGGTTTTTATTGGTTGTAATTGTTGGTAACCTCCGTTTTTTAGACACTTACTTTGAAGTGACCGAGGCGCGTGAAATTCGCACTCAAATAGTACGGAAATTTTCCAACATCTATGAAATAGAGGAGCATGATTTTGAACAAGTCATTCAAAAATATGGCGCATTTGTTTCACGTGTAAACCACCCGTCTAAGAACACACTTTACGGGATGTCAAAGGCTGTATTCCACAAGTTTAAATTGAACGATCATCAAGAGTCGTATTTCAAAAACATGCACACTCCGAATCCGTTATTCCTTAAACGAATGGATGAAATTATGATGAATTTTTTATGGGATTGGGATGAGTTTTTCAAGAAGCATAAGATGAATTTTAACCACTAATTCTTAGTCTCTATTATATTTAATTATTCTTGGCGTTAATTTCTTTGGAGGGTTATTAATGAATCTTAGAAACGCATATCTTATTGTAGGAATCTTATTGCTATGTATTTTTTTATGAATTGGTTCTCCTTTAGAATTTAAGTTAGTCAGTCATCAGCGAATTGCAATATTACTATTTGCTGTTTTCCTCATTTTCTTTTTCATACTGCTGATAAAAAGTCTCATTAACGTAGCAAATAAAATTTTTAAAACAATTGGTTTAGTTGTTGTTTCCATAATTGCCTGCATGTATCTATTTTTAGGAATAATGCATGTTTCTGACGGAATTTCGTGAAAATCAGAGAAATGGAAAGATTATTTTCTATACACAAATGATTCTGGCGAAAAAGTGTATTCTCAATATTCGGGTCATGGTTCAATTCTCAATTACCGCGAAATGAAAACCTATTACGAATTTGAGAACGGAAATAGAATTTCACTCGCCCTTTATAGTTTTGAAACAGATCGCAGTGTAAGCTTCCCCAAATTAGTGTAAGCTTCCCCTAATTAGAACCATCTATTCTTCTAAAACTTTAATATAGTTATTGTTTTTAATTCTTCTGAGACTAGACTCAGAAGAATTAATTTTGGCATACTCAATAGGTGACATTTTTTCTAGTCCATCATGTGGTCTATGATTGTTGTAATCGTTCATCCAAATTTGTGTTTGCTCCCTTACTTGATCTAGGTTTTCAAAAATATATTTGTTGAGTACGCCTCTGCGGTATGAACCATTGAAGCGTTCGATAAAAGCATTTTGAGTTGGTTTACCTGGCTGAATGTATTTGAATTCTATCCCATGCATAACACTCCAATCTTTGCTAAGATGTGCGATAAATTCGGGCCCATTATCCATCCTTATTTTTTTAGGTTTCCCTTTTTTGTTAATTAGGTGATTCAAAACCCAAATAATTCGGTTACTTGGCAGTGAATAATCAACCTCAATATGTAGCGCTTCTCTATTAAAATCATCAATAATATTAAACGCCCGAAAACGTCTCTTATTTTCTAGAACATCAGTCACAAAATCAATACTCCAAGTATGGTTGAGCTCATTTGGAACCTCTAGAGGCTCTTTCACTCTTGCTGGTAGTCGTCTCTTTACTTTTCGCCTTAGCGGCAGTCCTAAAGCTACATAAACTCTGTGCATACGTTTATGATTCCATGGCTTTCCTTCCTTACGTAATCGATCGTAAGCTTTCCAAAAGCCTTCTTCCGAGTGATCCTTTGCTTTCTGCTGTAATGCAGTCTCTATTTCATGATCATTCTTAGGTAAAGGTTTATAATAATAAACACTCTTACTCAAGTTAAGAACCCGACACGCCCTGTTGATGCCGTAATGAGTAAGTTCTTTTGCCAAGCTTCTTTTACGACAAGGCTTTAGAGCTTTTTTTCAATGATCTCTTTTGCCATTTCGTGATCCAGAGCCAAGGAGGCATACATTTGTTTAAGCTTTCGGTTTTCCTCTTCTAATTCTTTAAGGCGTTTTAATTCCTTTGAATTCATACCCGCAAACTTCGAGCGCCAATTGTAAAAAGTTGCAGAACTAACACCGTGTTCCCGGCTTATCTCATCAACGCTTTTTCCATTGTCAAATTCTTTTAAAATCTTGGCGATCTGTTGTGGTGAAAATTTACTTCGTCTCATAATACTGTTTAAATTTATGAATTATTATTCTACTTTTAAACAGTCCTGTTTTTGGGGAAGCTTACAGCAGGAACCTGGAAAAACGGACTTTTTATTAGCGGAAATGCTGGTAAATCATGGAAGAAATTAACTAATTTTCCATCACAAGTTATTCGCTGTATTCAAGTAAGTCAACAATCACAATTAATTTATGCCACAACTGCTGATAAAGGGATTCTAAAATCTTTTGATAACGGAGAAAATTGGATTTCTTGTACGGATGATTCTTTACAAAAGTTTACCGCCTCGTGGTCATTAGAAATTGATCCAGAAAATGACTCTATCGTTTATGCCATGTAGTTTGGCGGAGGTGTTCTCAAATCGACAGATCAAGGTTGTTCATGGTATTCAATTCATACAACAGAAGGCATTATGTATTATGACATGGCCGTTTCAACAGTGAATTCAAAAAAGTTGTGGTTAGCAGGTGCCAATGATAGTTCCGGCGTCTTCTTTTTTAGCTATGATCAAGGTGAGAATTGGATTAAAACAAATAACACGCCCACTATTTCAATGAATGAAGCGCTGGTTGTTGAGGACTTACAGTTCGTGGTAGTTGGCAGTTGGAATGACGGGTGTTACTTAATGCGAAACGATTATACTTGGTCAAAAATGACAGCCATTGATTTTGATGCCATCACCGATTTATGGATCGATCATAACAACGTTCTTCATGTTTTTACCTGGGGGAATGGTGTTTGTAAAATGGACTTAAAGGAATTATAATCTTTATTTGATCACGTTTCCGTATAAGTCGTAATGATCGGCAGACGTAATTTTAACAGCCGCAAAATCACCAATTCTAATTTGGTTTTCTTCAGATATTTTCACCAAAACTTCATTGTCTACTTCAGGCGAATCAAACTCTGTTCTTCCAATAAAATAATCACCTTCCGCTTTGTCAAATAATACTTTAAATGTTTTTTCAACTTTCGCTTGGTTTAAGTCATGCGAGATTCCAGCTTGCAGGTCCATAATGATGTCAGCACGTTCTTGCTTTACTTCGGCAGGTACATTATCTTCTAAAGCATAAGCAGACGTGTTTTCTTCATGCGAATAAGTAAAGATACCTAGGCGCTCAAAACGCGACTTTTCTACCCAATCATACATTTCTTGAAAATCAGCATCCGTCTCTCCAGGAAAACCTGATATAAGAGTTGTTCTTAAGGCAATGCCAGGAACTTTATCACGAATTTTGGCAATTAAGTCTTCGGTTTTCTCACGTGTAATTCCACGTTTCATAGCTTTTAACATAGCGGTTGAACCATGTTGCAAGGGCATGTCTAAATAGTTACAAATATTATCACGCTCTTTCATTATATCCAAAACGTCCATTGGGAAACCAGATGGGAATGCATAATGCAATCGAATCCAATCAATTCCATTTACACCAGATAGTTTATCTAATAACTCTGCCAAGTTTCGCTTTTTATAAATGTCTAAACCATAATAGGTCAAGTCTTGCGCAATTAGCATGAGTTCTTTCACACCTTGACCTGCCAACGATTTTGCATTGTCAACTAATTGATCCATTGGTGTGGAAACATGTTTACCTCGCATTAACGGAATAGCGCAAAAAGAGCAAGGTCGATCGCATCCCTCAGCAATTTTAAAATAAGCGTAATGAGACGGTGTGGTCAACAGGCGTTCGCCTACCAATTCTTTTTTATAATCTGCCTTTAATGTTTTCAATAAACGGGGCAAATCTCTCGTTCCAAAATAACCGTCAATTTCAGGAATATCAGTTTTTAATTCTTCTTTATATCGCTCAGATAGACATCCTGTAACATATACTTTCTCTACTAATCCCTCCGCTTTTGCATCAGCATAACGAATGATCGTGTCGATTGATTCTTGCTTTGCATTGTCAATAAATCCACACGTATTAATGATTACAATTTCAGAATCATCTTGTTGTGCTTCATGCTCAACTGTGAATTTGTTGGCCTGTAATTGCGCCATCATTATTTCAGAGTCAAAAATGTTTTTAGAGCAACCTAGGGTTACAACATTTACTTTGTTCTTTTTTAATGTCTTTGTTTTCATCTGAATTACTTATTGCAATAAACAGTCATTGTGCGGTTTTTTTGCCCTTTAACTTTCACGTTAACCACGTGCTAATCGGGATTGATTTCCATTACCGTCATTACCACATCATTTCGCATAACTCGTGGGGCGGTGGTTGGATTGTAATGAATATCTCTAAGAATGTATTTTTTGTCAGAAAGCCAAATAACGATTAATTCGTAAGAAGAATCACTGCTATTGCACTTTTCCGTTTGGCGGTCTTTGGTTCTTGTAATGCAGCATGTGTCACTTTTGGTGATTACATAAAATTCTCCAATTTTATAATCACAGTTCGTCGAATCCATGCTTTGAGCATGGGCAGCTGTCAAGCAGGCGAATGTGAAAAGTAGAATTAAAATGCGCATATTAGTCAAATAATGAATCGACAAAAGCAGTTTTATTAAAAACTTGCAAGTCTTCAATTCCTTCGCCTACACCAATATATTTTACTGGAACTTTCATTTGATCAGAAATACCAATTACCACGCCACCTTTTGCAGTTCCGTCTAATTTAGTAATTGCTAACGCGTTAATTTCTGTTGCTAAAGAAAATTGTTTCGCTTGTTCAAAAGCATTTTGGCCCGTTGAACCATCCAATACTAATAAAATTTCGTGCGGTGCGCCAGGTATGATTTTACCCATTACGTTTTTAATCTTGGTCAATTCGTTCATCAAGTTCACTTTGTTGTGAAGTCTACCTGCTGTATCGATAATGGCCACATCTGCTCCCTGTGCTTTTGCAGATTGAAGTGTATCGAAAGCTACAGAAGCAGGATCGGCGCCCATTCCCTGTTGAACTATTGGTACTCCAACGCGCTCAGACCAAATGATTAATTGATCCACTGCTGCCGCTCTAAATGTATCTGCGGCACCAAGCACCACGCTCTTACCTGCTGTTTTCAACTGATGAGACAATTTGCCAATTGTTGTCGTTTTACCGACACCATTTACACCCACAACCATAATCACATAAGGTTCTCCGCCTTCAACAAAAGGAGTAACAAAATCATGTAAATCGTTCGTATTGTTTTCTTCTAGTAGGGCGGCAATTTCTTGTTTTAAAATACCGTTTAGCTCGTCGGTTCCAACATATTTGTCTTTTGAAACGCGTTCTTCAATGCGTTCAATAATTTTAAGTGTTGTTTCAACCCCAACGTCTGAGGTGATTAGTACTTCTTCTAATTCATCTAAAACTTCATCATCAACACGTGATTTACCTACAACGGTACGTGTAAGTTTAGATAAGAAACTTTGTTTCGTCTTTTCAAGCCCTTTATCTAGACTCTCCTTTTTATCCTTAGAAAAAAAATCAAAAATTCCCATAATCAAATATAACAAAAAAGCTTCTCTCCGCCTTAGGCGGAAAGAAGCTACGATTATAATATATTATTCAAGTTGGTTATTTAGCGAACCAATCTTTAACTCTGTCGTTGTGAACAATCTCAGATTTGAAGTTATATGATCCTTTGTCATTCTTGATCATCTTGATACACTTTGTGTGTGCTTTTCCTCCTCCGGTTTGCAATGATGCTACTGTTTTCTTAGCCATGATTATTTAGATTAAAGTTTTTAAGAGCAAAGTTTTAAAGATGGATCAAAAAAGTTGATGACCTCTTTATTCTTTACCTTTTATCTAGTTTCTTATTCTTATTTAATTTCTTTGTGAACAGTCATTCTCTTTAAGATTGGGTTGAATTTCTTCAATTCCATTCTGTCAGGAGTATTCTTTCTGTTCTTAGTAGTTACGTATCTTGAAGTACCTGGTTTTCCAGACTCTTTGTGCTCAGTACACTCTAAAATAACTTGAACTCTATTTCCTTTACTTTTAGCCATTTCTAATTTCTTTTAATAAAGATTATTTTAAAAACCCTTGTTCTTTTGCTCTTTTGATAGCAGCAGAGATTCCAATTTTATTGATCGTTCTCAATGACGAAGCACTAATTTTAAGCGTTACGTGACGATCTTCCTCAGGGATATAAAACTTCTTCGTAATAAGGTTAGGTAAGAATTTTCTCTTCGTTCTTCTTTTTGAGTGAGAAACATTGTTCCCAGACATTACCTTCTTTCCTGTTAATTGACAAATTTTTGACATTTTCTATATATTTACTGCACTACTTCCAAAAATGGAGTGCAAAGTAACTCATTATTTTCTGGTTTTACAAATAAAAGGCAAAAATAATTCTTTAATTTTGAATGAGACTATAATGGCTCAATTATTTTTCAAATTTTCTACTCTGGTTGGTATTGGTCTGTTAATATTAGTCTTAAAAAATTCAAGGCAGCCAATACAGAAGCTTGTATGTTTCGCTCACGGTTTAATCCAAAGTTAAATTGCTTTGAATGCGTCTTTTCAGGTGTAGCTATTCCGATCCAAACAGTTCCCACCGGTTTTTCGGAAGTTCCTCCCGTTGGACCAGCAATACCTGATACACTAATGCAATAATCAATACCTAGTTTTTCTCTGCCATTTTCGGCCATTTCTGCGACCACGGGACCGGATACTGCTCCGTTTGCAATTAACGTTTCTTTCTTCACGCCAACTAATTCCTCTTTCAGTTTATTGGTGTATGAAACAATTGAACCCAAATAGAACTCGCTAGATCCTGAAATGGACACAATTTTTTTTGCAATACTCCCTCCCGTGCAACTTTCTATGGTACCCAATGTCTTTTTTCCTTGCACCAATAAGTTGCCGATTACTTTTTCAATGGTTTCAAATTCTCCGCCTATTACATATTTACTGTAATTATTTATCAAATAGAGAATTCTCTCATCAATCACTTCTTTTTGATCAAGTCTTCCAGTGAGCCGTAATTTTAAGGTTCCAACAGAGGGCAAATATGACACGCTAATGTCCTCGTTTCTATTTTTTGCTTCCCAGTCCTCTAATTTTTGTGCAAAGTAAGATTCGCCAATACCAATTACTTGAACCGTGCGGTGATAAAAATTACCTACTTCAAATTCAGTCGAAATTGCAGCAGTGAATTTTTCAAGGAGCCCCTTCATTTCATAAGGCACGCCGGGCAGAGAAAGGATTTGACATCCTTTCTCTTTAAACCACATGCCGCTTGCTGTTCCTAAATCATTTTCGATTATTTTCGCGCGTTTGGGCAACATAGCTTGAAGGGCATTGACCTCTAAAAATGGCTTGTTGAAGCGCTCGAAGTAAGTTTTAATTCTAACTAATATTTCGGGGTACATCACCAGTTCATCTTCAAAATAGTCTGTCAAAACAGTTTTGGTGATATCGTCGTTAGTAGGTCCTAGACCACCTGTCAATATTAAAAAGTCACAATTATCAATTGCTTGATCTAATGCTTTTTTAATATGTGGGGCGGTATCAGAAATACTGACAATCTCCTTAATAGAGATGCCGAGTAGGTTGAGTTTTTTGGCTATGTGCGCTGAGTTTGTGTCGACTGTTTGGCCGACAAGAATTTCGTCGCCTATTGTAATAATTATTGCGTCCATCAAGGTATTATCGTTCTGTTGAATTTAATCGTGGTATTCTTTTTGATAAACATAAAGAAATTATTAAGTTTGACCAAATATAAAGAAAGGATCAAGATGAGAAAATTAAGTATAGTATTAGGACTCCTCAGTATGTTAACATTTACACAATGTGATATTTTGGAGGATGTGGCGGGAGAAGTTATCAATGGCGGAGGAGATGGAGGTACTTCAACCCCTTCTTTAACGAATGGTGAAGTCATAGCTGGATTAAAAGAGGCATTGACGATAGGAATTAAAAATGGAGCAGGTAAAGCTAGTTTAACTGACGGCTTTTTTAAAAACGACTTTATTAAACTTCCGTTTCCTGTATCTGCAAACGGTATGAAAGAGCAAGCCATTAAATGGGGATTGCAAGGAAAAGTTGATGAGATTACGTTAACGTTGAATCGGGCGGCTGAAGAAGCTTCTAAAAAAGCCGCACCAATTATCATTGATGCGATAAAGAATATGAGCATTTCGGATGGATTTGAAATTCTAAAAGGATCAGATTCCGCGGCAACAACATTCTTGATGGATAAGACAACAAGTCCATTAACAGCAGCATTTAAACCTGTTGTTCACAATGCCATTGAAACAGTTAAATTAACAAGCTATTGGAATCCTGTAGCAACCCGTTATAATAATTGGGCGCCCTTATTCGGTAAAGATAAAGTAGAAGCTGATTTGGATACTTATGTAACTGAAAAAGGAATCAGTGGATTATTCTTTTTAGTGAAACAAGAGGAGAAGAAGATTCGTAAAGATCCTGTTGCACAGGTGACTGATTTATTGAAAAAAGTATTTGGAAGTTTATTAGATTAATATTTTCCATTCAATAATATTTTTTATAAAGTCCTGACCAAATTGGTTGGGACTTTTATTTTTAGATATATTTTTTATGTACGCATTGCAAATTCTGTGACGTAAGTCGCATAAATCCCCGTCTTATTGTTTTTTTTATTTTCATGTAAAAATTGAAAGTAAGATATGTAGCTGTTGTCGTAATATTTAAATTGTTGGTCGAATTCTGTTTGGAATTTAAGAAGAGTCGTTTTACTTTTCGATTAAACATCCTCAAAATGGCTTAAAACACTTATAGTTAGCTTTGCCATATTTATAGGGACTTTGAGTTTTTCTCAGGGGCCTCATTTGGATTATCAATATGAATTTTCAATAGCAGGAATTATGGAAAGTGGTTCAGTAAAAATGGAAATTGAAAAAATTATCAACCTCTTGGGAGAGGAAGTTGATGCGAATTATTCAGGTCTCAAAGTATATATATATATTCTGACAGAAGTATGTCAAAAGTAATTTCACAATAGTACGAAAATATTATTAGGTCATATACCCCGCACCAACCAGTTATCTGCTTTTAAGAGTGGATTTACCCGAATGTAAAACGCTCATACGTGGCAGAATTTCACTAATTTAGCCACGTATGAAAGTTTTGTTTTTAACGGATGGTATTTATCCTTTTCAAATTGGGGGTATGCAAAAGCATTCGTTAATTCTAGCAAGGCTTTTGGCTAAATCTCAAATTCATGTACATCTTTTGCATTGTGGAGGCGCAGAATATAGCCATGAGACCTTTACCGCATTATTCAGTGCAGAAGAATTCGAATTTATTACAGAAACGGTAATTAAATTCCCTAAAACAGATCCTTTTCCAGGTCATTATATCCGTGAGAACAAAGCCTATTCTAAAAATGCGTTTTTAGAGTTAGAAACACAAATTGGTGAATTCGATTTAATATACGCACAGGGATTTTCAGGATGGCGTTTCATTCGTGAAAAGCATAAACAAAAATGGGAATTACCAATACTTGTAAATTTTCACGGACTTGAAATGTTTCAAACTCCGCCAAGTATGAGAGTTCGCGCCGAGTATACTTTGTTTAAAAATGCAGTAAAATGGAATTTGAGGAATGCTGATTACGTTTATTCTTTCGGAGGGAAAATTGATGAAATTTTACTCGAATTAGGGATGAAGGCGCATGAAATTTTACAGCAATCGAACGGAGTTTCTGGAGATTGGTTAGCCGAGCACCCTACACCAAATAATCAGATAAGAAAATTCGTTTTTGTAGGAAGGGCCGAACGCCGAAAAGGAATTGAGGAGCTGAACAAAGCCATAGTGCTTTTAATGGAAATGAAAACCGATTTTGAATTTACGTTTATCGGTCCCATTCCAGAAAAAGCACAAATCAAAGATGATCGCATTACCTATTTGGGCGAGATTCGGAATGCTGAGGAAATAAAAGCCGTACTTTTAAGTCAAGATTGCCTCGTTTGCCCCAGTCACGCTGAGGGAATGCCAACCGTAATTCTTGAAGCTATGGCTTGTGGTTTGGCGATAATAGGCACCAACGTTGGGGCTGTTGAACGCCAAATTCAGGGGAATGGTTTATTGCTTGAAAAAGCAGATATCAACGCGCTAGAAGAAGCCATGACTACCATTGCAAATTTGGAGGATGAATTTTTGACGAGGCTGAAACAAAAATCAATTGAGTTGATTGAGAAACAGTTTGTTTGGGAAAGCGTAGCCGCACAAAAAATAAAAGACTTTGAGCATTGTTTAGTCCACGGTGAGGTAGGTGGGTAATGTCTCTAAGATCGTGTCAACTCCATTTTCGCTAAAAATAGTATCATTATACAAAGGTCCATACACCATGTATGGGCGAATAAATTCAAAACTATAATACTTAAATTCTTGACCTCCGTGACTGCCTTCACCGTGATCGCTATCTTCAGCATCTTTCAAATATTTCTTACCAATAAAACGGACATGCGAATTGAGCTGATCATAAGGGATTGTAATTTCTAAATCTTCATGAGCGGGTTCGATATAATACTGACACGGACCGCTATATCCATCCCCACCTGAATTGTCAAAATCAACTACGTTCCAATTAGGACAAATGCAACCGTATGTCACACTGTACATTTCAAACGTGTCTATTTTTTCAGATAGTAGTGGTTTTTCAGAATCAGTATTCATTAAATCTGTTCGGTCCACCTTGTCCAACAAATTCATTTCAGCGAGAATTTGAAGTGTATCTAAAGGAAATTCAAGTGTATAATCTCCATCCCTGAAATCGCGCAGATGTGAGCTAAAAAGGTCGTCTTTTTCATCTTCCTCAACTTCTTCCCCCTCAATGACTTCCTCTATAATTGTCCTTTCTTGACCTACCTCTTCCGAATTAGAATCGTCAGAACAAGAAAATAGCGTGCTTATGACTAAACACACTATATATATCTTTAGGTTCATATTATCTTAACTCAGCACCCAATTGGCTTTCTAGACCTTGACGAATTTTGCCCATGATGGCATCAATTTGCTTGTCTTTCAGTGTTTTTTCTGCGTCTTGAAAAATGAAAGAAACCGCGTAAGATTTTTTGTCTTTGTCCAAATTTTTGCCTTCATACACATCAAATAAACCAATCTCCTTTAAGATTTTTCGATCTACTTTCTGAGCAATAGCGTAAATCTGTCCGAATTGAACCGATTTGTCAATGAGCAAAGAAAAATCTCGCCTAGCAAATTGCGTTTTAGGAATTGGTTTATAATTGATTTTATTCATGATTGAAATTTCAATCACAGCATCCCAATTAAACTCGGCGTAATAAACCGTTTGTTTAATTCCAAACGCTTTTAGAATTTCCGGCTTGATCCAACCCAATTCTACAATAGATTTGTTGGCAATGGATAAAGAATAACCGTCTTCCATAAAATCATTCGTAAGTTCACCAATGCGCGGTGCTTTAAATACGCCTAACTTCTTTAAAACAGATTCTGTAGCTCCTTTTAAGGTATGGAAAGATGATTTTTGGCTATTAGATGACCAGTTCTCCTCTTCTTTTAATCCAGTAATCCAAAGTCCCATCTTTTTGGCTTCAGAATAATTCCCTTCTTTTTTATTGTAAACAGATCCAAATTCAAATAATCTTAAATTCGGTTGTTGTCTATTTTGGTTGAATTCAATACTTCTTAAACCGCCAAAAAGCATAGTTTGACGCATTACATCTAGCTCATTACTTAATGGGTTGAGAAGCGTCACATCATGCTCGGCTTTTAAAACTTCTGAAGAAACAGCATCCCAAACACCAGAACTGGTCAATGAATTATTCATGATTTCTGAAAATCCATTGTCGGCTAATAAATTGGCGCTAATGTTATAAATAGCTTCTTTATTTGGCTTGTCTTGATATGAGATAGAGGTATTTAATTTCTCAGGTAAAGGAACATTGTTAAATCCGTAAATTCTCAATACTTCTTCAATGACATCAACCTCACGTTGAACATCTACTCTATAAGCTGGAACTTTCAAAACGACTTCTTCTTCCGAGTCAGAAATCATTTTAATATCCAACTCTTCTAATATCTTTACAATGTCTTCATCTGAAATATTAACCCCGCACAACTTTCTGCAACGGTCAAAACTAAATACCACTTCAAAATCTGAAATTTCTGTGGGGTAATTATCATGCAATGTGCCTAAGGTTCCACCTGAAATTTCTAAAATCAAACTAATCGCTCGATCTCGAGATAAGATCAATGAACTAGGATCAATTCCGCGTTCAAACCTAAAAGAGGCATCTGTATTTAATCCTTGTCTTTTCGCCGATTTACGTATTGAAACTGGGTTAAAATAAGCCGCTTCTAAAAATATGCCTGTAGTTTCTGCCTTTACTCCTGATTTCAATCCACCAAATACACCAGCAATACACATGGCTTCATCCGCATTGCAAATCATTAAATCATTCTCATCTAATTCACGCTCAACTTCATCTAAAGTGACCATTTTTTCACCACTTTTAGCTCTGCGCACTACAACGGCTCCATTTACTGCGTCCAAATCAAAAGCATGTAGTGGATTTCCAATTTCGTGCATCACAAAGTTGGTGATATCTACAATATTATTGATTGGTGCAAGACCAATAGAACGTAATCTGTTTTGTAACCAATCTGGTGAATCTTTGACGGTAACACCCGTGATAACTGCACCCGCATAGCGTGGTGCTCCATCCGTATCGTCTACAGTAATAGAAACGTTTTCAGTCCCTTCAGCTAATTCAGCGACAGCAGGTAAATCAAGACTTAATTTCGCATTTTCATGATAGTTCAAATAAGCTTTTAAATCTCTGGCAACACCCAAATGTCCCATAGCATCAGCACGGTTTGGTGTCAATCCAATTTCTATTAAATAGTCATCTTCAATTTTGAAAAAATCACGCGCGTTTATACCAATTTCAGTACTGGCATCTAAAACCATAATGCCGTCATGTGAGTGCCCAAGTCCTAATTCATCCTCGGCGCAAATCATTCCAAACGACTCAACACCGCGAATTTTAGATTTTTTAATTTTCAAAGGTTCGTCTGGAGAAGGATATAATGTGGCGCCGACAGTAGCCACTACAACTTTTTGACCAGCGTCAACATTTGGCGCGCCACAAACAATTTGCAGGGGTTCACCTGTTCCAACATCAACAGTTGTAACATTCAAACGGTCAGCGTCTGGATGTGAGTCCTTTGTCAATACATGTCCAATTACAACACCTTCTAATCCACCTTGAATGGTTTCCACCTTTTCTAGGCCTTCAACCTCTAATCCAGTTTCTGTTAAAATTTCAGCTACACGTTGTGCCGATAAGTCAGTGTCAATATAGGTTTTTAACCAATTATAAGATATCTTCATTTTTATTGCAATCCTTGTCCATGGCAAATGTAATTATTACGGTTGCAATAGTGAAATTCTTGCCCTTAATTTTAGAATATTCTTTTCAGTTATAGGGATGGCAAGAATAGGCCATTTTAATTTTCATTTCAAGTGAATAAAGAATAAATTTGTAGGAAGAATAACACACCATGAAAAAAATTACCGCCATAGTCAGTTTGACCATTATATGCTTGACAATGGCTACCTGTAGAAAAAAGGATGTACCCAAAGTTGATTATGCGAATGAAATGCGAAAATTCGTCATTGAAATTTCGGAGGCTGCTAAAGCGGTTGATCCAGATTTTTTGATTATTCCGCAAAACGGCGTTCCATTAGCAACGGTTAGCAGAGGTCAAGATGGTTTATTGGCAGAGGATTACTTAGCAGCAATTGATGGGCAAGGACAAGAGGATTTGTTTTATGGCTATGATAAAGATGATAAAATAACACCAAGTGATGCAAATTCAAATTTGATTTATTATTTGGATTTAATGGAAGCAAATGGCGTTGAGGTGTTAACCACGGATTATTGCTCTACTCAAGATAAGGTATTAGATTCTTACGGGAAAAACGAGGCGAAAGACTATGTCAGCTTTGCGGCTACAGAGCGCAACTTAACCAACATTCCTGACTATACAGTTAACGTACACAATGAGAATACTGAGGAGATCGAAAATTTAAGTCTAGCAAAGAATTTTCTTTGCCTCATTAATCCGACTGAGGAGTTTAGTGATAAGCAAACGTTTATTAATGCTATAAAAGAAACAAATTATGATTTATTAATTCTAGATCGTGATTTTAATGATGAACAGTATACAGCATTTGATATTGAGGAATTGAAATGGAAGAACAATGGCGCACGTAGAATTGTGGTTTGCTATATGAGTATTGGTGAGGCAGAAGATTATAGAGGCTATTGGGAAAAAGAATGGGAAAAATTTAAAACAAGTCCAGCTTGGCTATATAAGGAAAATAAGAAGTGGAGAGGAAATTATAAAGTTTTTTATTGGATGGAGTCTTGGAAAAACATCATTTATGGAAATGAAAACTCGTATTTGAACTCACTTTTAGATTTAGGATTTGATGGCACGTATTTGGATATAATAGATGCGTATGAATATTATGAAGAGTTATAAAATAGTTTTAGTGTTCGTACTTCTTGCAACGGTTTGCAGTTTTACATTAAATGCGAGCAAAATGGTGAACGCAATTGATAAGGAAGCCATTTTAAAACAACACAATTTTTATAGAGATCAAGTTGGTGTGCCGCATTTAGAATGGTCTGACGAGTTAGCAGAATATGCGCAAAATTGGGCCGATAAATTGGCAAAAAAATGTAATATGTATCATAGTAGTGGTCCCTATGGTGAGAATATTTATTGGACAAGTGGCAGCTCAACTGAAGCGTTGGTAGTCGATTACTGGGCAAGCGAAGAAAAGTACTTTAATCACCGCAACCCCACTTATAAAAAAGGGTCTGGGCGCAAATCAGGACACTATTCACAAATTATTTGGAGCGAAACTACCCACGTAGGTGGAGCAATCGCAAATTGTAAACATGGCGGTCAAATTTGGGTCTGTAACTATGATCCGCATGGAAACGTGATAGGACGCAAGGCTTATTAATCCTTAAATATCGTTTGAATTCGATCTTGTAAAGTAGGAACAATCTCACGCTCAAACCAACTGTGTTTCTTTAACCAAATGCCGTTACGTGGAGACGGGTGTGGCATACAAAAGTATTTCGGTAAATATTCTGCATAATTCCAGACAGTTTCAGTTAGGTTTTTCTTGACGGTTTTTTCTAAATAATACATCTGGGCATATCGTCCAATGAGCAGCATGAGTTCAACGCCTTGCATTTTTTCAAATAACTGGCTATGCCATTGTGGGGCGCATTCTTTACGTGGTGGTAAATCACCTGATTTGCCTTTGCCGGGATAGCAAAATCCCATTGGAACGATTCCAAATTTGGTAGGATCATAAAAATCAATATCATCCACGCCCAACCATATTCTCAGGCGCTTTCCGCTTTGATCATCCCACGGAATGCCGCTCTTATGAACCTTGGTGCCGGGTGCTTGACCAATGATTAATACTTTACTTTTTTCGTGCGCATTTAAAACTGGACGCGGTCCTAACACCAGCTGATCTTTGCAGATTTTACACCCTTTAATTTCATTCAATAAGTTGTTCATAAAAGTGTTTATAAGCGGTTAAATTTGTAGTTAGAATCAAGTGAAATCTGCTTCTTTTACGATTGATTATTCTCATAAATTAGTTATATTTATGCCATTATGAAGGTTTTTAAGTTTACTAATTTGACTTGGGCTATTGGAACGGCTCTCACTTTTCTATCTATAGATGCTATCGGACAAGATTTTTCTTACGGCAGTGTAACTGCTGAAAGCGCCACATTTACAGGTGGTAATTTACCTATTCGAATGGATGAAGGTGCTAGTTTCTATGGAACACCACATTGGGTGGCTGATGAAGTTATGCAAGTTCCCGTTGCTTATGTAAGTGGAAATGCACCGCGAGTGAATGTGGATTTCAATTTTGAATGTGAGAATGCACCAGATTCTATCTGGGTAAGAGGAATTGGGCCTGAAGGATTTAATTTTCAACCAAGGAAATTAGCCCTAGAAGCTTTGGGAGGTGATCTACATTCAATGTATTATCCTTCAACGTACGCAGATATTGAATTCGAAGCAGATGAAGCCCGATTTTTTAAACCTTTCGCAATTGGTTGGGACGTTTCTTTTGATGAAGGAGATACTTGGCGCGTAGCAGACACGACTCGAAACACTATGTATGTGACACGCTCAGCTCCAATGCCGGAGGCCGGACATTTTAAATTCTATCACTCAGTTTATGATATTAGCTGTAGAAATGCAGATGGCAATAGTTCAGATGAAGATGTGATTGCAGCAATTTGGACGGAGTTTACTGATCATATTGTATACAATTACAAAGGGGATAGTTTGCACTATTACAGCCCTAAAAATACT
>Ga0213861_10001730_pt1 | contig 19185 bp, 14 predicted proteins | sample PICome_4_FD_160110 | JGI IMG/M metagenome (GOLD analysis project Ga0213861, IMG submission 160110) | Coastal seawater microbial communities near Pivers Island, North Carolina, United States - PICO131 | ecosystem: Environmental > Aquatic > Marine > Coastal | place: USA: North Carolina... | reverse complement strand
ACTGGAAAACCTAATTTATCACCATCACGTTTACTTAATTTTCCTTTTCCTGTAGGTTTTAAAATAAGCGGTAAATGTGCAAATTCAGGAGTTTCCCAACCAAATGCTTTATATAATTGATAATGCAGTGCTAAAGATGGTAACCATTCTTCACCACGGATAACATGCGAGATTTCCATTAAATGGTCGTCTACAATATTTGCTAAATGGTAGGTTGGCATACCATCACTTTTAAATAACACTTTATCATCTAAAACATTGGTGTCAATTTTTATATCGCCACGAATAATATCTTTTAAATGAAGCGTTTCATCTTGAGGCGATTTAAATCGAATCACATAATCGTCACCAGCATCTAATTTAGCGTGTACCTCGTCCGCGCTAAGCGATAAAGAATTGCTTAATTTTAGTCTGTTATGCCAATTATAAATAAAGGTTTTGCCTTTAGTCTCATGGTCTTTTCTGTGAAAGTCTAAAGTTTCAGAAGTATCAAAAGCATAATAAGCGTTGCCAGATGCAATCAACTCGTCAGCATATTGTTTATATAAATGTTTGCGTTCGCTTTGTCTATAAGGTCCGAATGTTTCGTTCTTATTTGGTCCTTCATCAAATGGCATTCCACACCAATTTAAAGCGTCAATAATGTATTGTTCTGCGCCATCAACATAACGATTCTGGTCGGTATCTTCAATTCTTAAAATAAAGGTTCCGTTGTGCTTTTTAGCAAACAAATAATTGAATAAAGCGGTACGAACACCTCCTATATGTAAGGGTCCGGTTGGACTTGGTGCAAAACGCACACGAACATTTTTGGTCATTGTTTTTGTTTAAGAGTGCAAAGATAATTATTAAGCTAGAACGCAGAAGCTAGAACGCAGAAGTTTTTTAAAATCCTAAACAATCATTTGCTCAGGAATACGTTTGTTCATAATTCTAAACCATAATGGCGGAATTAAAGACAGCACCATGGAGGTTGGATAACCGTAAGGCATTTGTGGACTATCTTCATGACAAGCTAAAACTTGATATTTTTTTGATGTTTTGTAATGATGGTCACTATGTCTAGTTAATTCATACAACACAATGCGGCCAATAACGTGATTAGAATTCCAAGAATGTATTTCGCGAACACGCTCGTAACGTCCAGATTTTGTTTTTAATCTCAACAACCCGTAGTGTTCAATGTAGTTAACTGTTTCTAAAAGAACAAATCCAACAACTGCTGAGGTTAAAGCAAAAGCAAGTCCTAAATAGCCAAAAATTAAAAAGATAGCTATTAAATAGGTGAGTTGAAATACAACATACCAAAACATATCATTTTTAAAAGAAAAGAATGATAAACTATTGTTTTTAAGTAAGTTATTTTGAATTTTCCAGGATTTAAAATATTGTCTAAATATCGATGTAAACCAAAAGGAATAGACACTTTGGTTGTATTTAGCCGTTGCAGGATCTTCTGGAGTTGCCGCGTTTAAATGGTGTCCAAAATTATGTTCAATATAAAAGTGCATATATAACGAAGGAAGCAATAGTGCTTTTCCAATAAACCGCTCTTTTGTGGTTTGTCTGTGTCCTAGTTCGTGTGCTACATTAATACCATTTACAGCCAATACGATTCCTAACGAAAAAATCAAACCAACAATTTCGTAGATGGCATGTGTGTTTTGAGTTATTTCATATAAAGAGAAAATAAGCAAACCAAAAACAAGTGGTAAATTCAAGTATAGCAACCAATCAAACAACCTCTTTTTAAGTTTACTATCAGTCTGGTCTTGGCTTAAATTTGAATTGTCAGTTGATACTATTAACTCAAGAATAGGTAAAAAGATAAAGGCGTATATAGGTGTTAAAAAACTAAAAGGTCCTGTTAAATAAATACTTATAAATGCCATTAATGGAATTGAAAAAGCGGCAACATATTTCAAATCTTTCATTTAGAAAAAGAATTATTTTCATTTCCGCGGAGCGAAAATCTCGCTAAACGGGTCGTTTTAACTAAGTTTTACCAAAACTAAGCATTTACTAATTAAAATAAAATTGTAGTTTAGTAAGTTATTAGCGCGTTGCGAAGTCATTTTTCCCAAATCATGAATAATTTTAAAGACATACAAAGCAAATTAGAATCATTCATTAGGCGATACTACACTAATGAGTTGCTTAAAGGAACCATCTTGTTTTTTGCTATTGGCTTACTATATTTTTTATTTACCCTTCTTATAGAACATATTTTATGGTTAAATACAACGTCTAGAACGGTTTTATTTTGGTTATTTATTGCGGTTGAATTAGGCTTGCTTATTAAGTTTATTTTCATCCCATTGGCCAAATTATTCAAACTTCAAAAAGGGATAAATTATAAGGTAGCTTCAAAAATTATTGGAAAGCATTTCCCTGAAGTGAATGATAAACTGTTGAATGTATTACAACTTAATGAAAATGATTCTAAATCGGAATTATTACTGGCAAGCATAGAACAAAAGTCTTCAGAATTAAAGCCAGTTCCTTTTAAACTAGCGGTTAATTTTAAGAAGAATATTGGATATTTAAAATATGCAGCTATTCCTATTGCCATTTTACTTTTAACTTTTTTTACAGGAAATTTTGATTGGTTTAACACGAGCTACGAGCGTGTTGTTCATTATAAAACTGCTTACGAACCACCGGCACCATTTCAATTTTTTGTAGTGAATGAAAATTTAAAGGCTATTGAAAATAAAGATTTTAAGCTCATTATAAAAACATCAGGAGAGGTTACACCAGAAAGTGCTCAAATAATCTATAACAACGAAATCTATTTTTTGCAAGCAAAAGCCGTTGGCGAATTTGAATATGTCTTTACGCAGCCAAAGGAACCTATTACATTCCAGTTATCGGCGAATGATGTTACTTCAAAACCTTATACTATTGATGTTTTGGAAACGCCATCATTATTAAGTTTTGAAATGGTTTTAGACTATCCAAGTTATACCAAAAAGAGAGACGAAACCTTAAAAAGCACAGGTAATGCCTTAGTACCGGAAGGTACGAGAATCAAGTGGCAACTTAAAACGAAATCTACTGATGCCGTGTTTTTGTATGCTAAAGATACCGTTGGCTTTAGTTCTGATAAAACGGGTGTTTTTGAAGCTTCAAAGCGCGTATTTTCAAATTTCGACTATACGTTAAGCACCAGTAATAGAAACCTAAAGGATTACGAGAATCTGGCGTTTAGTATTGATGTTGTTAAGGATGAATATCCAGAAATCAATATGAAAGTTGAGAAAGATAGTTTGGATTTGCAGACACTTTACTTCTACGGCCAGGTGAGCGATGACTATGGTTTTAGCAAATTGCAATTGGTGTATTACCCATCTGATGCTGAAAAACAGAAGCAGTTTGAAGCTATTCCAATTTCAAAATTAAACTTCGCAGAATTCATTAGTGCATTTCCTAATAATTTAAATATTGAAGTAGGTGTTTCTTATGAATTATACTTTCAGGTGTACGATAATGATGAGGTAAACAGATTTAAAAGTGCAAAAAGCAATGTTTTTACCTATAGAAAGCGTACCAAAGATGAAGAAGCTCAAAGAAAGCTGGAAGAGCAGAGTGAAACGATTAAAGATTTAAATAAGTCTCTAGAAAAGTTTGATGAACAGGAGAAGAAATTAGATGAGTTAACGAAAACTCAAAAAGAAAAGTCGAATTTAAATTTCAATGATAAAAAGAAGTTAGAATCATTTTTTAAGCGTCAGAAGCAGCAAGACGACATGATGAAAAATTTTAATAAAAAACTAAAAGATAATTTAGAAGAATTCCAAAAGGAGAACATAAAAGAAGATCAATTTAAGGAAGATTTGAAAGCGCGTTTAAAAGACAATGAAGAGAAACTTAAGAAAGATGAAGCACTTTTAAAAGAGATAGAAAAGCTTCAAGAGAAAATGTCTCAAGAAGACTTAATCAAAAAGTTAGAGGAGCTTGCAAAACAAAATAAAAACAAAAAACGAAGTTTAGAGCAGCTTTTAGAATTGACTAAACGATTTTATATTGAGAAGAAGTTGGAAAAACTAAAAGATGATTTGGCGAAATTAGCTGATGAACAAGAGAAATTATCTAACGAAATTAAAGAGGAAAATACCAAAGAAAAACAAGACGATTTAAATAAACAGTTTGAAGAATTCAAAAAGGAAATAGAAGAATTAGGAAAAGATAGTAAGGCTTTAAAAAAGCCTATAACTATTCCTAGAGATAAGTTAGATGAGCAAGAAGTTGAGAATGATCAACAAAAAGCATCTGAAGAGTTAGGGAAAAAAGAAGAAGAGAAAGGTTCTGAGACAGGGGAGAAGAAACAGGAAGAAGAACAACAGCAAAATTTAAAAAAGGCTCAGAAAAGCCAAAAGAAAGCGGCAAAAAAAATGAAGCAAATGAGTCAGAATATGCAAAGTTCTATGCAATCTGGCGGTGGGGAGAAAATGCAAGAAGATGCGGATGTACTGCGTCAAATATTGGATAATTTGGTCTTATTCTCTTTTAACCAAGAAGCGCTCATGGATCAATTTAGGTCTATTGAAATAAATCATAATAAGTTCGCAACTTATTTAAAAAAGCAAAATAATTTACGAGAACATTTTGAACATATTGATGATAGTTTATTTTCTTTATCACTACGTCAGCCAAAACTCTCAGAGCAGGTTAATAAAGAAATCACAGAGGTTTATTATAATATTGATAAAGCATTGAGTTTACTTGCGGATAATCAGTTATATCAAGGGGTTTCAAACCAACAATTTACGGTTACATCTGCAAATAATTTAGCAGATTTTTTAAGCAATGTATTAGATAACATGCAAGAAAGCATGAGTATGAGTGCTGGTCAAGGGGGAGAAGGTGATATGCAGTTGCCAGATATCATTATGAGTCAAGAAGAGCTTAATAAGATGATGGAAGAGGGTATGAAAAAAGGAGAGAAAGGCAAGCCTAAAGATGGCGAAGGGAAGAAGGAGGGAGAAGGTGAAAAAGAAGGTGAAAAAGGTAAAGATGGCAAATCTGGAAAAGATGGTAAAGAAAAAGGCAGCAAAAAAGGAAAAGACGGTCAACAAGCTGGTGGGGAAGGAGAGGGGTCTAACGAAGATCAAAATGGACTACTTTATCAAATTTATCAGCAACAGCAACAACTCCGTCAAGCACTTCAAGATAAGTTAGCAAAAGAAGGTAAAAGAGGAAACGGAGCCGCACTAGTTAGAAAAATGGAAGATATTGAATTAGGTTTATTGAACCAAGGATTCACCAATCAAACCCTTCAAAAAATGATGGAATTGAAGCATCAATTATTGAAACTTGAAAATGCTACGTTTCAACAAGGAGAGGATAATAAACGCGAATCTGAAACTAATATGAATAGATTTGATAATACTACGAATAACCAAATCCCAACGGCAAAACAATATTTTCAAACCACAGAAATATTAAACCGACAAGCTTTACCTTTGCAGCAAATGTACAAGAAGAAAGTGCAAGAATATTTCAAAAAAGCTAATGATTAATTTCAATTACGAAACAGAATTCAAATTAGATTCAGAGGAACATATTTCAAAATGGATAAGTGATACTATTAGTTCTGAAAAGCACAAATTAGAAGAGATTAATTATGTGTTTTGCGATGACGATTATCTACATAAATTAAATGTAGAATTTTTAAATCATGATACGCTAACAGATATTATTAGTTTTGATTATTCGGTAGGAAAAATTATACAAGGGGATATTTTTGTGTCCGTTGAAAGGGTAGCAGAAAACGCTAAAGAGTTTAAGGTTTCATTTGAAGAAGAATTGCATCGCGTTATCATTCATGGTGTACTTCATTATTGTGGCTATAAAGATAAAAGTGCTGAACATGCTAAAGTGATGCGGGAAAAGGAAAATCACTATTTATCTCAATTAGGTTAGTCTCTAAATAGAGTCCTGAGAGTTTACTGTGGGATGTCAACTAAAATGTCATTCTCCTGAAATCGAAGATTCGAGAATTCAATTATTTATAGTATGCGTCAATGCATAAAGCTTGAATTGAAAACACAGTTGTTGTCTTTGAGTAAAATCTAATATTTTAAAGATTTCGATGTATATTTGCAAACTCAAATTAATAAGGTGTTCCACGTGGAACATGCTTTTAAAAATAAAATTATGTTTAACGAAGTTTATGATGTTGTAGTTGTAGGAGGTGGGCATGCAGGAAGCGAAGCCGCTGCCGCAGCTGCTAATACAGGAAGCAAAACATTGCTTGTTACCATGAACATACAAAACATTGCTCAAATGTCTTGCAACCCTGCTATGGGAGGTATTGCAAAGGGCCAAATTGTAAGAGAGATTGATGCGCTTGGTGGTTATAGCGGAATTGTTTCTGATACATCTGCTATTCAATTTAAAATGTTGAATAAATCTAAAGGGCCTGCCATGTGGAGTCCTAGAGTGCAGAGTGATAGAATGCGTTTTGCAGAAGATTGGCGATTACTTTTAGAAGGAACGCCTAATCTTGATTTTTATCAAGACATGGTTTCTGGGTTATTAATAGAGAATCATAAAGTAATTGGTGTTAAAACATCATTAGGAATTGAAATAAAAGCTAAGTCCGTTGTCTTAACAAACGGAACTTTTTTAAATGGATTAATTCACATAGGTGACAAAAATTTTGGTGGAGGAAGAGCGGGCGAAAGAGCTGCGACTGGCATAACGGAACAGTTAGTCGATTTAGGTTTCGAATCTGGGAGAATGAAAACTGGAACACCGCCAAGAGTAGATGGAAGATCGTTAGATTATTCAAAAATGCTAGAACAACCGGGTGATGTAAACCCTGAAAAATTCTCCTATTTAGATATTACAAAACCACTAGAAAATCAAAGGTCGTGTCATATGACCTATACGAGTATTGAAGTACATGATTTGCTTCGAGAAGGTTTCGATAGATCTCCTATGTTTAATGGTAGAATTCAGAGTTTAGGACCAAGATATTGTCCTTCAATAGAGGATAAGATTAATCGCTTTGCTGATAAAGATCAACATCAACTATTTATTGAACCTGAGGGTTGGAATACTTGCGAGGTATATGTAAATGGGTTTTCTACATCCTTGCCAGAAGACGTGCAATTTAAAGCGCTTCGTTCTGTGGTTGGTTTTGAAAACGTGAAATTTTTTAGACCGGGTTATGCTATAGAGTACGATTACTTTCCGCCGACACAATTAAAGCACACTTTGGAAACAAAGCTTGTTGATGGCTTATATTTTGCGGGTCAAATTAATGGAACTACGGGATACGAAGAAGCGGCATCTCAAGGATTAATGGCTGGTATAAATGCGAGTTTAAAAGTTCAGGAAAAAGAGGCTTTTACTCTAAAACGAGATGAAGCTTATATAGGTGTTCTTGTTGATGATTTGATAACTAAAGGTACGGAAGAACCTTATAGAATGTTTACATCAAGGGCTGAGTATAGAACCTTATTACGTCAAGATAACGCGGATAAAAGATTAACGCCAAAAGGGTATAATCTGGGTTTAGCTTCAGAAAAGCGCTTAAAGCGCATGGAAGAGAAGCATAATGCAGCTGAGAAATTTGTTAAGTTTTTTGAGGTTACAAGTGTTAAGCCAGAAGTGATTAATCCGATTTTAGAATCTAAAAACTCAGCAGCCGTAAAACAATCAGGGAAGCTTTTTAAAGTATTTGCTAGACCAAATATTGATATGGTTGATGTTAGGAAAATTGAAAGTGTGGAAGCTTATATTCAAGAAAATAATCTGGATAGAGAAGTTATGGAGCAGACCGAAATCCAGGTAAAATATTCTGGTTATATCGCCAAAGAAAAGAATAATGCTGATAAACTAACGAGATTAGAATATGTTAAAATCCCAGAGAATTTCGACTTTTCACAAATAAAATCTATGAGTTATGAAGCGCGAGAAAAGTTGAAAAAAATTCAGCCGACAACCGTTTCTCAAGCATCCAGAATTAGTGGTGTTTCACCTAATGATATTTCAGTTTTGTTAGTTTATATGGGACGATAGTTTTTAACGTTCCACGTGGAACATCTATTTTGATTTCCTTTTTTGTCATTCTGGATTTGTTTTAGAATCTATTTTAAATGAAAAATACACCTGTTTTTTTAAAAGTAAAAGACCACTCCGTTTCAGGAGAAGTGTTTGAATTAATTCAAAATACTGAGCATGGTTTTTTAGAAACAACGCCACAACCTGCTTCAGATAAATTACCAGAGTATTATAAAAGTGAAGACTATATATCTCATACAGATTCTAAAAGAAACCTTTTTGAAAAAGTGTATCATTTAGTGAGAACCATTTCACTTAAAAAGAAATTACATTTAATCAATTCTTCAGGTTCAAAAAGTAAACACCTATTAGATGTTGGATGCGGTACAGGTGATTTTTTACAGATCGCTCAACAAGATAATTGGCATGTTTCGGGAATTGAACCAAACGAACAAGCGCGACATATTGCCAATAAAAAAACCAATAATTCCGTGTTCGAAACAGAAGCACTATTAAAGTTTGAACCAAATAGTTTTGATGTGATTACGCTTTGGCATGTGCTAGAACATTTACCTAATTTAGAAGACCATATATTTGTCTTTAAAAAACTTTTAAAACCAAAAGGGACTTTATTATTAGCGGTACCAAACTATAATAGTTTTGACGCGAAACATTATAAACAGTTCTGGGCAGCATATGATGTTCCAAGACATCTTTGGCATTTTAATCAATCGTCTATTTCCAAATTGGTTTCAAAATATGCTTTGCGGGTTGAGAAAGTAAAACCCATGTGGTTTGATTCTTTTTATGTGAGCATACTTTCCGAAAAATGTAGAACAGGAAAAATGAATCCTATTAAAGGATTTTGGATTGGATTGCTTTCAAATATAAAAGCACTGAGCACAAAAGAAGCTTCATCATTAATTTACATCATTAAAAAGAGCTAAAATCAATTTCTACAAAGCTCAGTCTTTTTTTAATTATTTAAACGCACAAACACTAGTCCGTTTTTTTAAAGCGCTTTAAATCGCTTTAAACGCATTTGTTTTCAATAGAAATTAACTATTATTTTATATTTTATCTATAAGATTTTGTTATGTGTTAAAATCAGAATAATTTGACTTCATTTTTAATCTTACTTTATTACTTTTGTTCGGATTTAAAATTCACATCAATCAAAAAAATATAAACTGATGAAAAATATTATTTATGTAGTACTAGCGATGTTAATTTTCGCTTCTTGTGAAAAGCCAAACAAAATCGGTTTTGTGGATAACGGAACAGTAATTAATGATTACCAAGAAAAGAAAGATGTTGAAGCAGCATTTCAACTAAAAGAAGATGCTTTTAGAAAAAGAGCAGATAGCATTAGTTTAGCGTTTCAGGCTGAAGCACAAAAAGGTCAAGCAGAAGCACAAAAATTAGCGCAAAGAAATAACAGAAAAAAAGCTGAAGAGCTCATGGGAGGCTTGCAACAAAAGCAACAACAACTACAACAGCAAATGCAAGCTGAGCAGCAACAATTAACACAAGCGTTTCAAGCAGAAATTGATTCTGTTATCGTTAATGTAAAGGATTTTGTAAAAGACTACGGAAAAGAGAATGGTTACAACTATATTTTAGGAACTAGTGATGCCGCAGCTACAGTGATGTATGGTGATGATAAAAATGATTTAACTCAAACTATTCTGGAAGCGCTTAATGCGGAGTATAAGAAGGAATAAATCATACAATTAACTGAATTACAATGATTTAAATCGTTATTAGTGTAAGCTAATAGCGATTTTTTTAGCAATAAAAAGAAAATGCTTTTTTAATAATTGAGGCTTCTATGTTCCCCACACCAATAAGCTCCCCGTCTGCTTGAATGTAAGGTGGATTTTTTTGATTAATTTGAATATTAACAGACTCCGTTTTTAAGGATGTCACCTTTTTATAATTAATAATTGTTCCGTTAAAAAGCTTCATTAAATTTTTGATGATTTCAAGTTTGTTGAAATCTTTTGCGATGGTTACATCTAATAAACCATCAAAAGGATCTGGGTTTTTTGTGAGTTGCATACCACCACCAGAATATTTACAGAGGCCAATTAAAATCATAAGTGTTTTTCCTGAAATCACTTCTGAATTTGTAAACACCGTAGATTCGAAATTTTTAAAAGAAAATAAACTTACTAATGCTCCGTATAAATAGGCTAAAGCACCAATATGTTTAAGTGTTTCAATCTTACTAACTACAAAGCCGTCAAAACCAACACCAGCTAAATTATTAAAGAATACGGGAGGTTTTTGGCTATTTTGAATAGCTAGCTTACCTATATCTTGGATTGCTAAAGAACCCTTTTTGATTATTTGAATGGCGCCTTCGAAATTTAAAGGGATGTTATGGGATTTAATCCAATCGTTCCCTGTTCCAATAGGTATTATTCCAACATTAATTTCTGAAGTCGGCACATTATTTTGAGACATAATCCCATTTATGATATTATGTAAGGTACCATCGCCACCAACAGAAATAATATTTTTTATATTGAGGTCTATGGCATTTTTAACATACTCAATACTATGTTTTTGATGTGCAGTAAAGACAAATTGAAAATTAAAGTTATATTTCTGGAGAAGCGCTTTAATTTGTGGCCATTTTTTTTTGGCCGAACCATTACCCGAAGTTGGATTTATAATAACGTACCAAGATTTTAATGGAGCATCCATTACTCTGCTTTTTTGTGAAGTAAGCGCGTTAATTTTATTGACAAATCCGTCAAAATAATTTTAGAATTCCCGTTACGCTCTATATGATAAATAGCATCTTGTAATTCGTTGCTAATATCCATAATGTTATTACCGTGTACAAAAGGCGCGAAATTTTCAAGCTTAAATTTGTCGGTCTTTGGTTCTAAATACACCAAATCGGTAGCGTTATAATTTAAAAGTAACGCTTGACGAAAAAAATCTAAACAAAAATTTAAAAATTGTTTTTGAGTTTCGCGTCCTGTTTTGGCTATATCTTCACTCCAAGAAATTAAATCGTGAATAGCAGCTTTATTACCCTTGGCTTTAAAAGCACTTCGTATCCAGAAAACAAACCAAGTTTCAAATTGGATATCTTCAGAATCTTGATATACTAGATCGCAAGCTTTATTATAATTTCCGTTAGATTGATGTGCTATTTTTGTAGCGACACCAATATCTATATTATATTGTTTTACTAAAGCGTTTTTAATAACATCTTCAGCCAAAGGCGGAAAATGTAATATTTGGCAACGTGAGCGAATGGTACTAATAATTTGCTCTTCATCTTCAGCAATTAAAAGGAAGATTGTTTTACTTGGAGGTTCTTCAATTAACTTTAAGAGTTTATTAGCACAGGCTGTGTTCATCTTTTCAGCCATCCAAATCAACATCACTTTATAACCACCCTCATAAGATTTTAACACAAGCGATTTTGTAATGTCATAGGCTTCATCAACACCTATTTGCCCTTGTTTGTTATCAACTCCAAGTAGTTTGTACCAATCAAAGAGATTTCCGTATGGTTGCTCGTTTAAAAGTTGGCGCCATTCTTCTAAATAAAAACGAGAAACGGGTTTGCTTTTTACCTTATCGCTAGTAGTCACAGGGAAAGCAAAATGTAAATCGGGGTGCGAAAAGTTTTTAAATTTTAGGTTACAGGCTTCGTTTCCTATATTATTTTCTCCTCCAGTATTTGAGCATAATATGTATTGAGCATAAGCTAGAGCCATAGATAAGGTTCCAGAACCTTCGTTTCCGACAAACAATTGCGCATGCGGTATTCTGCCATTATCGACACTCTGTGTGAGATGGTTTTTAATATGATTCTGACCTAAAATGTCTTCAAAAAGCATAAAAGCAAAAGTAAATGAATTTTTTCATTTTGAAATTCAAAAAACTAAATGAAATAAATTTATTGACTAACGCAGTGATTACTGAAGTAAAGCAAATTTTTGTAATTTTTTGAAACAAAATTTTTCTTTCACAGAAGAAACCTATATAATTTTTTGCTAATAAATAAAGCGTAGAATATTAAAAGAATGGTGCTAAAACTGTTCTTTTTTAAGTATTTAAAAATTCTTTATGAGCTACATCGTTTTCGTAAAAAAAACACGTTTTAAATGGCTGTTTAATTAGTTACATTTGTAAATCAAATACTTAAAAGACAAAAAACATATACATATATGAAAACGCTTAACGATTTTAATTTCGAAAACAAAAAAGCATTAATAAGAGTAGATTTTAATGTGCCTTTAAATGATAAATTTGAAGTTACAGATGCTACAAGAATTGTATCTGCAAAACCTACAATTATTAAAATTTTAGAAGATGGCGGAAGTTGTATTTTAATGTCGCATTTAGGTCGTCCAAAAGGATTTCAAGATGAGTTTTCTTTAAAGCATATTGCTAATAAAGTTGAAGATATTTTAGGCGTAGAAGTAAAAACAGTTGCCGATTGTATTGGTGAAGATGTTGAAGCTGCCGCAGCAAGTTTAGAGCCAGGTCAAATTTTGTTATTAGAGAACTTACGTTTTTATAAAGAGGAAACTGCTGGAGATGTTGGGTTTGCTGAGAAATTATCAAAATTAGGTGATATTTATGTAAACGATGCTTTTGGTACGGCGCATAGAGCGCATGCATCAACAACTGTTGTAGCTCAGTTTTTTGAAGGTAAAAAATGTTTCGGAAAGTTATTAGCTCAAGAAATTGAAAGTATCAATAAAGTCATGGCAACAGGAGAAAAGCCAGTTTTAGCAATACTTGGTGGCGCTAAAGTGTCTTCAAAAATCACCATTATTGAAAATATTTTAGATAAAGTAGACCACTTAATTATTGGTGGAGGCATGGCATTTACGTTTGTAAAAGCTCAAGGTGGAAAAATTGGAAATTCAATTTGTGAAGATGATAAAATGCCTTTAGCCTTAGAGATTTTAAAACAAGCCAAAGCAAAAAATGTTCAAATTCATATTCCCGTGGATACTATAGCTGCAGACGCTTTTAGTAATGATGCGAACACTCAAGTAGTAGATATTAATGAAATACCTGATGGATGGGAAGGTGTTGATGCCGGACCAAAATCTAGAGAACAATTTCATAAAGTTGTAATGGATTCTAAAACCATTTTATGGAATGGACCATTAGGTGTTTTCGAAATGGAAAGTTTTGCTGGAGGAACTATCGCATTAGGGAATTCAATTGCTGAATCAACTAAAAACGGAGCCTTTTCACTAGTAGGTGGTGGCGATTCTGTTGCTGCTGTTAAACAATTTGGTTTTGAAGACAAAGTGAGCTATGTAAGTACTGGCGGAGGTGCTATGCTTGAAAGCTTAGAAGGAAAAACACTTCCTGGGATTGCTGCTATTTTAGAATAACACCAATAAAACTTAATTAAGTTTTCAAATTCCCTTAAAAAATACGATTTTAGCCATAACAGCGTTCATTAATGAATACAGTTTATGGCTTTTCGTTTTTTTATAATATCATGTCTTTTTAGTATAAACACTTGTTTTTCGCAAACACAAGACTCCATTTCATTTCCAAATAACAAAATTAAGGACAGCATCGTGGTCCAAACTACAAGTATTAATGAGGCTATAGTCTCAGATAATACTCATGTTGTTAAAGTTATTGAAGCTGAAATAGATAGTACATCAATTACCGATTTAAAAGACAATGAATTTGCTTTAAAATTAGATGAGGCTTGGTATAACGAGTTATATAGTAATAATTTATTTGATACGATATACAAATCAGTTACCGAGCTAAAGTATCAACCTGTTGATTATCCCGAATTATCTACAGATACGCTCAAAGCGCGCTTAAAAGAATTGGATGCCAGAACGCCATTTAATGTAGAATATAATCCATCTTTAGAAAGTGTTATAAAATCGTATTTAAAACATAGACGTAACTCGATACAAAAGCTACTAACGTTAAGTGCCTTTTATTTTCCGATGTTCGAAGGAGAATTAGATAAGCACAATATTCCATTAGAAATAAAATACTTAGCCATAGTAGAATCTGCATTGAAACCAAGAGCAAGATCTCGAGTAGGCGCTACTGGTTTATGGCAGTTTATGTTTGGTACGGGCAAAGAATATGGGCTAGATGTAAGTAGTTATGTAGATGAACGTAGCGACCCTATAAAATCTACCGAAGCGGCTGCAAAATATTTAGCAAGATTATATAAGATTTTTGGAGATTGGGATTTGGCTTTAGCAGCGTACAATTCGGGTCCCGGAAATGTTGGGAAGGCTATTCGACGTTCAGGAGGTTATAGAAACTACTGGAACATTCGTCATAATTTACCACGAGAAACGGCAGGATATTTACCTGCATTTTTAGCTAATATGTATATTTTTGAATATGCCGAAGAACACGGTTTTAAAAAGTATAAACCAGAATTGGCTTATTTTGAAACAGACACCGTTAGAGTCAAACAGATGATAACGCTCGATCAAGTTTCAGAAGCTACAGGAACACCAATTGAGGAACTTCAGTTTTTAAATCCGTCGTATAAATTAGATATCATTCCGTTTATTAAAGAGGAAAATTACGTGTTAAGATTGCCTATTAATGTTGTGGGTAAATTTGTAAATAACGAAGATAGAATATATGCATATGCTAAAGCAGAATTTGATAAACGCGAAAAACCCATGCCGCAATTTTTAAAGGCTGATGCAAAAGTAACGTACCGTGTAAAGTCTGGTGATTACTTAGGCAAAATATCTAGATTGTATGGGGTTAGAGTTAGCAATATCAAAAAGTGGAATGGATTAAGAAGTAACAACTTAAAGATTGGGCAACGATTAACCATTTACCCACGAAAGCCTAATGTAACGGGTTCTTCTTCCGCGAAAGCGACAATAAAATCAAAACCCATTTCTGGGAAAGTTAATGTTTATGTAGTTGAAAATGGAGACTCACTTTGGAGTATTTCTCAAAAATTCCCTGGCGTTTCTATTCAAAATATTAAAGATTGGAACGGTATTAGTGGTAGTAAATTAAAACCAGGGATGAAACTTAAAATTTCTAAAGGTTAAATTCTTAAAACTTAAAATATATTATGCGGTATTTTCTTTTATCAGTATTATCCTTAACGTTATTAATGTCATGTGGTGATAAAAAGTCAAATGAAAAATTTCTTCCAGATGCTTCTGGGGCTATTAATAATGTCTCTGTTGTAACAGAAAACGATTTATGGGACGGACGTGTTGGTGAAGCTATAAGAAATGTGCTTGCAAAACCTATTTACGGTTTACCACAAGATGAACCAACATTTACAATTAGTCAAATCCCAACATCGGTTTTTTCTGGGTTTGTTACAAAAAACAGAACGGTCTTGAAAATTGAAACGAATAAAGAAGCAGGTATAACCATTTCAGATAATGTATATGCTAAGCCTCAAAAAGTTATAGTGGTATCAGGAAAAACTAAAGAAGAAATTATTGATGTGCTTAAAGCAAATGAAACAAAGATTATAGACACTTTTAGAAATGAAGAATTAACTGAACGATTGCGTCAAATGGCAAAATCGCCACACAATTTTGAGACTATTAAAGAAAAACTAGGTTTAACTATCGAGTTTGCTTCCGTTTACAGAAAGGCCAAAGAAACCGATAACTTCTTTTGGATTAGAAAAGATATCACAACAGGCACCACTAATTTGATGATTTATGAATTGCCTTATGATGCCATTAAGAGAAACGATAGCGTGGTTAATCAAATAATCAAGATACGAGATTCTATTGGTAGAGCCTATATTGAAGGACCTATTGAAGGCTCCTATTTAATTACTGAAAACGCCTATACACCTTTTCATGGAGAAACCATTATAGACAATAAGCCAACATTAGAAACTAAAGGTCTTTGGGATGTTAAAAATGCCTTTATGGGTGGGCCGTTTATAAATTATGCCATTGAAGACAAAATCAACAAACGCTGGGTGGTTGTTGAAGGGTTTGCTTTTGCACCATCGGTAGAAAAACGAAATTATATGCTAGAACTTGAAGCGATTATAAGATCGGTTAAAATTCAATAGTTAGAAGTACATTTTAAAAACAAAAAACCAGCTCATTGAGCTGGTTTTTTGTTTTTAGATAAATTAACATTTATCCTTTTTTATCTTCTGTAGATTCTTCTTCTTCTTTGCTAGCGTCCTTAAACTCCTTAATTCCACTTCCTAGTCCACGCATTAATTCAGGTATTTTTTTACCTCCAAATAAAAGTAAAACAACAATAACAATTAATGCTATTTGCCAAGGTCCTATGGCTAAGGGTAACATATATAAGCTCATAATAATGATTTTAAAAAGCAAAGTTAATAATTAAAGTTAAATAAAACCGTTTTAAGCACAACTTTAGCATACAGACAACGAAGTCTTGTTATAAATTTATTTATTTTTGTTTTCAACATGACAGACAAAAAAAAGAAACCAAAAAAGATAAAACGAAAACTACTAGATAAGTATCGGTTAATGATACTTAATGAAAACACTTTTGAAGAGCGCTTATCATTTAAATTAACGAGATTAAATGTTTTTGTCATGACCTCGTTAATGGCTATTTTTTTTATAGCATTAACGTATTTACTCATTGCATTTACGCCGCTTAGAGAATACATTCCAGGATATTCATCTACTGCATTAAAAAAGAAAGCAACAGAGTTAAGTTATAAAACAGATTCGTTACAGCGTGTTATAGTCATGAATGATCGCTATTATGAATCTATTAAAAAAGTACTTACAGGCGATTTAGATGCTGTAGATTTTAATAAAGATTCCATCATTCAAGCGGTGAAGTTAGAAGCGAGCGAAGTAGATTTAAGTCCAATAGCTGAAGATTCGTTGCTTCGTGAAAAAGTGGATAAAGAGGATAAGTACAATCTGTTTGAATCGGCAACCTCAGCAACTAATTTTGTGTTATTTCCACCAGTAAGCGGTACGATAAGCGAGGCCTATAATGCTAAAGAAAAACACTATGCTGTGGATATTGTTGTAGCAAAAGATACTCCAATTAAAGCAACTGCTGATGGTATTGTGGTTTTTGCCGAATGGACCGCGAGTACAGGTTATGTTATTATAATTGAACATAGTTATGGCTTAATTTCAATTTATAAACACAACGCCTCCTTAACAAAAACTCAAGGAGATTTAGTTAAAGCGGGTGAAGTTATTGCTACCGCAGGTAATACAGGCGAATTATCAACAGGACCACATTTGCATTTTGAGCTTTGGAATGATGGCTACCCAATTAACCCAACAAATTTTATAGATTTTAAATAGACTATGCTATCATTAAAGTCGGCTTTAGCAAAACCTTTTGCAAAACGTATTTATAAGAAAGTTCAAAAATGGGCCAACAACCCTATTGAAACTCAAAATAAAGTATTTCAAGATTTAATTTCAGAAGCAACAAGTACGCAATTTGGACAAGATCATAATTTTGTGAGTATAAATAACCATGAAGATTTTGTAAAACGCGTTCCTGTAAGAGATTATGAAGCACTAAAGCCTTATGTTGAAAAGATGGTTGCTGGTGAAGAAGATATCCTTTGGAAAGGAAAACCTATTTACTTTGCAAAAACATCTGGTACAACATCTGGCTCAAAATACATCCCTATCACCAAAGAAAGCATGCCTAGTCATGTTGAAGCGGCAAGAAATGCTATTTTGTTTTACATTCATGAAACGGGTAACAGCAAATTTGTAGATGGTAAAATGATTTTTTTACAAGGAAGCCCTGTTTTAAATGAGCAAAATGGAGTGCAACTTGGCCGTTTATCTGGTATTGTAGCGCACTACGTGCCCAAATATCTACAAAAAAACAGATTACCTTCTTGGGAAACTAATTGTATTGAAGACTGGGAGACTAAAGTTGATGCCATAGTTGAAGAAACCTTACCAGAGAATATGACCATTATTTCTGGAATCCCATCTTGGGTTCAAATGTATTTTGAAAAGCTTCAACAGAAGACGGGAAAAAAGGTAGGTGATGTATTCAAAAATTTCAATCTATTTATTTTTGGAGGAGTTAATTACGAACCTTACAGAGCAAAATTTGAAAATCTTATAGGTAGAAAAGTTGATAGTATTGAGTTATATCCAGCAAGTGAAGGTTTTTTTGCCTTTCAAGATAAACAGAACGAAAAAGGGATGTTGCTTCAGCTTAATTCGGGGATTTTTTATGAGTTTATTAAAGCTGATGAGTTCTTTAATGAAAACCCAAAACGAATAACCATTAAGGACGTTGAGGTTGGCATAAATTATGTCATGATAATCTCAACAAACGCCGGTTTATGGGCTTATAATATTGGAGATACGGTTGAGTTTACTTCAACAAAACCCTACCGTGTTATTGTTTCTGGTAGAATAAAGCATTTTATTTCGGCTTTTGGGGAACATGTTATTGGTAAAGAAGTAGAACAGGCGATGCAAGAAGCAACATTAAACTCTAATGTTAGAATTTCTGAATTTACTGTGGCGCCACAAATTAGTCCTAAAAAAGGACTTCCATATCATGAATGGTTTATTGAATTTGAGAATGAACCAGAAAACCTTTCCACTTTAGCAAAAAAAATTGATGAATCCCTTCAAAAGCAAAACTCATATTATTTTGATTTGATAAAAGGGGGCGTATTGCAACCTTTAAAAATAACCAAAGTGAAACATGGAGGTTTTCAAGAGTACATGAAATCCATTGGGAAGTTAGGAGGACAAAACAAGCTTCCTAGACTTTCAAATGACAGAAAGATAGTTGCCAATTTCCCGTATGTAAATTAGTTCAAATAGTATTATATTTGGCCTTATTAAACTAAAACTATGAATAGTAAAAAACATCATGAGAGAACCCGTGCTCAAGAAAGTTCAAACGCTATTGAGCGATTGTATGTTACTATGCGTCATTTGTTTAATAGGGGGTTTTATAAACCCATGGGGATTTCTGGTAAGACTTTACGACAGGCATTATTATTGTTAAGACCTGAAATTTATGGATCTATAGGTGACGAAAAAGCTGAATTAGAAGGCTTACTTTATGTTATAGATAGATTACCACAAGGCATTGAAGAGTGTACGTTTATCAATTTAACAAGTGATGAAGGGTATTCTAGTTCTCATTTTAAACCTATAATTCCAGAAAAACGTCGTCGTAATTGTTACA
>Ga0213861_10001723_pt1 | contig 19212 bp, 31 predicted proteins | sample PICome_4_FD_160110 | JGI IMG/M metagenome (GOLD analysis project Ga0213861, IMG submission 160110) | Coastal seawater microbial communities near Pivers Island, North Carolina, United States - PICO131 | ecosystem: Environmental > Aquatic > Marine > Coastal | place: USA: North Carolina... | reverse complement strand
TATATGAACAAAAAGGTGTTAATGCGGCTGTAGAAATAATAGAACAGTTTAAACCTATAACTAATAAAATAGTAGATCAGCGCAAAAATGCACCTGGCTTTGATAAACAATTACTTACTGATGAAATTGAAACAGGAGCTGGCGGTATACTTGATTTAATACAAGCATATGATCCTGCGTCTAATGTTCCTTTAGCTGCATATATAAATAAATATCTTCCAGTAAGAGCTATAACCGCATCCCGTAGAGTATTGGGTGAAGAGTTTATAGATGATATTACTGAATCTGTCCAAGTAGCTGCTGAGACTGCTCCTGAAGTAGAAATTGAAGTTGCAGAAACAAAGCCTACAGAAAAATTAATTGAAGTTAAAAAACAAGTTCTTAGCGAATCTAATCAAAAAGAACTTAAAGACATAGTGGCAGAAAAGCTACCCGAATTAACTCCAGATCAATTTACATTTAAAACATTGCCTAATTGGGCTAAACAAACACTTGCTAAAGAAATTGATATACCAGTTAAGAAGTTTGAAGGGTCCTCTAATTTTACACAAGCAGAATTAAATAGAGTTATTTCATTTATAGAAAATAACATTGATACGGTTAGGAAAGCTTTGCCTGATGCTGCTGTATTAGAAGGTGCTCCAGTGAGCGAAGGATTAATAGGTACTGCTACTGGTGTGCCTAATAATTTATTAAAAGATACAAATTTATATACTAGACTTGAAAGAGGTACGAAAAGAGCTGGATTAGTTCCTTTTCAAAAAAATAAAGGTATTAATAATAGTTCTATTCTTAAAGCTATAGGTATTATTGAAGGAAAAAGAACTGCTGGCCCTAGAGATAAACAAGCTCAAACAGCTAAGGGTATAATAAATGTTCTTGCTAAGTTTATAACAAATCAAGAAATACGTAAGCAAGCTGATTTAACCCCTCAACAAAAAACTGATATTGAAACTGGTAAAGGAAGTAGATTATTATTTTCTAAAACTAAAAGTGATCAACCTTTAAAAGATAAACATGAGCTAAAACTATACAATTTAAATACAAACGAAGGACAAGCTCAGTATTTAGAAGATATTGAAAATATTTTATGGCCTGTTTATGGAGATGCTTTGAAAGCTGGTCAATTATATGGTTTAGGGTCTGGTCAAAATGATAAATTATTTACAAAAAAAATACAGGCTTTAATAAAAAAGCTAAAAAAAGAAAAACCTTTAAAAGCTTTTTCTGTAAATACAGCTATGAATAAGCCTACTCAGGTTCAAGAATATGGTAAATATGGTAATAATTATAATGGGCTTTTAAAATTAAAAGAAACTGGAGAGTTAGATAAGTTAAATGAAAAGAATTTTACTTTATGGAAAGAATTTTGGGAAAAAACTAATACTCTTATTGAAACTAATCCTAAAGCAGTTATTCCAATATTACAATTATTACAATCAGCAACAAACGATACAACTCATATAAATAGAAGAGGCGCTCCGTTAGTAGCTGTAGATAAAAATTTTACAAAAACAGGAAAATTAGAACACGCTGTACCTAATGTTATTGCTTATATGGGTCTTTTGGATTCTATTTTAGATCCTAATTTAAATTTTAAAACAGAATTTAATTTTATTAAAGATAATTATAAACTTATTGCTCTTTCTGCAGAAAATAACAAGCTTTTAGATAAGGTTTTTAGGGATAAAATGCCTAAAAATTGGAAAAATTGGTATGATAGATATTTTAATCCTGAGCTAGCTAAATTAGGCGGTATTAATCCTGTAGATATACAATCATTAATTAGCGATAAAAACTTAAGTGTTGAGTTAGATGTTAATATAGATGGATCAAAATTAAATAAAGTAGAAAAACAAGCTCAAATAAAATTAAGCAAATCAAAATCTAAAGCTGCAGTAAAAAATAACTTAGAATTACCTAAATCTCAACGCTTGCCTAAAGACAGTACTAATGAGCAAGTATTGGCTAAAATGCAAGAGCTTGATAATGAAGCTAATGAAGCTAGAATTAAATATAGCAAATCACAAAACTTAGATGAAGCATTTAATGATATTATTGAAGCTAAGACTGGTATTGAAACATATAAAAGATTTTCTCCGGCTAAAGCAACAGTAAGGGGCGCAAGCAAAGGTAAATTTAATTTCTTTATTCCGCCTAGCGCTGAAGACTTTACAGGGTTATTATACAAGACATTGGCTAAAGGTAAATTAGGGGATAGACAAATGCAATGGTATAAAGACAACTTATTAGATCCTTATGCTAGAGCAATGAATGATATATCTGCTGCTCGCGTTGCAATGTTTGAGGATTATAAAGCACTTAAAGAAGACTTAGAAATTATTCCTAAAGATCTTAAAAAGAAAAGTGTTGATGAATATACAAGGGAGCAAGCTGTAAGAGTATACGTTTGGAATAGTCAGGGTAATAATATACCTGGCTTATTTAAAACAGATCAAAAAGAATTAGTTGATTATGTAAACAATGATCCTGAACTTAGGTTATTTGCTGAGCAACTTATAGCTATTCAAAAAAATGACGTTTATTCAGCACCAAAAGAAGGTTGGCTTAGCGGAAGTATCACTACAGATTTATTAGATAATGTTAACTCTATAAAAAGAAAAAAGTATTTAGAGCAGTGGCAAAATAATGTAGATGAAATATTTTCTGAAGTTAACATGAATAAACTTGAGGCTGCGTTTGGTAAGCCTTATACAGATGCTTTAAAAAATATTCTTACAAGAATGAAAACCGGTAGAAACAAACCCTTTACAAGTGATTCACTTGCGGGCAGAGTTACTGATTGGTTAAATAATTCTGTGGGAGCAATAATGTTTTTTAATACACGATCAGCTGTATTGCAAACAATATCATCAATTAACTTTATTAATTGGAGTGATAATAATATTTACCAAGCTGGTAAAGCTTTTGCTAATCAACCGCAATATTGGAAAGACTTTAAATTTTTATTTAATTCTGACTTTTTAAAAGAAAGAAGAGGAGGATTAAGATTTAATGTAAGTGAATCTGAAATAGCTGATGCTGCTAAAAAGGGTGGTGCAAAAGGTGTTATAAGTAAGATACTTCAAGCAGGATTTTTGCCTACACAAGCAGCTGATAGTTTTGCAATTGCATCAGGTGGCGCTACATTTTACAGAAATAGAGTTAAATCTTATATTAAAGAAGGATTAACAGAAGCTCAAGCTCAAGAAAAAGCATTTTTAGATTTTAGAGAAATAGCTGAAGAATCCCAACAGTCGTCAAGACCTGATAGAATTAGTGCTCAGCAAGCGGGGCCATTAGGACGCACCATATTAGCTTTTGCAAATACGCCAGCACAATATGCTAGATTAACTAAAAAGGCCGCCAGCGATCTTATAAATGGTCGTGGGGATGCTAAAACTAATATATCTAAGTTACTTTATTATGGTGCCGTGCAGAATCTTATATTTAACGTTTTGCAGCAAGCAGCATTTGCAATAGCTTTTGGAGATAGTGAAGAAGATGAAAAAGAAAAAGAAGAAAAATACATAAGTGTAGCTAACGGAATGGCTGATGGTTTGTTAAGAGGAATTGGTGTAGGTGGAGCAATTATTTCTACATTAAAAAATGCTTTAATTAAGATTGTTAAAGAATCTGAAAAGAAAAGACCTGATTACGCTGAAACTACTGTAATGCAATTACTAGGTATATCCCCTCCAATTCAATCAAAAACCCAAAAAATCAGGAGTGCTTTAAAATCTTATGAATGGAATAAAAAAGAAATGCTTGAAAAAGGATTTAGCTTAGATAATCCTGCTTATTTAGCTGGTGCTAATGTTATATCAGCTTCAACAAATGTGCCTCTTGATAGAATAGTTAAAAAAGTTGATAATGTTAGAGCCGCTACCAGGGACGATATATCTAAATTAGAACGAATGATGTTATTAGCTGGGTGGTCAGATTGGCAATTAGGAATACAAAAAGAAAAAGAAGTTAAACCTAAAAAGAAAAATAAATCTAAATTTAAAAGAGTAAGAAAAGGAGAAAGATAATTATTATGGGAAAAATAAGTGGACCTTGCAAAACTGCAGCAAAAAGAAAATTTAAAGTTTGGCCATCTGCCTATGCTTCCGGATGGGGAGTAAGATGTACCTCTGCCGGCGGCCCTAATAAGATGGGTAATAAAAAGAAAAAATAATGTATATTCAAAATTCTCCATTAAATAAAAAAAGTAAAGTTAAAGGCGGGGGCACAACAAAAGCTTGTTTGCCGCTTGCTAAAATACGAAGCATGAGTAAAGCTGAAAGAGATCAAGTAATACGTGCTAAAAAATCCGCCGGTAAAGCTGGTAAGTATAAAAGATCTTCTAAAACTAATGTTAAAGGAGCAAGTAAACCTGGCGCTACTTTAAGAGATTGGTTTCAAAAAGAAGATTGGAGACAAGTTGCTAATCCTAATAAAAAATGTGGTGAAAAATGAAAAAAGCTAATAAAGAAGTTAACTTAAAAGATCTAAAAACTGAAATGTTACATTTTATAAATGACCTAGAAGAATCATTGGGTTATGAAATAACTATTACTTCAGCATATAGATCACCTGATCATCCAGTAGAGGCTAAAAAAAATAAACCAGGTGAACACACTGAAGGATTAGCAATTGATGTTGCCGCAGTCGGGGGAACACCTGTTTATGAATTAGTTAAGCATGCAATGAATCTAGGATGCAAACGTGTAGGTATAAGCCGCAAATCTAACTTTGTACATTTAGGATTATCTAAAAATAGAGTTACGTCTATTTGGACATATTAAAAAAAAATAAATGACTAAAGCTAATGTAGACTTTGACGGAGACGGAAAAACCGATTTCCAGGTTGATATAAAAACTTTAATTGGTATTGCTATGGCTTTATTTTCTATTGCCGGAGTATATTTTACTTTGCTTTCACAAATACAAGCTTTAAATGTAGGTTTACTTCGAATGGAAGCTGAACAAAAAATGAATAGTGAATTTCGTATTAAATGGCCAAGAGGAGAATTAGGAGCATTGCCTGATGATGCCGAACAAAATTTACGGCTTTTATATTTAGAAAAAAACACTGATAAATATATGGAACAAGTTGATTTTTTAAAATTAAAGGTAAAAGAATTAGAAGATTGTGTAAACAATTAAAAAAAATAAAAAGGGGATAATACCAGTTACGGTGTCATCCCCTTTAATCATTTAAATAATAGCCATTTAAAGGTAAGGTTTTAAAATTTGATATATTTCTGCTAAAATTTTTAAATCTTTTGGATTTGAAAAACTAATTTCATCTTCAATCTTTGTTAGCAGTTTGTCGGCTACATTTAGAGCTCTTTCTTCAAGCTCAGCATTTTTAATTTTACTCATAATATTAAATTTATCCATCGCAGCTTAAACAATCAGGATCCATAGCTGCTGCCGCTATATCTCCCCTTAATACTGATTCTGTCCTAGTATAATACAAAGTCTTAATACCTCGCTTCCATGCTTCCATATGAACCTGATGCATCCATTTAGGCGTTGCTTCTGATGGAAATGCTAGGTTTAAGCTTACTGACTGGTCTATATAGTCTTGTCTTATTCCAGCTTGTCTAACCAATTCTAATTGGTTTATTTCTTTAAATGTTTTAAATACATTCTTTACAGGTTCTCCTTCTTCTTGGTTAAGTCTTCCTCCGTGATCGTAATACCATCCATCAAGTTGTTTAATTCCTTGAACGGATCCACCATCTTCCAAAATTTTATCCCAAGTTTCTTTATTATCGATTCCAATTTTTCTAAATATTTTTTTAAGTTCTTTGTTTTTTCTTATAAAAGTGCCTTTTGCACTTTGCTCTGTAAATACATTACCTGCCCAAGGTTCAATTCCAGGTGAAACATTCCCCGCTAATTTTGAATTAGATACAGTTGGTGCTATAGCTCTTAAATGAGTATTACGCATTCCTGTCCCAACACACCATAAGGGTTCGCCATATATCTCCGCTAATTTCCTAGAAGCTCTTTCTGTTTCAATTTTAATTTTTGAAAATATTTCTCTAGTTTTAAACTGAGCTAATAAACTTTCAAAAGCAATTCCATTTTTTTGTAACAAGCTATGCCATCCAAGAACACCTAAACCAAGAGCACGGCCTTTTTCAGCACTACGTATAGAATTTTCAAATCCCTTCATGTTCTTTGCTTTTTGAATAAATTCTTCTAACACGCCATCAAGAAACCAAGTTGCATCGTAAATTAAATTTGTATCTTTCCATTCATCATATTTATCTAAATTAACTGATGATAAACAGCATACAAAACTATGACTTTCATCTGTGTGCAAAACAATTTCGCTGCAAATATTAGTCATGTGCACTTTTAAACTATTTTTTTTATATGCTTCTGGGTTATTTTTGTTTGTATTACCCTTAAATAGTATATAAGGTTCTCCAGTTGCTTTACGTTTTTGGAGTAATTTGGACCATTTACGTCTAGCTTCTTTATTTCCGCCTTCAAGTCCTCGCATAAATTTGTCACCGACCACAACACACTGGTGCAGGTTGAGTGATTGTCTGTTAACGTCTCCTTTCGGTTCTCTAATCTCCAGCCACTCTTCAAAGTCGGGGTGATCAATATTGATGTTAACTGATGCAGCTCCTCGCCTGACAGATCCTTGATTAGTGGCAAGTATTGTTGAATCGTATATTTTGCAAAACGGCACCACTCCATCAGATGTTCCATTACCTGTAATTTTAGCTCCAGCAGGACGAATCATATTAATTCCGATACCAACTCCCCCGCCGTGTTTAGCCAGTAACATCATTTCTAAATTTTTACCTCCAATGTCTTGTATGCTATCCGCAACATCTATACCGAAACAACTGATAGGCAATCCCCTGTCTGTGCCGGTGTTAGATAACACTGGGGAAGCTAAACATAACCACCCCTTCCATATATAGTCAAAAAACTTTTCAGCTAATTCAGGCTTATATAAACGCTTAGCCACAGTATTAGCAACCCGCATATAAGCATCTCTTGGTGTTTCACCAATTAAAAGATAGCCACCAATAATGGTTTTTTTATAAACCTCAGTATCTCCCCAAACAGGATAATCCTCACCTTTAATCCAATTATTGTTCCAATTCATTATATTAAATTTCTAATTTTTTTTCATTATTTTTTTCAGTTGTTTTTTCTTTTAATTTTTCTAATGCTTTATCATAACCTGGCATTTGCTTTATAGCTTCAAGTGTGCCAAAAGATAAGGTTCTTAAATTTGTACTTTCTTGAATTAACTGTTGTATTACATTTGTCATTGCAGCTACTCTTTTTTCTAAGGCATCAAGCCTACTTTGTTTTTGTGTTTTCATTTTTTTTTATTTAAATATTATATAAGTAAATTAAATAACCTATTGTTACATTAACATTTACTATTACTAAATTCCATTGTTTAGCAACCCATACCTGTGGTAAAGATAACAAACCGCCTATAATATAAGTTACAGCTCCAGCTGTACTTGGCAAAAGATACGGAGAAATCATTATAAACCCCGCACCCATATAGCCCAGTCTACTAGATAATCTTTCTATAGGCGTTAACTTTCGTTCTTTTACTAAAGACTTAAGTATTGATGTTACTTTTTTTGTTACCATAGGTCATCGAAGTCTTCGCCTTCATTAGCTTTTGAATAATCAGTCGACCTAACAGCAAAAAAATCAGTGTGGGTATGCCCACCTGTAAGATGGTAGAACCAATCAAGTTTACTTGCGGATTCTGAGTTAAATTTAAAGTGCTCCCCACGGTTGCTGTACCCGAGTTCTGTAAGTTTTTCATTAAGACGTTTTCTAATAAACTGCTTTAGATCAGAAGCTTTAATGCCTTCTATATCTCCAGCTTCAAACATTTTATCAATATAGTTTTCTTCAGCTTGTAGCATTGATTCTGCTGCTTTAACAACATCATCTTCACAATCATTTAATAAATTAGGGTCTTCTTCACACATATGCCTAAATAGCCTGCATCCCATTCTACTATGCAAAGATTCGTCTCTAACGCTCCACTTCATTTGCTGACCTATTCCTTTGAGCAGATTACGTAGTTGAAAGCTATAAAGCACAGCAAAAGCAGAATACAAACTAACTCCTTCTGCGAATGCACTAAATATTGCAAGGCTTGTTGCAATTCCAACGGGTTTATTTCCTTCATAACTAACTAAGTTATCAAACCTTTGCATTGTAGCTTCGTCTTGTAAAAAAGCATCAAAGTCTTCAAGGCCTAAGGTTTCATTTAAATAGCTGTACGCCACAGCATGAATTGTTTCCTGGCTCCCAAACATCATAGCCATTTGTTTTATCTCGTGTTTAGGAAACCAAGATACGACTTTCTGTGTCCAATAATCAGAGACCGCACATTCTGTTTGAGCAAACCCTAATAAAATATTACCTACTAAACTTTTTTCTTTACTATCTAATTTTTCATTCCAATCCTTAACATCGCCTGACATGGATATTTCAGTATGTAACCAAAATGCCTGTGCTTGCTTAAGCCATCCTTCAGTATAGTATTCGCTGTATTCAAAAGGTTTGTAAGCTACTCGTGGATCAAATAATCCCATAATTTATTTATTTTTTAACAGTTAATATTTAGTCCTTCAAATCCCATATCGTGGTATCTGTTTTCCATTATTCTCGCTTCATATCTGTCCTCTGAACAAAATAAAACTCTCCAGTTTTTAATATCCTTACCATTTTTTTCATGCCATACCATCCTAGCTTTAGGTTGACTAGTTATGCCAACATAGTGAGCACTTGGAATATAATAAACAATATAATAGTCCAACATACCTAGTGTCCCTTTTGTGTATTTTTTATTTATTTTATTTCTACATTTTCTACACTTAGTTTTCAAGCCGTCTTTGTTTCCTGAGCTTTTAGTATAGTTATCTAAACTTAACTCTAATTTACACCCGTTACATATTTTCATATTATAAATGTCTGTGAACAGCTTGCCTACTTATTTTTAAAACGTCAGCAACATACTGAATGGTTTCCTGAGGCATTAACTCTCTGATTAATCTAATTTTAACTTTTGTTTTTAGCTTCTTATTATTACTTATAGACATAACTTCCTTAGTTCTTTCTAAGTTTTGTTTCATCTGATAAAAATAACTTGATGCTGATTTTACTTTACGATCAGTTAATTCTTTAGACCATCTATATAGCCAGCTTTGTAACCAGCTATAAGGTTTTTTCCAGTCTTCAAATCCATTGATGTAATGTAGATCCCATTTGTTCCCGTGTAATTTATGATACCACCAATATTCATAACCATCAAAGGTTATCTTATGGTTTTCAGGAAAACATAGAGATTCAAGGTCTTGATCTGACCAGCTCGTTATGTTCATATCTATTTCCATTTAGGTTCTTATTATTATTATTACACGTTTACATTTAGTTTTACAGCATCTGTAAACATTTATTTTTAATTGTATTGATTACTAAGATGTTACAGGGTAAAATAATTCTACTTAAGAGTTAATACTCTGGATATTCAAAAGGCTTATATGCAATTCTCTCATCAAATAGTCCCATTTATTTTTTGTTTAATTAAGTTTAATTTTTAAAAATTTCTAAAGCTACATCTACAAAGGGTAAATATAATACATATAAAATAGAATCTTCCTCTACGTATGTCCTAATTCCTAACAATATTCCAGGGTAAAGCCCTAAGCTTAATTCCCAACTAGCGCCCTTGGGCTCGATATTTTTTAACATAATTTTTGCTTGTTTTTAATTTAGAAGTTTTGCTTTTTGCATGTACTCCGGGTCTTTTTACTTTTGAGTCTCCTTTATAGTTGTTTGATATTATTTTTGCCATAGCATTTTATATTGTATTTATTATGTAATTCTTCTAGTTCTTTGTATAATAATTTTCCTCTGGTTTCTATGCTCCATTTAATAAACTTATTAATGTGCCTCTCCGCATATTTATTCCTGGCTACTTTTTTTGCTTCTCGAGGATCAACTCTACTGTTCTGTCGCATTGAATTTGATTTTGAGGTTTATATATAGTGTAGTCAGGAAATTGTTCTGTAACTAATTTCTTAAATAGCTTCCATCTAATAGGAAAAGATTCATTAGCTCTACCTTTTGTTTCAATTATAAAATTATAACCAATAAAGTCTGGTGTATATTTAATAGGTAATATTCTTTTGCTACCTCTATTTATAAAATCACCTTTACCATTAGCTTGTCTTTCATATACTTCGTTTTCAAAATGAAAACCATTTATTAAAACAAATGTTTCTCCTTCATATTTACATTTAATGTTAGCTTTTTTTAAAGCCATATACATATAACGTTCTAAACCCGATGCAAAATCAATACCATCATATGATACTTTTTTTGAAACAACTGGGCCGCGCTTTCTACTGCGTTTTTTATAAGGTTTCTTCATTGTTAACTTCTATGTTTTTTAATAATGCTTCTTGATAATCTTCAGAATATACTTCTTTAGCTTTTTGAAGATATAATACAGCATCCATAAGTTCTTCTTGTAAATGATTAAGCCAAGCAAACATTTCTGATGGATCTTTATCTAAAGTAACTCCGTACTTTTTAAAGCCTACGTCAGAGCGTGATACAAATTTATTTACAACACGTTCAACTACAGGATCTCTAAAATCTATTTGTTTTGTTTTCATATTATAACTTCATAAATTTATGAGAACCATTTTGTGTTTGATGTATATGAATATCTCCGCTTTTAACAAAAGTACCATTAACCATATTACCTTTGCGCTTTGAGATAACATCATATGCCGAATCAATACAATTTTCTATTTTTAAATCTTCAAGCTCTGCTAAATTAGTTAACACAACTACCATATCTCCTATAGCATCTTGTATTTCAGGTGTATCACGCTTTAATATAGCCTGAGCTAACTCACCTGCTTCTTCCATTAATTTAACATATTGTGTTTTAGAATCACCTTTATCATAAATACCTCTGTTTCTAGCCCATTCACGTATAAGCTCATATTTAGACGATATTTTAATATCCTTAGGTGTATGCTCAATATCATTAAAAGCTTCGTAAAAGGCTTTATTATAGATATAGGAGCGTTTATCGTTATACATAGACTTATGAGAATTTGTTGTTATCCAGTGTATAGCTTCTAGGCTTAATTTAAACATCCCAAGAGAAGTTTCCCACTCTAAATCTCTATTATCTATTAACCACCCGTTTAATTTAATACGTGGAATAGGAAATGTAGTAGTTTGTTCGGTAACGTTTATTTTCATTTTATTTGATTTTTGATTATATAAATTTTTATACTTTTGTCTGTCAACTTTATAGCCATAAGACTTTTGAAGTTCTATCTCCTTATCAGATATATAATTTATATCTTCACTAGAATCAAGAACTTCATATTCACCTGGTCTATATCCTTGTATAGCCGTTACACGCTTATTAAGATCACGTGTAACACCTATTTTTTTACCCGGAATGTGATAAAGATAATAAATAGTTTTCATGTTTTAGGTTTATTCTTTAGCTTATTTATTATTTCTAAGCTTTTTTTGCTAAGCCACTTAGCTGGATAGTTGTCTTTTACAAACCAATATTTATGTTCCGACATTTAATTTTGCTTTTATAGGTGAGTTATATTTATAATCCTTTAATATTATATCTGAATGCACAGGTATATCAATTGAATGAATGTCAAGATTATGTTCGTAGCTTAATCCTTTTGTTAATTCTACTTTAGGTAGCTTTAAATCTCTTGCAGATAAGTATTCTTTAGCAGCATCAATATGATTATTATATAAATGACAATCACCTAAATGACAAATTAATTCACCTGGCTCATAACCATTACCCTTGGCCAACATTTGCAATAATAAACCATACATAGCTATATCATAGGGCAATCCTAAAAATATATCAACCGATCTTTGATTCCAAGATAAGCTAAGCTTACCCCCATTTATATATACTTGAAAACCATAATGGCAAGGAGGCAAGACCATATCGTCCATATCAGCGGGATTCCAATAGCTTGCCACAATGCGCCTCGAGCTTGGGTTTTCTTTAATCTGGATGAGTAATCTTTTAAGCTGGTCAATACCATTAAAATCCCGAAGCTGTTTACCATAAACAGGACCCAAAATACCATCTGTCCTACCAGACCTTTCATAATCATCGTTCCAATAGCTAACGCCATTGTCGAGCAAGTAACTAAGATCAGTGCGACCTTGTAATATCCATAATAATTCCGTAATTGCATGTTTAAAATATATTTTTTTGGCAGTTAATAATGGGAAGCCTGTGGCCATATTATGGCGTAATATTCTTCCAAAGACAGATCGCGTGCCAATTTGCGTTCTATCCTCTTTTTGTGTTCCTCCGTAGAGTACTCCTGATAGTAATCCTCTATATTCATCCTGTATGTTTATCATAATAGTATTTCATTGTTTTATAAAGTTCTTCGTGAATATTATCACTGGTATATATAGTTGGACTTAAATTTACTTTTTTATAATTATGTTGAAAAGATACAGCTATTTTCCATTCTTCTGGAAAAAAACTTTTATCAATTGGCTTTGGTGCTATAATTATACCATTATCATTGCAATGTTTAAACCATTTTAATTGTTCCTTACTTGGAATAAAGCCTGTATTTAATCCTATATAGCTTTTTTTCCTTACAGGATATCTTACTGCCATGGCATCGGTTCATTGCTCATATCAATTGGTTCATGTGGCATAAAACAACCAGACTTTGGTTCCCATGTAAAATGAGCTTCAGCTCCATTCTCACCTAAATTTTGAAACTTAACCTTAAGAACTTTAGCTTTAACAGTTTTGTTTTCATAGTCTCTATGTATTAATAGACCATGATAACTAGCATCATACCATTCACCCCCACCTTTAATATTATACATTGTAGGCTCTTCCATTTTACCATCTTTATCCTTATACATTTTAGTAGGGTGAGCTACAACAAATACAAGTACATCATATTTCTTAGCAAAGATTTCAATCTTGCTTAAATATTCCATAGTATATCTATTAACATCCTCAAGATTAGAATCAATATCTCTAATTTTGTTAAATGGATCTATAACTAAACACTTAATGCCTTTGCGTTTAACAAGCTCTGCACCTTTTCTAAGCACAGAATCTAAAGTATAGCGTTCCATATCTATAAAAAAGAAATTGTCATTAACGTGATCTGCTACGGCATTCCATTTATCGGTACCAATATCATCTTTTCTAGGCATACCCTGCCATACTTTTCTCATTAGCTTATGAGCATGCAAATATGTTGGTGCGTTTTCTGGTGATGCAAAAGCAGTTTTCCAACTATAGTTTTGATTGTACCCTACCACCATTTGATCCACGAAATCAGATTTCCCAGAACTTGGAATACCAGTAACAGTAATAAACTGACCAGTATAAGTACTGAAAATAGAGTCGAAATTAGAAAGCCCCACCTGGTAGCCCCTTTTGAAACCATTTTTAACAAAGTCTGTAATTTCCCCTTCAATGTCTCTGAATGTTGTAACGTTTTCCAGTGGTACTGCTTTTGCTTGCAATACAAGTCCGTGTAATTTTTCTTTTCCATATTTTAATAAATATTCATTTGCGTCTTTACAATCTTGAAAATCTATTAAAAAACAAATCTCAGCACCTAATCTTCTAATTAGTTCCTGTTGTAAAGCCTGACCTGGTTCGTCTTTATCTACTGCTAAAATTATTTTTTGTTTGTCATCAAAATAATCTATACAGTTATCTAAGTAATCTAAGTTATTACCATTTAATGTGGCGCCGTTAGGGACAGATATACTATTATATATACCAGCTTCATGGAAAGATAAAACATCCATCTCCCCCTCCACAATAATACAAATATCAGAACCCACAATATTATTAATATTATAAAAAACTTTTTCGGCTCCTTTATATAATTTAAAATTCTTTCTAGCATCTCTATATTTTATATTAATAAGTTGCCTTCCCATGAAATAATTAAACTTTATGGTGTTTTCCGCCTGCTGAGTTTGAGGCATCCATTCTTTACCTTCTGATATTTTAAGATCTTGAATTGTTTTTTTAGATATACCACGAGATTTAAACCAATCTTCTACCCTTGTATTTTCTATAGGAGTAATATTTACTTCTGGTGGTATTACATATTCTTTTTGACTAGATCCTTTGCGTTCGTATGTATGCAATTGAAATGTGCTGTTACAATTATGACAAGTACCTAAGCCTCTTTCCCAATCATAAGAGGAACATTTGGTTTTTTGGTTTGATGGTTTTCTATCAATAGAACACAGGGGACAAATCCCCTGCGTCTTTCCTTCTTCAAGACCGTATTGATTGAATTTATCAATCAAATAACCGTTAATTTCTTGAGTGTTTATTTGCATTTACTTTTCTTTTAGTATTATATTATTATTACTATCGTAATGAATGTAAACCCATTTGTTTTCTATAACATCATATAGCTTACTAGAAAGGTAAATCATCTGCTACTGCTTTTGGTGGAGGTGCTGGTTGAAACCCTGTTGGTTGTGCATCGTCTCTAGGTGCTGGATCTACGTTAGTTCCATTAGTCCAAACAACTTTAACATTACCTAAATAAACTTTTGAAGCTTTGTTTTCTCTTTCTTGTTTAGATTGTGAGACTGTAACAGGCCCATTGTTTCCATAATTATCTAATTCATCATTAATCGTAATAGTAATAGGTATATATTTACCCTTTTTACCATCAATGATTTTGTCTTTTGGGATCTTTGTAAGATCAATACTTGTGTTTAAAATAGTTGCCATATAAAAAAAATTAAAGTGTTTCGTTTAAAAAAAATTGTTGTGAGTCAAAATTAGGTGTTTTATACCATAAATTAAATATTTCTGAGGCTTTATTTACTTTCTCGCTGCCTCTTTCTAAAAATTGTGGTGAACAATCACAAACTTTTATTTTGTGATTATTTTTATCCATTACTATAAATACCATGTCAAATCCAAATAATTTTTGGTATATATAAGCTTGACTGTCGTAATTATAACGTTTTGCACTATACCTAAAGCTATCTATATCATTTGTTGTTTTCAAATCAATAACTAAATTTTCGTCATAATTTATTATATCAGCCTTAGCCTTCCAGTCAAGATCATTTATCTTACCTATTTCAGGTATCTCATATAGTATATTAGAGCCTCTTATTAAAGATTCAATAAATTTATTACTTAATAACTTATCTGTCATTAAGTTTATTCTATCAGCCTCCTCTTGCAGTAAACATAATTCTCCACCAGAAATTTCTTTATATTTTTTAGTATTTCTAGTACTGCTTTCTATTATTTTAAAGTTTTTAACCTTATCTGGCTCTAATATAATAGTGTGAAAATAGCCTCCTATAAGCATGGCTGAAGTTTTATTTGTTGGTTTATATAAATCCTCAGGGTTATCTAGTAATGTGTTTATATTAGAATTGCTTAAATATTGTTGGCCAAACTTACCATAATAATGTTCATCTTCTTCTAATTTATCTAGTATTTCTTTTTTATTCATTTATAGAGTGCTAAGTTTTAATTCTTTTTCTATTTCAGGTGTTACTTTATACTTTTGTTTTATTTTATCAATAGATCCACCTTCTTGAATATATTTTTTAGCTTCAGGAAGCCAATTGTTACCGTGGCTATTAGTAGCATCTGAATCTTGAGTATCATCAATTAAAAATAAATTTCCTAATGCATACTTTTTACCATAACTGGATGCTGATCCAAATTTTTGTGGCATTTGCATACCTTTTTGATCTAAATCTACACCTACAATTGCTACGGCTTCTAATTCCATGCCATTTTGGTCAATTATTTTTGCTGTTGTTTTAATAATAGGAAAATTAAAAGAAGTTTCTAATTCTTCTGTTATTATTACAGTTACTCCTAATTCTAATAAATAGGGTTTTGTTGCTTCGAGAATGTCTTCGGCACTTCTGAAGTAATACTTGCCGAATGAATTAAATCTACTTTTTTTAGATTTAAATTTAGTTTGAATGGTTGCTAATTTGTCATTAATTGTTTTCATAAAAAAATTAGTTTGGTTATTAATATAATTACACTTCTCACGCCTTTTTTACGTGGTTTTTGTCATATAACTTATAGATAATCAAGCACTTGCGAGCTATCTACGTTGTCAATTAGTTTTTGTATTGCGTCTTTTTTTATTTCTGATATTCTAACATAAGCACTAGGACCTTCAATACCTATAATATCAGCAATAGTGTTGGCAGAATGTTTATCACAATCTAACCCGTATGATAATCTTAATACTTCATATTCTTTTTCATTCAAGTTTTTCTTTAGTAAACTTTTTAAATATAAATTTAAAAATCCTAAATTATAAGGTTCTGACCTATCTGGTATTTGGTCAAAATAAGTATCTTCATTTTCAGTTTGTTCATCTATACTTAAAAATATACTATTAAAAAATATCTCTACTATTTTTTTATTATGTGGATTTTTACGCATTTCATTTAATTTATGCTCTGGTATGCGTATATGCCCTCTTGTTATATCTATAGCTCTACGTATTGCACCCTTAATTCTTTTTGATAGAAAAGACTTAATGGTTTTTTCAGGATCAACAGATTGCGTTATAGTGTCCATTTCTATTTTATCTACAGCAGCAATTAGTCCTTTACTTCCTTCTTGTATTAAATCTGTAATATCTAATATTCCCGAGGCTTGTTGTGAAGTTGCAAATTTATGTGCCATATTTTCTACAAGTGGTAAAAACTTAATTATTAACTCATCTCTAGTATAAAGGTTATACGCAGGTTTATCTTCAGGCATGCTATCATTTAAATCATTTTTGTACCTAACGTAATTCTTTACATTATATTTTTTCATTTTCTAAAGCGTTGAGTTCATAATATTTTTTTCGTTTTTTAATTGGTTATCAAGGTTTCTGTATATGGTTCTGGTTGAACAACCCAGCATTCGTGCGATGGTTTGGATTGTTATGTATTCGTGTGTATCGTGTATAGCAATCATGCAATCATATATACTTTCTTTACTTGCTACTTTAGATCTTCCTATAAGCTTTCCTACTATGCTTAATTTTTCTGATCTTGTTAATCCTGTTTGATCTTTAAATATAATTTTTCTAATCTTATTTTTTGGAGGAGATTCTAAATCTAAACTATAAATATTATTTATAATATTATTTAAATTACTTTCCATAATATCAAAGGTAATAAAATTATTTGACATGGTGGTTATAAATATACATAATTCTTTAAATTTTTTTTCGTTAAGCATTGGGTTTAAATATAATAAAACTAATAAATGCCATCTTAAAGATTTATATGTATTAATCTTAGCCTTACTTCTAAACAATTCATAACATTCAAATGTGCCATCTTCATAATAGCTGCCCCAATCAAATACCATAGAAGGGATATCGTTAATAGGTCCCCTTCTATATATGATTCTGTTGTTAATTAAATAATCCATTCTGCGTGACATTAGCCTGTTACTTATATAATATTACTACCTATTGTCGCATTACATTTTTAATAAGCGTAGCCTTTGGCTATACTTTTTAATAAGCTCTGCTTTATTTTTTAATTTTTTAATAGGCATGATACCATTTTGGTTATAAGATAAAACGTCTTCTATAAGCTCGTTCCTTAACATATATATATTATTCCACAAATATTCTTTATGATCTTTAGTCCGGTTTACCCATATTATTAAGGTTTTGTTTAAGATTTTTATTTTCATTTAATTTAATTTTATATATATTAATTTGATCAAATACTATTTTACATTTTTCATAATTTTCAGTACTTTCATAAATGTCTAATAATTTTTCTAATAGCTTTAAACATCCTTCATAAAAAGATATTCTACCAAAAATATGATATAAATCTTCACTAGTTGATTTTAAATTTGGTTTAAAAAAATCAAACTCTTGTAATTTATTTAGTAATTTACGTTCTTTGCGCAACCAATAAAGTGTATCTTTATTCATTATCTAATTCTATAAGCTTATAAATATAACTTAATACATTTAATTCTATTTTAGCATCTTCAATAAGACCATTCATTTCTTCGCTAGTAATATTACCCTTAAAAATATTGCTTTTAAATTCACGACGCAAATCATTAATATGAAAATTAGCATGCATCATTTTAGAATAAATTTTATTGTTGGCTCTTTCTTTAATTGTCATCTTTATATTTTTTGTCATCAATTATATTATCAAGCTGAGTACGTAATTGTTCTGTAAATTTATGTCCCATTAAATCCATTTTGAATAAAAGATCTTTTGTAAAATTATACATTTGTTTATTCTGTAATAGTTTAACTTTATATTTTTCTTTGTAAAATCTACTTGGGTCAATACCTTTAAGTTGAATGTTTAGCTTAGTATTCATTTGTTCTTTTAGACTTAAATATTTTATATAATAATCTTTCTCCCATAAAGGATTGATTACATTTTTAAATAGTTTAAGGCCATATATAACTGTTGCATGATCTTTGCCTACAACTTCACCAATCTTGGTTAATGATTCACCTGAATAATCATTAGCTAATTTATAATAGATTGCCCTGGAGTATACCACATCGCGTCTGCGTGTGCGTTCTTGCACTTGTTTATTAAAAGCGATGTTTACCATATTTCTAATAGCTATTGAGTTCATAATTTAATAAAGTTTAATGGTTTAATATATTTATTTATAAACTTACCGATTGATTCAGCATTTCGCATACCTTCAAACATAAAAGGCTCAACACTTTTATAAAGGTATTCCCGATTGTTTACAAATGTAAGCTTTAATTCATTAGTTTTGTGGTCATACTCGGCTAGCTTAATTGCTGCGGAGTTTACATTGATTCGTTCTTTAATTAGTTTTTTCATTTTTACTTTGTTTTATTATATTATCAAGGGTTGGTCGTGTTAATTCTGTAATAGATATTTTATCTATTATGTCGATTGTTGCATCTTTAGGATATTCTTTTAATATATTTTCAATTACATAAAGCTGCACATCAGAATCTAAATCATTGTTAATTATGTAGTAAATAATTTTATTTTTATATGTTACAGATAATTTGCTTAATCCCATTTTATGTTGTTATTTTTTTAATTTTCATTATGTAATTTTTTATTTAGTCAATCTTAATATAGTAATCGCACCATACACAAACC
>Ga0213861_10001722_pt1 | contig 19213 bp, 14 predicted proteins | sample PICome_4_FD_160110 | JGI IMG/M metagenome (GOLD analysis project Ga0213861, IMG submission 160110) | Coastal seawater microbial communities near Pivers Island, North Carolina, United States - PICO131 | ecosystem: Environmental > Aquatic > Marine > Coastal | place: USA: North Carolina... | reverse complement strand
AGTTTGTAAGGTTTTAATTAGTGATTTTACTAATTTGGCATTGGGAAACTGATCGACGATGTTAATTAAGTATAACCCATTGTATTTAAGACGACTTTTTACAAGTGCGGCATATTCTTTTGTGATTAAGTGCCACGGAACAGCAACATCATGAAATACGTCAGTTACTATGATGTCTTGAGAATGAAGTTCGAGCTTTGGTAAACGTGTACGTGCGTCACCGTGAAAAACATGAAGGTTTCGCGGGTCTACGTAAAGCTGTTTTGTAGCTGTCTCTGTAACCACTGGATCGATCTCTGCAACTTCAATTCGTGCCTCTGGGTAACGAGCCAGCATGGCGCGTGGTTGTGTGTAGGCGCCACCTCCGGCAAAGAATGCGGTGGGTTGATGGTTTTTTGTGTGCTCAAAGTGCCGCTGCATTAGCTCATCCATTGCGTGCACATAGGGTGTAATTAGCAGTTTGGGGTTGGCTTCATGATTTAGACTATGCACCATATGATCGAGTACTAGCGTGCGTGCCGGGCCATATTCGGTGGATTCATCGATAACACGAATACAGTAATATTGGCTTTCCTCATCACACGGTGAAGTTAAGCCGTTTAATTGTGAGGCTATTCCCAGAAATATAAGGTATAGCGCTATATATCCAAGAATATTACGTCGATGACTTAATAACAGAATAAGCCCGAGTACACCAAGTATTACACCCGTTGTAAACACAACCCAACGGGTTCCCAACCATGGAATAAGCCAGAAGCCGGCGGCAAATGTTCCAACTATGCTTCCCAAAGCGGCTAGTGCATGCATGCCGCCGACAATACGTCCTGGGAAATTGCTGCAGTCCAGGGCCATTGTGGTTAGTAATGGAGTGACGATTCCGAGCAGTAACGCAGGGATTGAGAAGAGTACCACCACATAAATCAAACTGGATTCTAGTAGAGTAAAATTTCCTGTTTGTAAAAACTCTGCGGTATGTATAAGAAGATAAGGTATGCCAAGGGTGAACAACGAACATGCGATTAGCGCGTATGCTGAATTACGATCTGCATGGCCGCGCTCGGCGCCATATCCACCGATCCAATTGCCTATCGATAGCCCAGCAAGAATGACGCCTATAATGGCTGTCCAAGTATACAGTGATGCACCAATGTAAGGCGCGAGTAAGCGGCTTGCCGCAATTTCTAGGATAAGTAAACAGGCTGAGCTAATGAATATGCAGCTAGCAATTCCAATAAGGTATGCCTGATTCGATTGTTTTTTATTCATCTAACTTTTAGACCACAGCCTTTTAATATGATCTCAACCAGGCTATTGGTTATCTCATCATAATCGCACTTGTCCAGTTTTCGCTTACCCATGATTGCACTTACCTGTGTGTGATAATCTGCGTAGTGCTGAGTAGCTCCCCAAATGAGAAATATGAGGTGGTAGGGGTTGATAGGATCAATCTTTCCCAAGTTGGCCCATTGTTGGATGACACCCGCGCGTTCGGTGACCCAGGACCGTAGATCTGTTTTCAGATACTTCTTTAAGTGTGGAGCGCCACTTACAATCTCATTAGTAAATACTCGAGCTGCAGCAGCATTGCTTTGTGAGTACTCAAGCTTTGCGTGAATATATCCACGAAGTGCATTGGCGGGTTCATCTTCTACGGATATACGATCAAATGCCTTATTCCATAGGCTAACTATATTATTCAGAACGGCCGTATACAGATCTGTTTTATTTTTAAAATAGTAATGAATATTTGCTTTGGGCAGTTTAGCTCGATCGGCAATACGCTGCATACGCGAGCCGCTAAATCCATATTGCTCAAATTCCTCTATCGCCGCTTTTAGTATGCGTCTTTCGTTCTGCACACGGGCTTGGCTTATTGTCTTCATTAGGTTTGAGTCAGCATGCGGGCACATGCTCTATGTCGAGCCGTAAGTTCATCAATATCCATAGTGGTAAGCTGTTTGTCATAAACACTCCATTTCCCACCGACCATTACATGCTCTGCTTGCGATGCTCCACAAAGTAGTAGTGCAGCAAGCGGGTCTCCCGCACCACTGAAACGTGGTTCATCTAATTTGAATAATGCAAGGTCCGCCTCGAACCCGGGTCTAATTTCCCCAAGGGTGGGACGACCTATGCATTTGGCTGAACCTGATGTGGCCATTCGTAGCGCGTCGATATGAGTCATTTTGGAGGCGCCATAGCGCAGACGTTGTAAAAGCAGGGCTTGTCGAACTTCCTGAATCATGTTCGAACCGTCGTTTGACGCTGACCCATCTACACCCAGGCCAACTGGACAACCTGCGGATTCTAGCTCTAATGTTGGACACTGTCCGGAGCCGAGTATCATATTGGATGATGGGCAGTGAGTAATACCAACACCGGCTGCTCCTAGGCGAGTTACTTCGTTATCGTTAAAGTGAATGCCATGGGCAAGCCACACATCATTTGCAAGCCAGTTGACATGTTCTAGATAATCGAGAGGACGGTAACCCGTAACCCTGAGACAAAAGGCTGTCTCGTCATGGGTTTCTGCAAGGTGGGTATGTAAACGAACCCCGTATCGTCGCGCGAGTTTTGCACTTTCTTTCATTAATGATTCACTAACGCTGAAAGGCGAGCAGGGTGCTAATGCAATATTAAGGAAGGCACTATCCCCCGCATCATGATAGGTTGTAATCACCCGCTCAGAATCTGCCAAAATAGTATCTTCATCTTGGATTGTGTTACGCGGTGGCAAACCTCCTTGATCTTCACCAAGGCTCATTGAGCCTCGAGTGAGTACCGAGCGAATGCCGGTGTTGGCGAGTGCCGCAACTTGCACGTCCAAAGCATCAGTAACACTCGATGGAAAAATATAGTGATGATCCGAACTAGTGGTGCAACCGGAAAGGAGTAATTCGGCGGTTGCCATTTGAGTAGCGGCAGTAATCATATCGGCATCCAGTCCTGCCCAAACCGGATAGAGGCTTTTTAACCAAGGGAATAATTCTTTATTTAGGGCGACAGGTAATGCTCTTGTAAGTGTCTGGTAATAGTGATGATGGGTATTGATTAGCCCTGGAGTTACTACACAATCGCTGGCATCAATAATCTGATCAATATCGTCTGGTAAGTCGTCGCTAAAGCCTAGTATCTTTTCGATCCGACCGCGCTCAATAAGAATGCCGCTACATTCTTGTTCAGGATCTGGCAGCAGAACTGCAAGCGGTGACTGAATTAATATTTTCATAATGTATAAGTGAAAAACGCTCGCTCGGAATAAACCGGCGAGCGCTTAGCGCATAGGACTTGTATGGATTATTTCGGTAATTCCCCTTGGACACCTTCAACATACCAATTCATGCCTAGCAACTCACCTATAGCGACGGTTTCGCCCTGTTTAGTGACTTGTTCGCCTTTTTGGTTATTGATCGGGCCCTGAAATGGATGCAAGCTGCCGTCAATGATACCTGCAACAACTGCATCGGCTGCAGTTTTTGCATCAGCGGAAACAGCACTGCCATAAGGTGCCATCTCAACCATGCCGCCTTTCAGACCAACCCAAGAGTCAGTTGACTTCCAGCTTCCGTCAATCGCGGCTTTAGTCTGTTTAATATAATATGGCCCCCAGTTATTTACGATCGCTGTAAGGTGTGCATTTGGAGCAAAGGCAGACATGTCTGTTGCCTGGCCAAAAGCATGAACGCCACGGGCTTCTGCAACCTGCAGTGGAGCAGGAGAATCGGTATGTTGGGTTATTATGTCAGCACCCTGATCGATTAGTGCTTTTGTTGCATCTCCTTCTTTACCGGGATCAAACCAGCTATTTACCCATACTACTTTAACTTGGGCCTCAGGGTTAACTTTACGCATTGCCAGGGTAAAGGCATTGATTCCGCGAATTACCTCAGGAATTGGGAATGATGCGATATAGCCGGCAACACCCGTTTTTGACATATGTCCGGCAATAGTTCCAATTACCGCGCGGCCTTCATAAAAACGTCCAGAAAACGTACTAATATTGTCAGCACGTTTGTAGCCTGTGGCGTGCTCAAATTTTACATTTGGGAATTGCTTCGCAACTTTCAATGTAGGGTTCATATAACCGAACGAAGTGGTGAAGATAACGTCATGCCCACTGCCGGCCAGTTTTCGAATAACCCGTTCTGCGTCTGCGCCTTCTGGTACGCTTTCTACAAACGTGGTTTCAACATCGGAACCCATTTCTTTTACGAGTTCTAGGCGGCCTTGATCATGCTGGTAGGACCAACCATGGTCTCCAACTGGGCCTACATATACGAAGCCAACTTTTGTGGCTGCCTGGGCATTTACGGCGCCGATCAGCAATGCTGCAGCGGACATTGAAGCCGTAAGGGTTTTTAGAAGAGTGGTTTTGCGCATCAATTAATCCTCATCAAAATCGTTAGGTTGTGTAATTTAAGTCCATGGGAATAACGCGTCTTCTTCGTCCATGGCACGCGTCATCGAGTAAAGGAGCGGAGTGTATCATGCTGCCGGATGAAAGGGCTTGCCTATGCACGCCGGAGCATTGAGCTTAATTTTGTTCCTGTCTCGGGAAATAAGCACAAGAACAACAATCGTAATTACATAGGGGAGCATCGACATAAACTGTGAGGCGATGTTGATTCCAACTGCTTGAGCATGTAACTGCAAAATAGTAATGCCGCCAAACAAGTAGGCCCCTAAAAACAAACGCCATGGGCGCCAGGTAGCGAATACTACGAGTGCTAGGGCTATCCATCCTCGCCCAGCTGTCATATTTTCTACCCACATAGGCGAATAAACCAGTGATAAGTAGGCGCCAGCAAGACCGGCCATGGCACCACCAAATAGTGTTGCGCAGTAGCGAATACGGATAACCGGATAGCCGATTGCATGAGCGGCATCGTGGGAATCACCAACGGCGCGAAGAATGAGTCCTGCTCTAGTCCGATACAGGAACCAAGCGACTAGAAATGGCAGTGCTAGGGATAAATAAACCAGAAAATCTTGCCCGAACAATAACTTACCGACTATCGGTAGTTCGGTTAAGTACGGTATTGATAGTGTCGGCAAACCTTCATAGGCGATACCTACCATATTTTGTCCGAGCAATGCTGATAACCCGACACCAAAGATAGTAAGGGCCAGACCGGTGGCGACCTGACTCGCCTGCAAGGTTAAAACCAGAAAAGCGAATAGCAGTGCGGTCAACGTGCCGGCCAACATGGCTGCGATACAGGCAACGATCGCGCTTTCGAAGAAAAATACCGATGCAAATCCAGTCACCGCTCCGGTGAGCATCATGCCTTCGACACCAAGGTTAAGAACCCCCGACTTTTCAGTAATCAATTCTCCCATTGCAGCGAATACCAATGGTGTCGCGGCAGTAATAATCGTGAGTAACGCAAGTACAATAAAATCCAGTGTCATGATATTGCGCTCCGTTTGCCAAATCGTATTCGATAGTGAATGAGGACGTCGCAGGCGAGTAATAAAAACAATAACATGCCTTGAAATACACCGGTTACTGCGAGTGGAAGATTCAAATTAATTTGTGCATTTTCTCCGCCAAGATAGGATAGAGCCATTAACAAGCCGGCAAATAGAACACCAACCGGGTGAAGTCTGCCGACAAAGGCAACAATGATCGCGGTAAAGCCATATCCGGGGGATATTTGCGGCAGTAATTGACCAATAGGGCCCGAGACCTCGATGACCCCAGCTAACCCTGCTGCTCCTCCGCCTAACATAAGGCTCAGCCAGATCATTGCTTTTTGACTAAACCCTGCATAATTTCCCGCGGCCGGAGCGTTACCCATGACGCGCAGTTGGAACCCAATGAGGCTTCTGGAAATTAGAATCCAGCCTGCGACTACGACTAGAAGGGCTAGGGCAAAACCGAGATGAAGACGAGAACCATCAAAAATAATGGGTAAGATGGCAGAATCGTGAAAAATACGTGACTCGGGAAAATTGTATCCGTCCGGATCTCTGAAAGGGCCATGAACCAAATAGCTGAGGAGTAATGTGGCTACGTAGGTCAGCATTAAGCTCGTCAAAATTTCGCTGGAATTAAAACGTGTTCTAAGTAGCGCAGGGATTGCGGCCCAGGCCATGCCACCAATAATACCGGCAACGAGCATTAATGGTAGGAGCCAGAAGCCTTCTACTTCATAAAAATATAATGCGACGGCACTACCAAATATCGCTCCCAGTGTAAGCTGGCCCTCTGCGCCTATATTCCATACGTTACAGCGAAACCCGATTGATAGAGCAACACCTATTAGTATTAACGGTGTGGCCTTCACGCCAAGTTCGGTTAGCCCATATACCGTAGTAACCGGTTCGACGAAAAATGTATACAGCGCAGCCGATGGGGAGACACCCATGGCGCTAAACAACGCAATGCCTGCTAATAAGGTTAGAACAAGCGCCAAAACGGGCGACAAGTAAGTCATTGCGCGTGATAATTCCGAGCGTCGTTCCAGACGAATCATGACACTGATGCCTGGTTGGTAGCCCCGCCCATAAGCAACCCAATTTGTTCGACTGTAGCTTGTTCTGTTGGAATAGATTCGGAAACAACCCCTGCGCAAATTGCACAAATGCGATTTGATATTTGCATCAGTTCATCAAGGTCCTGGGAAATCACTAATACGGCTGAACCATTTTCTGCAAGAGCAATAAGTGCTTCCTGTATGGCAGCAGCGGCTCCTGCATCTACGCCCCAGGTGGGCTGTGAGACGACCAGAACACCCGGATTTTGTAAAATCTCTCGGCCGACGATAAATTTTTGTAGATTTCCACCAGACAGGCTTGCCGCCGAGGCTTGGCGACCAGTGCACTTTACACGATACTCTTTAATTATCCGGTCTGAAAATTCATCACGAGCGGTGGTTTGAATCATACCATTATTGGTTAAATTCATTTGTGCATAGGCTGTAAGGTAGGTGTTTTCTGCCAGTGACATATCGGGCACTGCACCGTGCCCAAGTCGTTCCTCTGGAACACAACCGAAGCCAAGACGCCGACGGGCGTCCGGAGCCAATGTGGCGCAAGGATTACCATCCATAGTAATGCTGTTTGAGCTATCACAGCTGCGTTCGCCAGATAGTGCATCGAGTAGTTCATTTTGTCCGTTTCCCGCCACGCCAGCGATTCCCAGAATTTCACCCGCATTTACATGCAGTGCTACATTTTTAAGATCAACACCAAAATCGTCGATGGCTTCTAGGGAAAGGTCTTTTACTTCCAATCTGGCTTTATCCGCATGAGTCACTTTTGGTGGTCGAGCTGGACTTTGCAGTTCCTCACCCATCATCATTGCGGCCAGACTACGCGCGGTTTCTTTCCTAGGGTCTGCATCTGAGACCCGTTTACCTAATCGTAAGATAGTTGCGGTCTGACATAAAACTCGTATTTCATCGAGTTTATGGCTTATATATAGGATGGATACGCCTTCTGTAGATAGTCTTCTGAGTGTTGCAAAAAGTTTTTCAACTTCCTGAGGTGTCAATACGGAGGTGGGCTCATCCATAACCAACAACCGAGGAGATTGAAGTAGACATCGGATAATCTCGATTCTTTGGCGCTCTCCGACTGACAATGTATATACATGTCGTTTGGGGTCGAGTGGTAATCCGTAGTTTGTTGAGATCTCAAGAATACGTTTCTCCAACTCGGTAAGATCTACTGAGTTTTCCATGCCCAGAGCAATATTTTCGACAACTGTCAGTGCGTCAAACAAAGAGAAATGTTGGAAAACCATTGCGATGCCCAGTTGACGGGCAATTGAAGGGTTATCAATGGAAACCTGTTCTCCATTCCATTCAATGGTTCCCTTATCTGCTTTCAGAATACCGTAAATTATTTTTACTAGGGTGCTTTTGCCAGCACCGTTCTCACCAAGTAATGCGTGAATTTCCCCTGGTTGAATGATCAGATCTATATCATCATTAGCAACACAGCCGGGGAACGCCTTGGTTATGCCGGTCAGATTTAATAAAGGCACTTGTTGTGTCACAGTCAGCCTCTTGTTCTCCTCGAGCGATTCTGGTTGATCACTTGGTTATGCAGTCGGATTTTAAGCGCTATTATGTCATAGTTTTCTGGTTTTTTTAGTATCTGACCATATGGTCAATAAAATACTACAATGGCTTGACCGTTTGGTCAAATATTTATATTCTGTGGCGATCCATCTATACTACATTGAACTTTAGAGAGTAGCGCATTTGATTGAATTCCTGTTAAACAACGAATACGTCGCTTTGGATGATTTTCCAGCTGATCAAACTGTGCTCGATTATCTGCGTATCCATCGAAATCGTTGCGGTACTAAGGAAGGTTGCGCTTCAGGGGATTGTGGTGCGTGTACAGTAGTTATCGCAGAAGTTGTTGACGATGAATTGCGTTATCGGTCGCTAAACAGTTGTATAACATTTATCGGCAGTCTGCATGGGAAGCAGCTAATAACAGTAGAGGATTTAGCCCAAGGCGACGAGTTACATGCTGTTCAACAGGCATTGGTGGAAAGTCATGCATCGCAGTGCGGGTTTTGCACGCCTGGCTTTGTAATGTCTTTATTTGCGTTATATAAGACTCAGAGTTCGGTTGATCGTTACGCTGTAGAAACTGCGCTGGCAGGAAACTTATGTCGTTGCACCGGTTATCGTCCTATTGTCGAGGCGGGTCTTATGGCGTGCAACCAGATTGGTGCGGATCAATTCGATCGATGTGAAAGCATTATAATAAGTAAACTCAGAGCCATTCCGACCCACGCCCGTGCAGCATCTTTTGTTATTCCAGATTCTATTGAGCAGCTTGCGAATACAATGATCGAGGATCCGGAATACCGAATTTTCTGTGGATCTACAGATCTTGCGCTTGAAGTAACCCAGAATTTATACACTCTTCCCAAGCTAGTATCAGTTGGTAGTGTTAAAGAAATGAATCGGGTTGAACAGGATAACAGCGAGTTTCGAATAGGGGCGGCGGTTCGTTACGAAGATTGTGCCGGAATTCTAGTAAGCCAATGGCCTGATTTGGCTGAGGTGTTTCTACGATTAGGTTCATTGCCAATCAGGAATCAGGGAAGTATTGGCGGTAATGTCGCGAATGCTTCGCCAATCGGTGATATGCCACCGGTTTTGATGGCTCTTAACGCTGCATTGGAATTGAGGTTAGGTAATGAACAACGAATTGTGCCAATGGATGAGTTTTTTATCGGTTACAAACAGACGGTTTTAAGACCGGGTGAGTTTATATCGACCATTAATATCCCGATGAGTAGGGGGTCTCGTTTGTTTGTATACAAAAACTCTAAACGTTTTGATGACGATATTTCTACGTGTCTTGGCGCCTTTCTAATTGATTTTTCTGGTGAAAAAATAACCCGGGCAAGAATTGCCTTTGGTGGAATGGCTGCGATAACTAAACGCGCACTGGTGCTGGAAAATACCCTAGTAAATTCCAGTTTTAATAGCGAAACCTTACGCAGGGCGCGTGAGACAGTGCCGTTGGATTTTCAACCTATTGATGATGTTCGGGCGAGTGCAGATTATCGAATTGCCGTCGCAAAGGGTTTTATCTCTCGTTTGTTTCTTGAACTGGTTAGGCCTAACGATATTCATCGTATTACACGTTTTGAGCAGCAGTCAATGGAGATGACTTAATGTCGATGAAAGACACAATGTCCGACGGCGATACAGTTGGAAAAACGCGTAAACATGAGAGTGCTGAAGCTCATGTGAGTGGGCGAGCCCGTTATATTGATGATATTCCTGAGCATGCAAATACACTGCATTTAGCTGTTGGCCAGTCAACGGTTTCGAATGGAGTGATTGCACAGATGGATCTGGATGCTGTTCGGTGTTCGCCCGGTGTGGTTTGTGTGCTAACCGCTAAAGATGTGCCGGGGCAGTTAGACATAGGTCCGGTTTTTCCTGGGGATCTATTACTTACAGATGAAATCGTTGAATATATTGGTCAACCAATATTTATTGTAGCAGCCCGTTCCCATTATCAAGCTAGAGTGGCGGCTCGACTAGGCAGTATTGATTATGAACAACATGATGCCGAAATAGAAGTTGATGCAGCGATAGAGTCTGGTAACACGGTGAGACCTGTGCATATTATGGCAATTGGTGATCCAGATGCGGTGTTAGAAGCGGCGCCTTTCAGACGCAAGGGTCAATTTCGTGTAGGTGGCCAAGAACACTTTTACTTGGAAGGTCAAGCTGCCATGGCATTGCCACAGGAAGACGGTGGAATGGTCGTCATGACATCGAATCAGAATCCGACTGAAGTTCAGAAATTAGTAGCTGAAGTACTTGGATTGCCGATGCATAAAATTGTAATTGATGTCCGTCGTATGGGTGGTGGATTTGGCGGAAAGGAAACCCATGCTAATCCATGGGCATGTATGACTGCATTAGTAGCATGGCATACAGGATTACCAGCAAAGTGCCGACTTTCCCGCGCGGACGACATGATTATGACAGGGAAGCGTCATGATTTTTTGAATTCATATGACATCGGTTTCGATGCCGACGGTCAAATACTAGCCGTAACACACGACCTTGCTGGACGTTGCGGAAACAGCCCCGATCTTTCGGATGCGATTGTTGATCGCGCAATGTTTCATTGTGATAACGCTTACTGGCTGCCCAACGCACGGGCTGTAGGGCACCGCTATAAAACAAACACTGTTTCTAATACGGCGTTTCGAGGTTTTGGCGGCCCCCAGGGCATGATGGCCGCTGAAGCAGTTATTGATGAAATAGCGAGAGCGACAGGTCTTGATCCGCTTACAGTGCGTAAGAGAAATTTGTATAAACAAGATGCAGGCCAAAAAACACCGTACCATCAAGAAATTGAGCATTTTACTATTCCGCAAGTAATTGAACAGCTTGAAAGTGAGTCAAAGTATTGGGAACGTCGAGAGGCGATAAGACTTTTTAATATCGAACATGCGACGATGCGAAAAGGCTTAGCATTGACACCGGTTAAGTTTGGCATCTCATTTACGGTAACGCATTTGAATCAAGCTGGTGCACTAGTTCATGTATACACCGATGGCAGTATTCACCTGAACCATGGCGGTACGGAGATGGGGCAGGGGTTATTTACTAAAATTAGTCAAATAGTCGCCGATGTGTTTGCTGTTGACGTGGATACCGTTGCTGTCTCTGCTACTCGCACAGATAAGGTGCCGAATACCTCTCCAACAGCGGCTTCTGCTGGCACAGATTTAAACGGCATGGCAGCAAAAGATGCTGCAAATACTATACGTGAACGTATGATCGAGTATGCTGTAGGAAAATATAGTCTGCAAACTGACCAAATCCGTTTTGCAGATAGTCAGGTTTACCTTGGGGACATTCTTAAAACCTTTTCTGATTTTGCTAATGAGTGCTGGTTGAATCGTATTCAGTTGTCAGCGACAGGTTTCTATAAAACACCGAAAATTCACTATAATCGCGAAACTGCTAAGGGTCGACCATTCTTCTACTACGCCAATGGCGCGGCTGTGAGCGAAGTTATTGTTGATACGTTAACAGGGGAATATAAATTAACTGCTGTAGATATTATTCATGATGTTGGGGACTCTTTGAACCCCGCAATTGACATTGGTCAGATAGAAGGAGGTTTCGTTCAAGGACTCGGATGGTTGACTACCGAGGAGTTGAAGTGGAACGCAGAAGGCAGGCTGCTGAGCACAGGTCCGGCTACGTATAAAATACCAGCTATAGCGGACGTGCCCGAACATTTTAATGTTCGATTGCTAGAAGGACATCCAAATCGGGAACCAACAATTTATCATTCCAAGGCGGTAGGCGAGCCGCCGTTAATGCTAGCCATAAGTGTTTGGTGTGCTTTATGTGATGCTGTATCTTCCATTGGAAGCTATCGACTTAATCCTCGTTTAGATGCACCGGCAACCTGTGAAAAGGTGCTGTTTGCGATTGAAGAAATTCAACAACGAATGGCTGAGGAATGAGTAATACGATACGGTGGCCTAATGCATTGGCACAACTTCTCAAAGAAGGTAGAGCGGCAGTACTGGTAAGTATTATCGAAACCCGTGGATCCTCGCCGAGGGAGCAGGGTGCAAAGATGGTTGTAGCAAAACAGCAGACATTTGATACGATTGGTGGCGGTGAACTTGAGTTTCGGGCGAGTAATATTGCATATGATATGTTGTCATCTGCCGAGTCTGTAGTACAGTTTGTCGACTTCCCTCTCGGTCCTGAGTTAAATCAATGTTGCGGTGGGAATGTGAAGTTAATGTTTGAATGTTTTCCGTCGAGTAATTTTCATATTCAATTGTACGGTGCCGGGCACGTTGCGCGTGCCATGGTTAATCTTTTTGGGGAGCTTGATTGCACTGTTCGATGGATTGATGAACGAACTGATGAGTTTCCACAGGAAGTTCCCGATAATATCACCTCGGTAATTACGGATGCTTTTGCTGTAGAGGTAGAGGCGGCTCCTTCCTCCAGTTGGCATTTAATTCTTACCCACAGCCATAGTTTGGATCTCGAAATTTGTGATGCTGTTTTGAGCCGCGCTGATTTTTCCTATTGTGGTCTTATTGGCTCAAAGTCAAAAGGCGCGAGGTTTCGCAAGCGACTAACTGAGAGAGGATTTTCCAAAACGGAACTTAGTCGACTGAATAGTCCTATTGGCTTGCCTGGCATGGATGGCAAACGACCAATGGAAATTGCTATTTCGGTAGTTGCGGATCTTATCCAGCGACATCAGCAACAGCAAAGTATAACGACACATCATATAAAACTGGTGGAACAATGAACTTGCATACCCTTAACACGTTGGGCTGCGAACAGGCGCATGAGGTCTTTTTTAATTGCTGTAGTGCCGAGCGTTGGACACAGCTAATGATTGACTCTCGACCATTCTCCAATCAAGCTGATATGTTACAACATGCCAAGAATCACTGGGCAGCAATGCAGGAGAGTGATTGGCTCGAGGCTTTTGCAGGACATCCTAAAATTGGTGATGTTAATTCGTTAAAGGAGAAGTATGCAGCAACTCGAGGCCTGGCCGGACACGAGCAATCGTCTGTTTCCGCAGCGGATGATTTGGTGATTGAAAAACTTGCTCACCACAATGCCGAGTATGAAAAAATTCATGGGTTCATTTTTATAGTATTTGCAACAGGCAAAAGTGCCGAGCAGATGCTTGCGCTATTGATGGATCGAATACACAACACACGGTTGCAGGAGTTGCATAATGCGGCGGCCGAGCAACTGAAAATCACTCTGCTTAGATTGGATAAAATACAATGAGTCAAATAACTACCCACATTCTTGATACCGCGCGTGGCTGTCCAGCCGAAGGCGTTACGATTAGACTCTATGCTGCAATAAACGATGGTTGGAAAGAACTGGCATCGGGTGTTACCAATGGGGATGGCCGTGTACCCAACCTATTGAAAGACGGAAAAGTATTACCGGCGGGAACTTATCGCACACATTTTGAGGTGAGTGGTTATTTTCGTAATCGTGGGCATAAACACTTTTATCCATATGTGGATGTGGCATTTAATATTGATGGCGATGGGCAGCATTATCATATTCCGCTACTACTTTCCCCATATGGTTACAGTACCTACCGCGGGTCCTAAATGAAACCTAGTGTTTTTAAGGGTGCGGTAGCCCATCGGGGTGTCGTCGTTCACGCCTTAGATGATCCTTTAAAAGGAGATTATCTTCAGCATTTTGACGATGGCATTCTTGTTGTCGATAGCACTGGGCATGTTATCGAAGTGGGTTATGCGGCTCAGATGTTGGAGCGCATGCCAGATATGGAAATCGTTGATCACGGTGATTGTTTCATAATGCCAGGGTATATTGATACCCATATCCACTATCCCCAAACTGGTGTGATTGCATCGTTTGGTAGCCAACTTATTGACTGGTTAAATCGTTATACATTTCCTGCGGAACTTGCTTATGGCAATGAGGAAAATGCGTATAGTGGAGCTCATTTTTTTATTAACGAACTATTACGCAACGGCACAACGACGGCTCAAGTATTCGCAACCGTGCACCCAATATCTGTTGATGCCTTTTTTACTGTTTCTCGCGAGCATAACCTTCGTATGTTGTGTGGCAAGGTGATGATGGATCGACATGCTCCTGAAGGGTTGTTAGATACACCGTCATCTTCGTATGAACAGACTGCAGCATTAATTGAAAAATGGCACGGGAAAGCACGTCTGGACTATTCCGTTACACCACGTTTTGCACCGACTTCTACGAGTGAGCAACTAGGTTTTGCTGGACGACTACTTGAAGAGTATCCGAGTGTGCGACTACACACTCATCTTTCTGAAAATCACCAAGAAATTGAGTGGGTAAAAGAACTTTTCCCTAAGAGCATGGATTATCTTGATGTGTATGATCAACACGGCTTGGTAGGATCGAACTCAATATTTGCCCACAGTATTCACTTAAATGAACGTGAATGGAAACGCATGGGAGAAGCGCAAAGTGCCATCGCGTTTTGTCCCTGCTCAAACTTATTTATTGGTAGCGGCTTGTTTGACCTCGCCAAGGCTGACCGTCACGGTGTGCAAACCAGTCTTGCGACTGATGTGGGTGGTGGTGATTCGTTTTCGATGCTGCGGGTGATTAATGAGGGCTATAAGGTTTTGCAAATGAGTGGTCAAAACCTTAATGCTGCACGGGCACTGTATTTGGCTACGTTAGGTGGTGCGAAAGCTCTAGGACTAGATAAAGTAATTGGTAATTTCGAAGCGGGTAAAGAAGCAGATTTCGTTGTGGTTGATCCTAAGGCTACGCCGTTAATGTCCCATCGCTACGCGCTAAGTTCGAATTTTGATCAACGATTATTTGCAACCTTAATGATGGGTGATGATAGAGCGATTAAGGAAACCAGAATAATGGGAAGTTTGGCCCATCAGCGTGATTAGTATATTGGTTACGACCGGACGAATCTCCAGGCAAAAATATTACCAATAATTGCGATTGGTATAAATCCGGCAAAAAGCCAAAATGCAATTTCTTCGACGAGGCCTATTGACGCACCGTCACTAACACCCATTGAGTTAGCAATTAATCCACTTAATGCGGCGCCAATGGCGAATCCTGCTTGTTGAGTTATGGGTACACTGGAGGATGTGCGATCACGCTCACCTTCGGCAGACGCATCGATTATACGACGAATGATAAAGCCCCACATCATGCCGAAACCGCCGTTCCCCAGGATCAGTGCGACGATTACTGGCCAAAGGATTGCTTTAGGCAAAACATAGGCGAGCATTGTCAAACTGACCACTACCAGTGCGCTACCAGTCCTTATGAGATATGGTTCGAAGCGAGTTGGGGAGCCTGAGAAGAGGATTGCAACACTGCCCCAGGCAAGTGTCTCTATTATTATTATGAAACCGGCTTCAAGTGGATTCATTCCGTACAAGCGGATCAGAATCAATGGTCCATAGACCAGGAATGACATAATGCACAAAGACAATAGGAATGTAGTTGCAACCCCGTTGCCAATATTGTGCGTAAAATCGAGAACTTCTTTCGGTAACATTCGACTTGTCGATGCTTTCTGATCTCGATACAGAAAAAATATGAAACAACATATTCCGCCGACAACTAACAGTGGTGAAGCTATGGGGTCAAAGTTGGCACCGGCCATTGAGATCATTAGTATGGAAGCACAAAGATAACATAAACGTACAAAAGGAAATTTCGCCGTTGTTGAAGATGCAATGGTGTCGGATGCCTGGAGTAATGCTCGAATGGCAGGAATCAGCAATACTGCTAAAAAGGCAAATGTCCAAAACGCAAAGCGCCAGCTTGCGTATGTAGCAAAAGCACCCCCTAGGGTTGGGCCGGTGAATGATGAAATCATCCAAATTATGGAAATACAGCCGACAATTTTCGGCACGAATCGGTTTGGGAAAAACCGATCTTGTGCAACGTAGACTAATGCTAATAGTGCACCACCGCCCAAACCTTGCAGAGTTCGCCCAACAAGTATTATCTGCATGCTAGGTGCTGAAGCTGCGACCACGCAGCCTATGGCATAGAGTAAAGCGGCATAACACATGGTCGATCGGATACCATATCGTGTAATTACCAAGCTTATGGAGGCACCCCCACATATGGAGCCTGCAAGATAAAGTGCAAACGCCCAGCTAATAAGATGAAGACCACCAACTTCGGCTACGGCACTTGGCATTGTCGTAGCGGTTAGATTCGAGTTTGCAGCGTGTAACCAAACAGACATCGCCAGTATGGCAAGTTTGGGTGCGTATTGGGGGGTTAGTATTTCCCGCCATTTTACATTTTTGATTGTGGAGGTGCTCAAAACTAACTTCTACGTGCGCAAGTTTAAGTTTACGTGCTGGTTTAACGGATGCTAGTGTATGGCGGCATTCTACTTGACGCCAGTTTTATATCATAATAGTCGTTTTGGATAGACGGTTTTGTGCCAATCTGCCAAAATACTAATTCAAGTTCCTCTAGAGATTATTTAACGTGGCTTCTACAATGCCTATCCCCGAACAGTTTGCCAAAGTATTGCGCGGCGTGGAAAATCAAACCTATCAGACAGCATGGTCATTGCCAGGCCGTTTTTATGTAGATGATGAGTGGTTTAATATAGAAAATCAGCAATTATTTGCCCAACAATGGGTTTGTGTTGGGCGCGTGGAAGAACTTGAGAACCCTGGCGATTTTTTTACGTGTGAAATTGCAGGTCAGCCGCTGCTGTTAACCCATGGCAAAGATGGGAAACGAAGAGCATTATCGAATATTTGCCTGCACCGCGGAACGATTTTAGTTGAAGAGTCTGGCAGTGCAGACCGCTTCACCTGTCCATACCATCATTGGAGTTACGATGCGGCAGGTCAACTATTGACTGCACCGCGTATGACAGGGCGTAAGGATTTCACCTCTGGCGAGTGTCGCTTACCGGAATATTTTATTGAAGACTGGATGGGTTTCATTTTTGTTTGTATCGGAAGCAATCCCAAAGATCTAAACAAGCAATTACAAAAAGCCACGGAGTTGATTCAACCCTATCATCTGGAGGAAATGAAAACTCTATATCGTGCAGATGAGTGTTGGGAAGTTAATTGGAAGTGTTTGCTAGAAAATTTCATGGAGGGCTATCATTTGTCACCTCTACATAGAACAACCTTACATAAAGTAAATCCGACTCGATTATGTAAACATATTGAGCCCGGTGATATTCATTTTGGTTACACAGTTGGATTTACCAGCCGTCTTCCTGAGGAGCGTGTCGGTCATAGCGATTTAACCGAGGAGCAAATGGATACCTGTGTAATGGTAGCGATAGCGCCCGGCCTGGCGATCGGTATCGGTAGTGACTATTGTTCTTTCTTATGTTTACAACCTGTTTCGGCAGGTCGGGTAAAAGTTAAGATAGGTTTGTTGTTTCATGGAGACAATTGGCCAGATGAAGTTGTCGCTGAAGCGGTTTCATTGTTTAACGATACAATGGCAGAAGATAAAGCTGTTTTACTTCGTGTCCAGAAGGGGCTCGCTGCACCGAGTCATGCGCCGGGCCCTTTGGCGAAGAAGGATTTTGAAGGTACTATCTTTGATTTTTTTCGATACTTAAGTAAGTCGCTTTTATAGTTTTGAAGTTTTTGTTCAAAACTCAGGTTCGTGCTGTAACAGGTCCGGTGGAGTCAAGATATCCTCAATACGTTCGCACCTTCTTGGATTGCTTGTTCAACATTTCTTGGCGAGAGACAATCGCCAATTAAGTGATAATTGCGCTGATTTTCTGATTGGAATGTTGGGTCAGAACGACAGCCTCGCCAGTCGACGATGACACTGATATTGTTTATGTGTATTGCATCATCGGCGAAGAGGTTTTTAAGTTCTATCGCTCCATTATAAATAGTATGAATGATCACATTCGGAATCATCTGGCAACCAAGCTCCCCGAGTCGCGAATACCATGCATGGCGATTGGTTGCATCAATGTCAGCCGCAACGGCTATATCCGATGTGATAATCATTACTTCAGCACCTTGGTGTGCAAGCCACTCCGCTGCTGCCAGCCCGGCTTGTCCTCTCCCGTCATTCACTACCACCACAGTACCCATAATCGAAATTTGTTGTTTTAGCACATCATGTGGCGTGCTGATTTGTATCGAATTATCGCCGCGCATAGGCTCTAGATTTGCCCTAGCACCGGTGGCTATAATTATCCGGTCCGCTTTGCTTTCGCCCAGATCATTTACGGTAATTGAGGAGTTATATTGAATATGTACACCCAGTCTTTTCAGTTCGTTCAAACGCCAATTAATGATTCCACTTAGCTCTACTTGACCAGGGCTCCTCGCCCATAATGCTAATTGACCACCTGCATGCTCATATTGTTCATGGATCTCTACTTTGTGTCCTTGCTCGGCTGCGACACGGGCCGCTTCAAGTCCTGCGGGTCCAGCACCAATAATAAATATATTTTCCTTTTTTGATAACTTACTATTTGCAGATGCTTTGCCTACATGCGGATTGTGTATGCATCGAATAGGTTTACCCAAATATCGGTTGGCGATGCAGTTGTTAGTGCCGACACAGGGACGAATTTCATCTGCCGCATTTCGTTTAAGTTTACTAACAATTTCCGAATCACTAATATGTGCTCGGGTCATGCCAATCATGTCTGCGTCGCCATTTTGTAAGACGCGTTCAGCATGGGCAGGATCAGTTATCCGCCCAACCGCGAAGACAGGAATCTTCACAACATTGCGAATTCCTGCAGCCAGCCCTACAAAAAGACCATGGGGCGCGGGTGTTGGCGCCCAATGCTTAGCACGTCCGCTATGGCTCATATTAGTGTGTGCAATGACGCTGATGTAATCTATAAGCCCTGTGGCAGATAAGATGGTTGCGATTTCTTGCATGTCGGTTTGGTTTAGACCTCCTGTTTCGAATTCATCTCCAGGAATACGAACCCCTAAAATAGGCTTAGGACCTATTTCCTCCCTAACCATTGATAACAATTCAATTGTAAATCTCATGCGGTTTTCAAGGCTGCCGCCGTACTTATCTTTCCGTAGATTAGTAAGTGGGGATAAAAAAGCATGGGGCAAGAAGCCAAATGCAGCAAGTATTTCGATACCATCAAGATTACCTTGAATAACTCGTTTAGCTCCATCTCGATAGGCCTGTAAAACCTCCTGTATTTCCTCTGTGTT
>Ga0213861_10001718_pt1 | contig 19225 bp, 17 predicted proteins | sample PICome_4_FD_160110 | JGI IMG/M metagenome (GOLD analysis project Ga0213861, IMG submission 160110) | Coastal seawater microbial communities near Pivers Island, North Carolina, United States - PICO131 | ecosystem: Environmental > Aquatic > Marine > Coastal | place: USA: North Carolina... | reverse complement strand
GAACGCCAGTTCGCCCGGTGCTTCGGCCACCAGAGCGACCTCGTCATGATGTTCAGCGTCGCCGAAGGCCAGACCGTTGACGAACAGCGACACGGTGAAACCAATACCAGCAATCATGGCCAGGCCCACCAGATTGCGCAGCGTCATCGATGCAGGCCGTTTGGCAATACCAAGTTTGGTCGCGATCAAGCTGAAGACCGTGATGCCAACGGTTTTGCCGACGACCAGACCGATGATGATGCCCCACGTAACTCGTGCTTGCAAAGCATCGGCAATGATGCCGCCATCCATGCGCACACCAGCGTTGGCGAGCGCGAAGATCGGAATGATCGCGTAGCTGGTGATGGGGTGCAGCACGGTTTCCAACCGCTCGGCTACTGACATGGACTCACGGATATGGAAGCTGGCGTAACGAACATCGACCGGGAAAACCTCGGGTTTATCTCGCAGCCACCGGGCAATCGCTCGTGTTTCATCTTCGTTCTGCAGCGGGCGAGCTGGAGTCAGCAAGCCCAGAGCGACACCAGCGATCGTTGCGTGAATACCTGAGCGGAAGGTCGTCCACCACACGATCGAACCAAGCACGACATAGATGGGAATCCACCACACTCGCAGGCGTCCCAACACAAAGATCAGCGCCAGCAGGGCCGTGGTGGCCAGCAGCCATGCAGCACTAATGCCTGATGAGTAGAACAGCGCGATCACAATGATTGCGCCGATATCATCGACGATGGCCAGCGACAACAAGAAGACCTTGAGGCGTCGCGAAATACGGTCGCCGAGCAACGAAACGATGCCGACCGCAAAGGCGATGTCGGTGGCCATGGGGATACCCCAGCCGTCTTGGCCCGGGCCGCCCTTGTTGATGATGAAGAACAAAGCAGCCGGCACGACCATGCCGCCCATTGCAGCGAAGGCCGGCAGCGCCGCATCCTTCATATTCTGCAATTGGCCGTCGACGAGCTCGCGTTTGATCTCAAGGCCAACCACGAAGAAGAACAGCGCCATGAGTGCGTCGTTCACGAAATCGGTCAGCGAGTGGCCGTCGAAGATCTCGATGCCGTTCACCGAGAGATTGACCGGGGCGCTCCAGAATGCGTCGTAACTATCACCCCATGGCGAGTTCACCCAGATCAGGGCGATTGCCGTGGCAATGAGCAGCATGACGCCACCGGCGGCCTCGACCGCAAGGAAACGTTTAAATGGTCGGGCAAAGAACCTGGCAAAGACGCTTTCGCCGCCAATGAAGGTCAGGTCGCTAAATTTCGTCTCCTGCATCGCCACCTGACGTTATCTGCATCAACGAGCGCTCCGAGGCGCGCCACAAAAGTTCACCTACACGCGACATCTGTCAACTACGAGTGCGTTAGCGGTGAACGATCAGTGTCACCGTGGTGCCATTCTTGGACGGCGTAATGCTGCATTCGTCGGTCAGCCGCCGCATGAGTGTGACGCCCAAACCACGTTCGTATTCGAGTCGTTCGGGGTCGGTGACTGGTGGGTGTTTCTTCAGCTTTGACGGATCAAAACCACCGCCCTGGTCGCTTACCCGAACGGTGACCTTCTTGTCCGCAACCGTGATGCGGATACCAACCGCGGCCTGGGTTCCAACACGATTGTGCGCTTCGATCGCGTTTGTGGTCGCTTCGCTCAGCGCGAGCCGCAAATCTTGCAGCCGTTCTTCTTTGAGGACTGGCTCAGCCTCGAGCGCGCTGGAAAGCACGGAACGCACCATGGCTAGATGTTCAAAGGTCGGCGGGATTTCGATCTCGAAGTCTTCGCTCATGTCGAAGCTCCTTCAGGGTTCCCCGCCCCATCAATAGTCGCCCCTGCAACCGTGGCCAGGGCATCCTCGAGCGACTCGTAGAGATCGAAGACTTCGTTCAACCGAGTGATCTTGAACAATTCGTTTAGGTGAGGCTGTGAACACACGATGCGGAAGCCACCATCGATCATGCGCATACGTTTGGCAGCACCCACCATGACACCAAGACCGGTGCTGTCGATGAACTCAATCCGGTCGAGATCGAGCACCAGACCGTCTGGTTTGCGCGCGGTCACGGTCAACACATGTTGTCGCAGCCGAGGCGCAGTCGCCATATCAATTTCACCGGTGACTCGCATAACGGCCCATCGCCCGTATTCGGCGACCTCGAAGGTGGGCTCGATCACCACGTCAGGTTAGTTCCATTCCGGGCTGCAAGAGTGGCGCATAGGTGTGTTCTTACGGACTTTTCTTTCACCGGTGCGGAAGAACCCGACACTGTCGCACCCCGTCTCTACTGTTAGAGGTGTGGAGACTGCCGGCGCCAACCGCCTAAACCAACTGCTGGAGCGTCTCCAAGACGACGGTCGGATCGTGCATGTTGAGCGATTTCCTGCCCGTGCTCCCAGGTTCGGTTCGCTTGACCGACCGCTCCTCCCAACCGTCGCTCAGGCGTTGCCGTTCGATCAGTTCTTCACCCATCAGGCCGATGCCATCAATCGGCTCCGCGATGGCCAGTCGGTGGCGATCGCTACCGGCACGGCCTCGGGCAAATCGCTCTGTTATCAGGTGCCCATCGCCGAGGCCGCGGCTGAGCACCATGGCCGGTCGACCTCCTTGTTGCTGTTCCCCACCAAGGCCCTTGCCCAGGACCAACTTCGTTCGTTCGGATCACTCGGCATCGACCACGTCAAGCCAGCGACCTACGACGGCGACACGCCCTACGAACAACGCACCTGGATCCGCAATCGCTGCAACACCATCCTGACAAATCCGGAAATGATCCATGGTTCGATCCTGCCGAACCACAGCCAATGGGCCCGTTTCTTCCGACGGCTACAGTTCGTGGTCATCGACGAACTGCATGTGTTGCGGGGCGTTTTTGGCACCCATGTCAGCCATATCCTGCGTCGGCTCATGCGGGTGGCCAGGCACTACGGCAGCGAGCCCACGTTCTGCTTCACGTCAGCCACGATCGGCGAGCCCGCTGCACTTGCGTCTGAGCTTTGTGGCCAACCCGTGCACCACATCGACGACGACGGTTCACCTCATGGCCCCCGCACGTTTGCGCTGCTCAACCCGCCGCTGCTCGACGCTGCGTCGGGCGCCCGCAGCTCCACAAACTCTGAGACGGCTTCGGCAGTTGCCGCCCTGGTCGACGCCGGCCACCGCACCATCGCCTTTGCCCAAAGCCGCAAAGGCACCGAGTTGATCGCTGGCGACGTGCGGCGGCGGGTAAATGCACTCGACAACAATGCGGTGCGTTCTTACCGTGGTGGTTATCTCGCCACCGAACGGCGCGAAATCGAAGAAGAACTGGCCACCGGCAAGGTCTCTGCGGTGATCGCTACCAATGCGCTTGAACTTGGCATCGATATCGGCGGCCTCGATGCCTGCGTGTTGTCGGGTTTCCCGGGGACGATTGCGTCCATGTGGCAGCAGGCTGGCCGTGCCGGGCGCACCGGTCAGGCATCGCTCACCATCCTGGTCGCCGGTGATGACCAGCTCGACCAGTGGCTCATGGCCCACCCCGACCAGGTCTTCTCCCGCCCGCCCGAACCCGCAGTAATCAACGTCACCAACTCGTTTATTGCCGATCCGCATTTGGCCTGTGCCGCATTTGAGTTGCCGCTTGGTCATGACGACAGCCAATACTGGCCCGAGATTCTCGACGACACGGTGCGCCGTCTCGTTATGAGCGATGTCGTGGTTGCCCGGTTGCACGACGATCAGCCAGTCGCTATGTGGGCAGGTTCCGGTAGCCCTAGTCGCGGTATCGGACTGCGATCCGGGTCAGCCAACGAGGTCAAGATCATCGATGCCGACGGGACACTTGTCGGCACCGTCGACGAGTCTCGTGCACCCAGCCTGGTGCACGAAGGTGCGGTCTATTTACATCGCGGCCAGACCTACAAGGTCAACCAGTTCGACCCCGACGAGTTACTCGCGGTCGTCGACCAGGTCGGCGACCACGAATACACCCAACCTCGTACGTCTACCGACATTTCGGTCATCGCCGTCGACGACAAGCAGGCGGTTGGCCCGCTTGAGCTCATGCTCGGTCAGGTCGAAGTCACCACCCAGGTCACGGGTTATCAGCGGCGCGAACGCCGCAGCCGAAAGATCCTGTCGCACGAACAGCTCGAACTTGAGCCCCAGCGACTCATCACCCGAGCATTCTGGTACACGATCGAACACCGGCTCTGCGAAGACATAGGTGTGGTGACCAGCCAACTTCCGGGCGCACTCCATGCCGCGGAGCACGCCATGATTGGCATGCTCCCGCTCTTCACCATCTGTGATCGCTGGGATGTCGGGGGTGTATCCACCGCCATGCACCAAGACACGTTGCACCCATCGATCTTCATCTACGACGGCTACCCCGGTGGCACCGGCATTGCCGAACTCGGTTACCAGGTCGCCGGTCGGCATCTGCGAGCAACACTCGACCTGCTGCACGCCTGTGGCTGCAAAGACGGCTGCCCATCATGTGTGGTGTCGCCAAAGTGCGGCAACGGCAACGAACCCCTCGACAAAGCCGGCGCCATCGCCCTCCTCACCCTCGCCCCCTGACCCCTTCCCTCTCTGCGCCTTGACCGCGGTCGATAAGCTCGGCCGATGCGAGCGCTGGTGCAACGAGTGTCTGAAGCCCGGGTGCGGGTCGACGGCGAAATAATTGGCGAGATCGAACACGGTGTGCTGGCCCTGATCGGTGTCACCCACGACGACACGCCAGCGCAGGCAACCAAGCTGGCCGAGAAGATCGCTCATCTCCGGATCTTCACCGACGACGACGACAAAATGAACCTGAGTGTCCTCGACGCTGGCGGCTCAGTTCTGGTGGTCAGCCAGTTCACGCTCTACGGCGACACCCGCAAGGGTCGACGTCCGGGGTACGTCGACGCAGCCCGACCTGAAGTTGCCGAGCCCCTCTGCGACGCGGTAGTCGACGCGCTGCGCGCACTCGACGTCCCGGTGCAGACCGGCCGGTTCCGAGCCGACATGAAGGTCGAACTCATCAACGACGGACCGGTCACCCTCTCTATCGAGGTCTAACTCCCCATCTGTGAGGCGAACCTCCGTCAGTTCCGCAACCGCGGTATGCGCGGCCTAAGGCTCAGAGATCGATCCTTGTTGCCGTCGGGCGAGGGCCCAGGCGCAGGCATAGGCGGCTATGGCGATGAGGAACATGGGGTACCAGGTGAAGCGGGTGGCCCAGGTGTTGCCTTCACGGAGTTCAACTTCGCCCTGCAGCACGCGGGCCTCGGAGATACCGGTGCGTTCAACGACCGTGCCGTCGGGTTCGATGATCGCGCTAAAACCGGTTGGGGCCGCCTGAAGCACCCACCGGCCGGACTCAATCGCTCGCAACTGCGACGATGCAATCTGCTGGGTTTGCACGATGGTGAGCCAGAACGAAGAACCGTTCGTGGGGTTGAGCTGGATCAGCCCACCGTTTTTCATACCGCTGTAGGTGCGATCGTCGTGAAAAACCTCCCACGAGATGCTGATTGCAGCGGTGCCCACACCGGTTTCGATAACGGCGGGGCCGGTGCCTGGTTTGGCATCGTTGGTGGGCAAGAAGTCGGGGGCGACCCGTTCGATCAGGCCGCGAAACGGCACGAATTCACCAAAAGGAACCCGGCGCAGTTTGTCGTAACGACCCGAGTTCGTGCCATCGGGGTTGATCGTCATCGATGCATTCAGGAAGAAACCCTCGCCGCTGAAGGTCTCGATGATGCCAGCGATGATCGGCGCGTCGAGATCCTGCGCGAGTTCGACAATTTCGTCGTACGCGGCGGTTTCTTCGATAGCACCCCGGGTGTGGACCACGTTCTCGGGCCACAACACGAAGTCCACCGGACCCTGCACGTCTTGACTTGTTTCGAGGTGTCGTTCGAATACCGCCCGTGCGCTGGTGTTGGCAGCTCGCGTATTTTGCGGTCCGCCTCCCTGCACGATCGCAATATCGATGGTGTCTATAGCTTGGCCGTGCGGGGCTACGACGGTCGTCAGCGTGGCCAGCACCAGGACACCGAAACCGACCGCGGTGTCTCGCCAGTTGCGCTGGACTGCGGCGCTCAGCACCACGCCTCCAACGCCAACAAGTGCAACGATGGTTAACGAACCAAAGACGCGTGCGGTTTGGGCAAGTGGCGCGTCGGACTGACTTATTGCCAGGCTGGCCAGTGGCACGCCACCGAACGGCCAGTTCCAGCGCACGAGCGCTGCAACAACCAAAGCGGCCGGCAGTGCAATACGGCGCCCGGTCGTCGAAGGCACAGCCGCAGCAACCGCTCCGTAGAGCATCGCGAACATCACACCCTGGATGAGATAGCCCGGGATCGTCATGTCCCACATCCAGAAGGTGGCAGGAAACAGCCACCACAGACCAACCAGCGTGGCTCGTTTGAACCGTTCTTTTCGTGGCTGATTCGCGAGCAGCCGATCAAGGATTGCCACGCCGATAAACGCAAGTGGCCACCATCCCCACGGCGGCATAGAAAACGCAATCAGACCGCCAGCGAGCGGGGCCAGAAGACCCGCCGACCGGCGGCCGATACGCGGTAGTTCGTTAACGCTGCCCGAACTGGTCACAGTGAGCGTCGCGGACAGCGTGGGTTCAACTTGGGCGCTCGCCGAATTCAGGGCTTTCGGTACGGGTGCGCTTGAGCTCCCAGAAGCCAGGTATCTGGGCAGCGGCTATAAAGGCGTCCCACAACTTGAGCGACTGTTCGGTAGTCGGGACCCGAGTGATCACGGGACCGAAGAGTGCAACTCGGTCACCGCTGTCGTCGTCGAGGGCAATGATGGGCGTGCCGACATCGTCGCCGGCGAGATCCAGGCCTATCTTCATGCCGGCCCTTATGACATCGTCGTAGGACTCATCATCGAAGGCATCTGCGTACGCCGCGTCGAACCCAGCAGTTGCCAAAGCATCTGCAAGATCGAAGCTGTCTTGGCGGTTCTTGTCGTGATGGATGCGGGTCGCGAACTCCCAGTACGCGTCCTTGACCCGGGCTTCGCCCTCGCCCTTGCGGATCGCTTCGATAACACGTAACAGCTTATGGGTGAACAAGACAGGGGCGTAGTAATCGCTGTCTTCAGCTGGCTGATTCTTCTCGAGCAAGCTGATCGACTGCCATGTGATGTTCAGATCGCGGTGCGGTTGTACTTCGTCGACTACCCAACGGGCGGTCACCCAGCACCACGGTCAAATGGGATCAACCCAAAATTCAATGTCCATCAGCGCAGGTTATAGGGCAACAGACCACGCGGGCCTGCAGAACCGGTTAACTCTTGATCGTTGACCGGGTTAGAGAGCGCAGGCGCCGCCGGTGCCGTCGTCGAGTTCTACAACGAGTCGCTTTCGCAACCCGCCTTTGACATCAACCCGCATGGCGGTGGCCAAACCAATCAGTTTGGGAGCCATCAGGATCTTGAAGTCCTCGTGTCGCATGTTGCGATACGGGGCCAGGTTCTTGCCTTTGGTATTGGTGTCGACCGACACCTCGGCAACCTTGCCTCAACCAACCGCCGAGATGAAGTCGATAGTCATGACCCCGCCCCGTTTCGCCAGGAGCTGCTCGGCGTTTGGTGTGATGTCGATGTTCATGGTGAATCTCCGAATCCGAAGGACGTCCGAGGTGGGAACCCACACAACGTTACCCACCTTCTCGAAGCTGGCGAATTTTTCTTTGACCGTTAGCAGTGATGACTGTGGTCGGCGGGTCAACCGAGATATGGCCAATCCGATCCTCGAATGCGGACGACGGTGGTCATCTGTGGTGTGATCGGGTCCATGGTTGAACTCACCTCGTCACTCACCACGCTGATTGGAGCGTTGGACAATAAGGACGTTTCCGCCCGCGAACTTCTGGCGATGCATCTCGATCGCGTCGACAAACTCGATGGGGCCATCAACTCGGTCGTCACGCTGGCGCCCGAGCGGGCCGAAGTCGAAGCAGCCCAGATCGACCAGGCTCGGGCGAGCGGCGAGCAGGTCGGCCGCCTCGCTGGCGTACCCGTCACCATCAAGGATGCACTTGCGACCGAGGGCATCCGCTCCACCGGCGGTGCAGTCGAACTGCGCGACTTCGTCCCCGACACCGACGCCGTAGTGGTCGACACGGTCCGCACCGAGGGTGCTGTGGTGTTCGGCAAGACGAATATCCCCCGCTGGTCCGGCGACTACCAGAGCTACAACGAACTGTTCGGCACCACGAACAACCCGTGGGACATCACTCGCACGCCCGGTGGCTCGTCGGGGGGTCCCGCAGCAGCCGTGGCCATGGGGTTCACCGGCTTCGAGATCGGCACGGACATCGGCGGCTCGATTCGGCTGCCGTCTTCCCATTGCGGCGTGTACGGGCACAAGCCGAGCTTTGGCGTCATACCGACGTACGGCTATCTCGATAGCGTCGAGTACCACCGCAATGTGGCCGACGTGAACGTGTTTGGTCCAATTGCACGGTCGATCGATGACCTCGACCTACTTGTCGACCTGCTGGCCGGTCCGAACCCCGACGATGCACCAGGGTGGCGATTGGAGCTCCCACCACCACGTGCAACCGAACTCGCCGACTTCCGGGTGGCAGCATGGTTAGACGACTCGTTCTGCCCGGTCGATGCCTCGGTCACCGCGGTCCTTGAGCAGGCCGTTGGTGCATTGGAGAGCGCTGGAGCACGAATCGACTACGATCTGCGACCTGCGCTCGAACCAATGAGTGCGTCGGTTGACGGATCAATTCTCATCGGCGCAGCAACCGACATCTCCGATGCACAAGATGGCATGTCGCACCTGATGTGGGACACCATGCATCGCCAACGCGGACAGCTGCGCCAACGGTGGACAGAGTTCTTCGGTGATGTCGACGTGTTACTTTGCCCTGTCTCGCCTACACCGGCGTTCCAACACGTGCATTCGTCCCAGGGATCAAACTGGGCCCACGCAGTACTGCGCGAGTTCGATGACATGCCCTATCGACATCTGTTGCGATGGAACACGCTGATCGGCAGCGCCTATCTACCAGTGACCGTGCCCCCTGTCGGACGCACTCCTGGCGGTCTGCCCGTTGGTATCCAAGTGGTTGCACCGTTCTTGCACGACCGCACCGCACTTGCGTTCGCCCGCTGCATCAGCGAAGTCATTGGTGGGTATGAAGCACCACCTATGGCGGCGGGCTAGTCGATTTCACTCATCCGGTAGAACGATCCGTCAACGATCTCTCTCGTTAGATCTTCGTCCTCAACTCCATCAGGGCTCCGACTAGCGAGCGGTGACCGAGAGCGTGTATCGCCCACGACCGCAAAGCAGGTCTGCGGGCTCGGCGACAGGAAAAGAATGCTTATGATGAGAAAAGACAAGACATGGACGCGCTCATTAAGAATGCAACTCGCTGTTCTCGGCGTAACCCTGTTGGTGGTGGCCGCTGGGTGCGCTTCTGATTCGACAACCACTACGGCTCCAGCCGCCACAAATGGCACACCTTCAACGGTGCGCACGCCCGCTCCAGCCCGCACCCCGGCGGGCGGTGCGGCCACAAGCGGCAGAACCGCAGCTCAACCTCCCACGACGGGTCGTACAGCAACCCGACCACCCGCAGCTCCATTAACACGGCCAACAACTTCGACGAGCGCGCCGCGACCAGCACCCCGTTCGACCCCACCATCCATCACAGGCACAACGAGACAGAACCCGACACTCATTGTGGTGACGCGGCCCGCACCCATCCCCCGAACGATCACCTCACCGCCCGCAGCCAACCTTGATCCTGACAACGATGGCCTGCCAAACGATGAGGAAGCACGACTGGGAACGAACCCGAACGTTGCGGACACCGATGGCGACGGTGTTCCCGATGGTGAAGAAGTCCTGCTCGACGGCACAAGCCCGACGAACCCTGATACCGACGGCGACGGCGCAAACGACGGCCAGGAACTCCTAGTCGGCACCAACGCAAGAAATGCTGACACCGACTTCGATGGCGTGAGCGACAATGACGAAATCAACATCGACGGCACCGACCCGTTCAACCCCGACACCGACGGCGACGGCTTCCTCGACGGCGAGGAAATCTTCAGCCTCGGCAGCGACCCACTCGACCCCCTCAGCCCTGGCTTTGGTGGTGGCGGCGCAACAACCAGCGGCCAACTCGACGCAGACAACGACGGCCTAAGCGACGACGACGAAGTCTTCACCTACGGCACCGACCCAACCAACCCCGACACCGACGGCGACGGCTTCCTCGACGGCGACGAGGTAGCCGACGGCTTCGACCCTACAGACCCTAATAACTGATATCTCTAACAAAGAGCTGATGTGTGTACCCGGTACACGCATCAGCTCAGGGTTTGCGGCCGATGTAGTCGATGAGCGCGGACATGCCGGCATGTCCAGTGCCTTCGGCGATCTCGGCGTCGTAGGCCACCAGGCGTTCAGTCTCGAGATTAGGGAACGCTGCACCGAGTAGCTCCTCGGTGTACATGTTCTCGGCAATGGGTGGTCCTCCGGTCCCGTAGGCCAGTTGTTCTGGCCGGTAGCCGTGCAGCAAGAGTCGGCCGCCTGACCGCAAGGTTGTTTGGATTCCCTTGAACACCTTCGTTCGATCTTCGGGCCCCATGAACTGGATAAAGATGCCAACCACCAGGTCATACGCATCTGGCTCCCACGTCCAGCTGAGCAGATCGGCGAGTTCGAAGTTGACCGCCACGCCCCGCTCGTCGGCCAGCCGTTTCGCTTTGGCGATACCAACCGGTGATGCGTCCATTGCGGTCACATCGAGTTCTTGCTCGGCAAGAAACACCGAGTTACGCCCCTCGCCGTCGGCGACCACCAGCGTTCGCTGGCCAGCCTGTAACAAGTCGGTTTGTGCGACCAGAAACGCCGCTGGCTTCGTGCCGAAGAGGTAGTTGTCTTGTGCGTATCGTTCGTCCCACATCGGTGGTCGTCCTTCCTGACGGTTCGACAAGCCTGCCATCTCGACCTTGGTTCAGGTCGAACCGCACTCAGCGACCGCTCAGGGTCGTTCGTGCAACCAGTCGCCGCATCTACGCAGATCGACGGCCCGTCAGGATGTGTAATACATCCCACCGTTCAGGCTGATCGTCTGGCCGGTCATGTAGGCATTGTCGACCAACATCGTTGCGACAGCTGCTACCTCGTCGACCGTACCGAACCGCCCAATCGGTATCCGCGATGGATCAGCTGCGGTTGCGCTTCGCAGCATGTCGGTCTCGATCTGGGCCATGGCGATGGCATTCACCGTGATGCCCTCTTTGACCAGTTTGCTGGCGTAGCCGTGGGTCAAACCAATGATCCCCGCCTTCGACGCCGCATAGTGCGGACCCACTGAGCCGCCGGTCTGGGCTGCGGTGGAAGAGATATTGATGATCCGGCCCCACCCCGCGGTGCGCATATAGGGAACCACTGCCTGTGTCATCAGGAACGGCGCGGTCAAGTTGATGGCAATCGTGTCGTTCCAGGTGTCGATGTCGAGGTCGGCGACGTCGAGTACTCGTTTCCCGATTCCAGCGTTATTCACCAGGATCGTTGGCGGTCCAAGCTCACTGACACAGGCCGCTACGAGCCGGTCCACCTCTGCCGACTTGCCGACATTGGCTTGCACGACATGGGCCCGGCGTCCGGCTTCGACAATGGCATCTACCGCCGACTGAGCTGCCGCTGCGTCGTCGCGGTAGTTGATGAGAACGTCGGCACCGCCTTGAGCCAGAGCGATCGCAATCGCTCGGCCCATACCTCGTGACGATCCCGTAACGATCGCAACCCGACCTCCTGCTTGGTTCGTCATGTCGTACCACTCCCCTAGTCAACGGCGTTCAGGAGATTCTGTCACTTCAACCGTCACTGGACGCAGGCCACCAAAAACAAAGGTGACGGGCACAACTGCCCGCCACCTAACTACATCAAACAGTGCTGATCAAACAGTGCTGATCAAACAGTGCGGCCGAGGAAGGCTGCGAGCTGATCGGCGTTGGATGCACCGTCGGCGCATGCTTGTTCGGCCAGGAACGGGCCCGCGCCATCTTCTTCGGCACGGAAACCAGACTGGATCATCTGACGGGACTGCGCCAGGATGCCTGCGGCCAGTTCAGGAGCAAGGTCGGTCGACTGGCCGGTGGCCTTGGCAATGTCCCAGCCGTGGGTGAACGTGTCGGCCATGGCCAAACCCATAACTGCAGCGCCGGGCATTTCACCGAACGGCATGGCAACCATCTTCTGGAGTGCACCTTCTTCTTCAAAACAAGCCAAAGTCGCGGCAGCAGCTTCGTCGAATGCGGCAACGAAGTCACCTTCGGCCCAGTTGGTGTCGCCACCCGCAGGTCGTTGGCCCTTCATGCCGGCCACAAAGAAGTGTTGCGCGCCAACGACATGGTTGATCACACCAGCAACGTCCCATGAATCACATGGTGAGGCGTTCTGAAGCTGATCGGCGGTGACGTTGGCCAATACGCCTCGAGTGGCAGCAATGGCTTGTTGGAGGGGGGCGGTACTCATAGTTACTCCTAAAGATCAGACGAGAGTCGTCCAGATTGACTCACCCTAGCGACCGATCCACACAACGTTTCGTCGGTTACGGCGACTAACTACTCCTTGTTGACCCTGAAGAAACCGACGCAGATAAACAGGAAAAGCGCCATATCGAGGTCACCTGCCCGGCGACGGAGCAGAGACTCCGCGTCAATGGAGGGAATAGTCGAGGCGTCAATAGGTTGATACCTCTCGGACGCATAGTGCGACCAGAAACTAGGAGCTCGCGAATGATCGCAGCACTCATCGGCACACTGATTACCGGCGCATTGATCGGCTTCGGAGGACGTGCCATCCTGCCCGGCGCCCAAGACATTGGGCTGCCCAAGACCATTGGTGTCGGCGTGATTTCCTCGATCATTGTCGGATTGTTTCTTGGCTCGGTCAGCTGGATCGCCGCCATCATCGCCGGGTCCGTTGTCGCTGCTGGTGTGTTGTGGTTCTCCATCCGCCAAGGCTGGCTCCACGCCTAACCGCTGACTCGGCGAGCTTTCCCGCCGACGGAACTAACCAATCAAAATGCAACGAACGTGTACTTCGGTGCACGTTCGTTGTCGTTTTCGCGAGATTGTGGGTCCCTCGTGATTTCGGGGCCACACAGAACCGCGGTGTAGTTTCATCGCCATGGCGATAGCACGCACCGGCGACTCCTTGATCCGGGTCGAAGACGTCCACCTGTTAACTGGCGACACCACGTTCGTGGCAAACGCTGCACCTGATGCAGCATTCGTGCACTACGTAACGTCGTCGTTCGCGCATGCCCTCATTGTTGGGATCGATGTCAGCGAAGCCGCAGCAGCACCGGGAGTGCTCGCAGTCGTCACTGGCACCGACCTGGAAGCGGCTGGGCGTCCGAGCGTCATGCCTGGACTGACACCGCCGCATCCTTCGTTCGCCGCTACCCCGGTTTTAGCCCGCGACCGGGTGCGGTTCGTTGGCGAGGCGATCGTGGCCATCGTCGCCGAGACCGAGGCCCAGGCTGCTGACGCGGCCGAATTAGTGGTGGTCGACTTTGACCCGTTGGCACCGGTGATCGACCTTGCCACAGCGCATCAGGCAGAGCCAATCTTCGAAGCCGCCGAGTCCAACGTGTTGGTCACCGAAGAGCGGCCGGACTCGTCGCCTATCGATTTCAGCCAGTTCGAAGTGGTCGTTCGATCAGAGTTCAACAACAACCGGGTCCATCCTGCGCCGCTTGAGGGGCGCGTCGCTTCGGCACGGTGGATCGACGGTCGGCTGGAACAACACGCCGCCTGCCAAGGTGTACATCCGATGCGGAACGCACTGGCGTCGTGGTATGGCCTGGAACACGACCAGATTCGGGTCACAACCAGCGATGTTGGTGGCAGTTTCGGCGCCAAGGCCAGGGCGTATCCCGAGGATCTGCTACTCGGCCATCTGGCGCAGGTGGTGGGCCGACCGGTCGTATGGACTCCCCCACGGTCGGCTGACATGGTTGGACTCGGACACAGTCGGGCGCAGTTACACGACATCGTCATAGCTGGAGACCGAGACGGCCGGCTGCGGGCGCTCCAGGCGCACGTGCGCACCGATACCGGCGCCTACCCCGCTGCGGGCCTCGCTCAGGCGCGTAATGCCACTCGCATGCTCCCCGGGCCGTTCGACATCGAACACGTCCATTGGACACTCGATGCAGTCGCCACCAACACCACCCCGATCGTGGCCTACCGGGGCGCTGGCCGGCCCGAGTCAGGGTCGCTATTGAACCGGGCCATCGATCTGTTCGCGTCGGAGATCGGTATTGATCCGATCGAGGTCATGAAGCGCAACCTATTGCCTGCCTCGGCCCTGCCGTTCACCAGCGCTGGTGGGGTCGTCTATGACTCCGGCGACTATCCCGGCTGTCTCGATGTGTTGTTGCGTGAGCTTGACCTGGACTCGCTGCGAGCCGAACAGACACAACGACGCAACGACAATGACGTGAAGATGCTGGGTGTTGGCGTGGCAATGTTCGTCGATCGCACCGCGGGTGTGCCCGGAGCCGAGTACGGCGCGGTGCATCTGCAACCCGATGGATCGTTCGTCGTACACACCGGTTCCTCGCCCTATGGCCAAGGCCATTACACCACCTGGATACAGCTGGTCAGCGAACGCACCGGCGCTGCGGTCGAATCGATCTCCGTCTTTCATGGCGACACCGATGTTGTACCCCGAGGCGGCATCACCGGCGGTAGCCGCTCGGCGCAGAAGGCCGGGTCAGCAGTAGCGGTGGCCACCGAGACGCTCGTTGATGAAGCCAGAGCCCATGCGGCACGCATGCTCGAAGCGGCCGAAGCCGACGTTGTGCTCGATCTCGAACGAGGTCACTTCCACGTCACCGGATCGCCTGGCGCAGCCACTGTTGGGTGGGCCGAGATTGCTGCGCTGCTGATCGACGACGCCGCCAATGCCGACGATGACACGTCGCACGTGATGAAGTGCGAAGCCGACTTCGAACCCGACAATCACTCGGTGCCTTATGGCGCGTATGCAGCGGTGGTCGAGGTCGATCGCGAGACGGGCGCCGTGACATTGCTACGGATGGTGACCGTTGATGATGCCGGCACGATGATCAACCCGATGATCGTGCTTGGGCAGGTGCATGGCGCCGTGGTGCAGGGCATCGGCCAGGCGTTGTACGAAGAGTTCGTGTACGACGACGCAGGCAACCCGCTCACGGGCGACCTGCTGTCGTACACCATGCCGTCGGCGGTCGAGATCCCACCGCTCGAAGCCCACATGACCGAACACCCGTCGCCCAACAACCCGCTCGGGGCAAAAGGCATCGGCGAGTCAGGCTGCATCGGTGCCGTACCAGCGATCCAAAATGCCGTCATCGACGCACTTCGCCCGCTCGGTATTCGCCACATCAACCTGCCACTCACACCACAACGTGTCTGGCACGCCATCCGCCAAGCTGGCATCGACCTGGCTGACGGCGAGACCGACCATCGGAACCACCGAGGACAGTGACCTCATGCTGGATCACCGAGTGGGAACTGGCCGACCGCTGGTCCGACTTCGGTTAGCCGGCGGCGCGTTTGAAGGCGTTTGGTGGGAAGGCTTTGGCGTCGATGCAGCGTTGTGACCAGTCGGCGAGATGCACAACGATGTCGTCGAGCTCGGTTCCGAGCGAGTCGATGATCGATTGTTGCAGCACATCGGTGCGGTGTTCGAGGTCGTCTCGGTAGGCAGTACCGGCGGTAGTGATCGTGTTGTTTGCCACCCACCCCCGTTCGCCGAGCCGTGCTGCCGCGGCGGCGAGTGTTGCCTCGTCCCACCCGCGGCTCGCGCTGTATTCGCCGAACGGCATACCTAGCCAGAGTTCGGTGAGTACGTTCATCTCGACTGCGTCGAGGCCTGCAGCGACGCACACCGCTACGTGGCTGTCGCCCCGGTGTTCTCGGAACTGTTCACAGGCTCGCCACAACTGAGCCACCGCGCTGGTCGGCCACGGCTGATTCTGCAAGCCAGAGAACAACGGCCGTCCAACACCCGGCGCGTCCTCGACTGCTTTCCTAAGCGCTGCTGCCACCGTGGCGATTGCGGAAGGGTCAACGTCGCTGAGCACCGCTCCCAGGCTTGTATCAACCGACTCGGTCCGAGCAGCAAGCAATGTGTCGCGATCGCAGATGGACCGGCTGGCTTCGTAAATACCGCCGATCATGTTCGGTTCGAAGACCGCAAACGTTGCGCCAACCACCCCAGAATCTGGGGCACCCATCAGTGCCGCACGGGAGCACACATACCCGGTCATGAAGTTGTGCCCGAGAGCGGCCAGACGTTCGTTCACACCACGTGACCACACCGAGTGCATGGCGATCGGTTCCAGAGCGTCACGCAAGCCGCGCGCTGGAGAGGCGTGCAACGTTGGTGTTGGTTCCACCCCTGGCGGAGACGGCTGGAAGGCGACTGCTACAACCTCGTCATAGTGCATCCTGGGAACTTACCTCGCAGCGAGTTGTTACACCGCAGCGAGAACTTGTCACCCGTGGCCTGCCGCGTCGGTGTTGTGTGGGTCCCGAGGTGGGTTAGTTGTCGCTGTCTTCGTTGTCGACTAGTGCGCTGAGTGGTTGGGGTGCGGTGGCGGTTGCGGGTGCGGCCAGGATGGTGTCGTTGTTGTCGGTTGTGATGCGGTCAACGGTGGTGGCCGGGTTGCATGTGGATGCGACCACGGTTGCGGTGTCCTGGTCAGCTGTTGAGAGTGTTGTGGGGATCAGTGGATGTTGTGAGGACGACGGGGTGGTGTTCAGTGCCTCGATGGCTGCTGCCAACATGTCCGGGGTTAGTGCTGCGGTGGTGCCGGTGTCGAGGTAGGTGGTGTTACTACCAGAGATGATGTCGGGGTCCAGGTCACCAAACACTCGGGCTTTCACCGTGGCATCAATACTGTCGTTACCAACCGTTGTTTCGTGCAGTGTTGGCACCAACCCAGGATCAATAACAGCCAGCACGGTTTGTCGGGCGTACACAACCATGTTCGCCAAGTCTGAACTGAGATGGGTCAAGTCTTCAAGCAGTTGTTGAGAAATCAGGGTGTCGCCAATGAAGGTTTTTTCGTTAGTGACCACGGTGGTGTCAACGTTGGTCAACATGGCGTGGTCACCAGTGAACAAGTCCTCGCCATGGCCGCCACGCATCACATCATTACCGCTGGTCACCAGTCGTCCTGGGTGATAGCGGCGTATGCCTTGTGCGGTGTTGCGGGCCACATCATGCTCGGTAGCCAGACGTGCGTAACCAGCCACCAACCGGTTGATCTCGGCTTGCAACCTGGCGGTAGCTGCCACAATTTCGTCTAACACCGGCACAGCCTGAGCAATCACCAGATGATCACTAATAAGGACATCGTCGCCGTCGCCGCCATCAATAACATCGTTGCCCGGCGCCCGGTCACTGTTATGAGCCAACGAGCCATGCAAACCAATAGTGACAGCCAGAACGCTGCCGTCCTTGCGTGTGAGCGGGTCGCCAAGATTTGCGGCGGCACCGGTCAAGATTTCGGCCAGCGGCGCACCGTCGGCTGCACATTCAAGCATTTCGGGGCGGATCAGAGCCTGCGGGACAACAAAGGTGCCATCGAGGCCAAGTTCAATATTACTTACCTCGTATGGAGGGTTGCGGCGAGCTCGAAACGGGCACCGCAATGGGCCGAGCCAGCAATATAAGCAGGGCCGCGGCGATCGTCGCCACGCCGGTGATCACGAACGGGGTGCGATAAGAGCCGGTGGAGTCTTCGGCCCAGCCGACCAGGAACGGACCGAATCCGCTTCCGACTTGGGTCATCAGGGTCATCACACCAAGGACAGATCCAAGTGAGACGAAGCCAAAGATCTCGGCAGTAAGAAGCGTTTGCAACATGTAAATATTGCCGATCGTGAACCCGACGATGAGCACAAATACATACGTCGCTACCTGATTCCCGATCAGGGTGGCACCCAACACTGCACAACCTTGGACGACGATGACCAGGAACGTCAGGATCCGTTTGTCCATGCCGTCGGCGAATCGACCGACAATCAACCGAGCCACAATCGATCCGAATGCAGTCGTACTTAGCGCCAACGCTGCGGCGTTTCGTGACCCCAGGCGGTCCTCGAGAAAGGCGATCTGATGCAGTAAAAAGCCGGTCTGTGCCAGCAAAACGATCACGAAACCAATCGACAACGCCCAGAACGATCGGGTCCGCATGGCCTGGCCTCGGGTCCACGATCGCAGTTGCACGTCGTCGCTGAGCGCGTCGTTCGTGATCGTTTCGTCGGGTGCGCCGGCATCGGCTTCGAGGCCCACCGACGCGGGATCCCCAACGAGTACAAACAGCGAAACCGGCAAGGCGACCACCAGCACGATGGCAGCCAGGATCGGCGCAGCCAGGTCAACCCCTCCCCGACCAACCAGCCAGGTACCGACGGGGGCCAGCACCATGCCGCCCAGGCTGATGCCGGTGAAGGTGATGCTCATCGCCCACGCTCGGCGGGTCACGAACCATCGCGACATAAGTGCATTGATGGCAATAGCGCCAGAGAGGCCGAAGGCCACCGCCTGGCCGGTGTAGGCCAGGTACAGGTGCCACGGTTCGGTGATCAGCATGAGCGACGCCACCGATAGCGACATGAGCACGATGCCCGCGGCTATATACCGCAACGGCCCAACCCGATCGACCGCTGGACCGATCACAAACCCGGAGAGCCCGCCAACGATGAAGAACATGCCGGTGGCGCCGGACACGGTGGCGTTTGACCAACCGTTTTCTTCCTGCAACGGCCGCAGAAAGACCGCCAAGCCGTAATACCCAACGCCGATCGTGACGAACATCAGCACTGCGGCACCGGCCACGATCCACCATGCGTAGTGGACCCGCTCGGGAAGGAGCCGCATCGCTACCGGCCGTCGCTCATTCCAGATTGCCGGTGCTGCCATAACCGACAACGTAGACGCACCACTCAATCGGCGACGAAAGCGAGCCCTGCGAATATGAAACATCTGCTGTGGTTTCTAGACTGGCGTGCGCGATCGGTAGCGTCGGGGGCATGGCTTACATTGAAGGACGACTCGTTCACGACGCGGATGCGCACATCATGGAGACGTCGCAGTGGCTGTATCACTACGCCGATCCTGCGATTCGTGAGCTGATCGCACCCGCGGCCGATGCCAACGAGCTTCACTTACTCGGCACCAGCAGCACCGAT
>Ga0213861_10001716_pt1 | contig 19227 bp, 19 predicted proteins | sample PICome_4_FD_160110 | JGI IMG/M metagenome (GOLD analysis project Ga0213861, IMG submission 160110) | Coastal seawater microbial communities near Pivers Island, North Carolina, United States - PICO131 | ecosystem: Environmental > Aquatic > Marine > Coastal | place: USA: North Carolina... | reverse complement strand
AAAATTTAAATTAAATGAAACACGACAATTATTTATTATGAACGGTTTTAAACAAAAAAAAAATAAAAAGAATAAATTTAACAAAAAATCCATTACTACATTAGATAAAAAACACACCGAAATACTAAATGATTTTGAAAAAAATGAACGGTCCGTTATCCCTAATTTAAAATTTGAATTACTACAATTAACCGAAAAACTATCCAATGACGATTTGTCTGTAGAAATGACATTAGATATAGAAGACAAAATTAGTGAAATTAATGATGAAATCCGCCAACTAAAAATATCAAAAAAGAATTATTTTTTGGACAATTCTAAATTTATTTTTGAATACTTTGAAAACAAGAAAAATATATCTGATGGGACTGAAATTAATGCCCCATTATGCACCAACAAAACCAACGCCATAAATTCGTTTTTTAAAATTAAACAAAAAGAAGAACCAGACCCGCAGAATGTGTATAAAGACAGCAACAACAATATCGTTCAAAAATATCTAGGAAATATAAACGAAAATTATTTAAATATAAATTCATTTGTTTTTCAAACAGATATATGTCAATCGTGTAATAAAGGCGAATTAATACCTATTGACGATGAAGGAATTATGGTATGCAACATATGTTCAAGAAGCATTCGTTATTTAATTGAAAACGACAAACCGTCGTATAAAGAACCTCCAAAAGAAGTATGTTTTTATGCTTATAAAAGGATTAATCATTTCAAGGAAATTATATCACAATTTCAAGGAAAGGAAACAACACAAATACCGCACGAAATAGTTGATAATATTAAATTGCAAATTAAAAAGGAGAGATTAAATTTAGATCAGATCACCAACATAAAAACCAAAGAACTATTGAAAAAATTAGGGTATAATAAGTATTACGAACATATTCCATTCATTAAGGACAAATTGGGGATAAAACCTCCAGTAATGACAGCTGAATTAGAAGAAACGTTATGCAACCTTTTTGTTGAACTACAAATGCCGTATTCCAAGTTTTGTCCGGACAACCGCGTCAATTTTTTGAATTATTATTATACTGCCTACAAATTATGCGAACTTTTGAGAGAAACGCAATATCTTCAATATTTTCCAATGTTAAAAGATAGAGAGAAAAAAATAGAGCAGGACAATATATGGAAACAAATTTGTAAAGAATTAAACTGGGAGTTTATTTCTACTATTTAGAGCAACGCGTATTTTAAATGCCGATTTATTCAACAAAAAAAATACAAGTGCTTCCTTTCGGTTCTAAATTAGGTAAAAGGTATCATTTATAATTTTCAAGTGTGTAAATATATAAAATGATTTAAATATATATATGAAAAAATGTTGTAATTCAACTAAAAATGATAAAAAATGTAAAAGAACTGATGGTAAAACATTCAAATTACCAAGGAAATTTTCAAAAAAAACGTGTATGACTAAAAAAATTAAGGGATTTTCTATGCGTAGTTCTTGTGCTCCTTATAATAAATGTACAAGAAAAAGTTTTTTATATAATCCTAATAATCCAAAAAAAAGTTTTGATGTATATATAGACAAAGACCCAAGTGATACAATACCTATCAAATATACAACTGTTTCAGATATTGAAAATACTATACGTAAATTAGAAAAGTTGTATAAAAATGGAAAATATCCTCACAAAAGAATATGGCAAGTTGGTATGATAATGAAAGTTCGGTTAGAAGCAATTAAAAAACATAAAAATACAAAATATCCAAATGCTAAAAATGTTACAAAACGATTTGATTTAGCCAATACATATTTTAAATTTTTAGGAGAAAGAACTAAAATAGAATCTTTTTCAAAAAGAAAAAAGCTTACATTTACATTTTAGTAGTAACATTAAATGTCATTTTTTGTCAAAACATACCCCCAATGTTGTAAAGTTTGCCTTATTTTTGGACTAACAGTAAAATCGTCGTATTTTGTTTTATTCTTTATAATTAAATTAATTAATGCCCTCCTGAACCTACTATTTGGTCCGCCCGTTTTCACCCATCGGTCTATTTGTCTTTCGTCGTCTGGTCCTCTTTTACCTGAATAAAAATCGCAATACCACTGAACCCAACCATAAGGTTGATATTTGGTAATCCAGTTTTTTTCTTCCCAAAATTCCAACGTGGTGCCTACCTTAACTTTATACTTATTTATATCTTTGTTGTAGTCGTCCCATTCGGTTGTTAAATGTTCCGTTGGAATTCCAGTCCACCACGATTTTGGATAAGCGTGGTGTTTATTTTTATAATTTTTATTTGTAACTTCTGAATGTATTGGTCTCCAATAGGTTCCTCCAAAACTACCTAATTTAAATATTTCTCTTGGTGATAAATTTGGAGTAAATTCGGGGTAATCTTTAAATACAATTTCGCCTTTGTTGTTTCGTTTAACCATTTATATTATAAATATTTAATATTATTTTATACAAAAGTAAAATGTATAAAATAAAATACCCCAAATAATAAAAAATTGAAATGCTTTATTATAATAAATAATAAACAAACTAAACACCCATCAATTTAAATTAATAATGAACCTATTTATTCTCTCTTTGATTCAGCGGGAAATTGCGGAGTTTATGATGGATAAACACGTCCATAAAATTTTATTAGAAGCTATACAAATGCTTTGTTCAGCAAAACGGATTCTTACGCCAGACGATAATGAAATTAATGATAAAATATATAAAATCGCACATAAGAACCATCCGGTTACTATATGGTGTCGTAAATCAAGAGAGAATTTTATGTGGACGATTGACCTTGTAGAAGAACTTCATCGCGAATGGAAGTACAGATATAACCATCCCGAAGATAAAAAACACAAATCGTATCTTATTGCGGAAATTCTTAAGGCAAATATTCCTTCGGACGAGTTATTTGAAACTTGCGGTTTAACACCATTTGCTCTCGCGATGCCGGAACAATACAAATGCGAGGATCCAGTTGTTTCGTATCGCAATTATTATATGTCAGAAGAAAAACAAAAGATTGCTTCTTGGAAGAAGAAGAGAGAAAAACCGGCGTGGTATCTTCAATAAGTAAATATTATTTCATTATTTTTATCTAGATACATTTTTTGCCATTTTTGTCATTTTACCATCTAGTTGTTTTTTTTACATTAATTTTAGGTCCCGCTCCACGTTTTTTACTTTTTGTCGGGTCGTATTGTTCTTCGTCGTCGTCGTCGTCGTTTAATCCCTTGGACAACTCCCAAAACTCCTTTGCACCTAATTTAAAATCGTGATGACTGTCGGCTTTATACCAAAATACCTGGTCCTGCAATTTATTCGACTTTGAGTTGTTGTTAATGACTAAACACTCGTAATTTTCAGTGCACTGGTCCATTACCTGACAAAACGCCTCAAACGTTGGAAACATTCCGGCGTAATTTTCGTAAATGCGTTTCCTATTTGCGATATAATTCTCTCTAAGAATGAAAACATAATCAATATTGGTTCTTAGCGTCGGAGGAATTCCTAACGGGTATTGCATCGTTATCACCAACATTATTTTCCAGTGGCGACCATTCATAAAAAGCAAACGCATTAATTTATCACGAGCCCACGAACTGTCATACAAACAATCATCTAATATAACAAATGTTCTGGGGTCTATCGTTGTGCGTTTATACGTTTCAACTTCCTTTTTAATTTTTTTTAAAACGTTCCTTTGTCTTTTCAATACATTTTCAATAATGGAACTGTTGTATTCCTTATGAATAAATAATTTAGGAACCATGCTACCATAAAACCCATTTCCCTCTTCTGTACCTGATATAACGGTACCAATCGGAATGTCTTGTTGATAATACAGCAAATCTCTAACCAAAAAAGATTTACCTGTATCTCTTTTTCCTATTAAAACAATGACAGGACCCTTATTTTCATTCGGTTTAAAACTAATGGTTTTCATATCAAATTTTTTAAGTTCCAGCGACATTATTCTATAATTGGAAAATAACCTCTTTGTTTAGACGAATATATATTTAATAATTAGTTTAAAAGGTATATAAAATATGTATTAAATAGCTAAATAGGATGAATCTTAATTATCAAAAAAGGAAGAATACTGAACTTTTTAAAGGTTTAGAAAAAATTAATATAACCAATGTACAAAATTATTCTCCCATTTATAAAAGATTTTTTACATTAAATGAATCAAATAATGCCAATATTAATTTGAATAATCAATTATATATAACAAATATTAATCAACCGGGAAAAATACATCAAACTTATCGTTGTAAAATTAAGAATATTGATAATAATTCTGTAAAAGAAAAAACAATTTTTTTTAAATTAGCACCATTAATTGACCCTTTTAAATATTTAATGGGAAAGTATGAACTAAACGACACCATATTTACACTTCCTCAATTCAACTCTACAACAGATTGCGATGAAAAAATATTAGATGTAAATAACGCCGCATATGTAGATGGTTTTTTTACATTTTTAATGAGTCGTCTTGGTCATTCACACAAGTTTTTACATTCAGTTGACTATTACGGTTCTTTTTTGGGAATTAAAAACGATTTTGTTATTAATGTCGCAGAAGACATTGACTATTTAAACAAATCTGATTTTTTCAATAAAAATAAAGATGTTTTATTTAAGGTAGACGATTATACGCACTTGATTCACCAAGAAATAAAAAAAAAACCAATAATAATTAACAATAAATCCATCACAAAATCCAACTTGTCTTTTAAATCATTAAATGATGACATTTTTGATGACATTTTTGACGAACCGAAAAAGGTTTCAAATGACACGTTTAAAAATACCAATTGGATGGACGAAGGATTGGACGAAGGATTGGTCGAGATTCATAACGAAGTTGTTGAAAATGAACGTCATACACAAATGTCGTTAAAATCAACCTCTACGTGTTCTTCAAGAACATCCTATACAAATGACGACTCTAGCGACGAAACGGATGACGACTCTCACGATGAATGCGACAACAAAGATATGAGTGGCAACGTTTGTCGTCACGACAACGATGATGATGAAAATAGTGGTGATGATGAAGATGATGATGAAGAAGATGATGATGATGAAGAAGATGATGAAGAAGTAATCAACGCAATTTTACCTAAGATTCCAGTTCAAATTATTAGCATGGAATGCTGTGAAAACACGTTTGATGATTTGATAATAAATGAAGAGTTGACCAAGGAAGAATGGTTTTCGGCATTTATGCAAATTATAATGACTCTAATCACCTATCAAAAAGCATTTAATTTTACACACAACGACCTACATACAAATAATATAATGTATAATAAAACAACCCAAAAATACATATTTTATTGTTATAATAAACAGCATTACAAAGTTCCTACTTTTGGACGAATATTTAAAATTATTGATTTTGGTAGAAGTATATATAAATATAATAAACAGACATTTTGTAGCGATAGTTTTAAGGCAGGTGGTGACGCGTCCACACAATATAATACTGAACCGTATTTAAATAAGGATAAACCCAGATTAGAACCGAATTACAGTTTTGATTTATGTCGTCTCGCATGCTCCATATTTGATTTTTTGGTAGATGATTTTGAAGAGATTAACGATTTAAACAACTGCGATGACCCAGTTAAAAAATTAATTTCGGATTGGTGTAAAGATGATAAAGGAGTTAACGTATTGTATAAAGCAAATGGAGTTGAAAGATACCCCGATTTTAAATTATATAAAATGATCGCGCGATGTGTTCATAATCACACTCCAATAGCTCAATTAGAAAGACCCGAATTTAAAGCATATTCCAATTTTGTTGGAGAAATTAACGGACAAATAATAAACATAGACAACATCCCGTCTTATATTTAAGACAATTTGTTTATAAACGAAAGATAATATATTGTTGTATAATATATTATATTTATGAGTTCATTTGGTTTTATAATTTCTAGACACGTAAACTCGTATAACACAAATAAGTATTGGAACAATTCGGTTAAATTATTAAGAACGATTTATCCGAATTGCAAAATAGTAATTATTGACGACAACAGCAACCAACAATTTGTAAATGCCGAACACGACTACAATAACGTTCAAATAATACAGTCTGAGTTTCCGGGTCGTGGCGAATTGCTTCCATATTATTATTATATAAAACATAAGTTTTTTGATAACGCCGTTATATTGCACGACGGTGTGTTTATTCATAAAAGAATTAATTTTGAGAAATTAATAGGTATCCAAGTTATGCCAATTTGGCACTTTGAACAAAACAACGAACATTTAAATAATACGTTACGAATCGCATCAAGTTTAAAAAACTCATCTAATGTTAGAAGACACGTAGAAATAAATTTAAAGGATAAACCCATTATGTTAATGGGAGAAAAATTAATGGGAGAAAAATGGGTGGGGTGTTTCGGCGGTCAATCATACATTAATCACGAATTCTTACTACGAATGGATTCAAAATACAAAATAACTAATCTTGTAAATGTTATTAAAAATAGACCTGATAGATGTTGTTTAGAGAGAATTTTAGGTGTTCTTTTTTTCATAGAAAAAGATAAGAATTTAAAAACAAAATCTTTGTTTGGTAAAATTCATGACCATCAACAATGGGGATATATGTATACAAAATACGAAAAAGATTTTATGAATAATAAATTTAAAAAACCTATAATTAAGGTTTGGACGGGGAGATAGACCGTTTTGAAATTATCAATTTAAGTTATTTTGCGTTTTTCTTATTCGCAAACGGACCGCTTACCAATTGACTCTGACCGTTGTCGGTCGTCTTAAGAACAATATTATCCCCTTCAAACAATTCCGCGCAAATATCAGAGGTTGAAATAGTATCCTTTTGGGTCAAATTCATTTCTTGGGTGTTTGAATCGTTAATGCCAATCAAATTTCCGTTTTCATCCACATTTTGCGTTAGAACGTTACCGGATTTCTCCGCGTTCTTAATGTTTTCCTCAATCGCATTCTGTTTGGTCTCTTTTAGACGCTCGTCAAACGCAGATTTGGCATTGGTTTCGTTCTTTTGCTTCTCGTGCATTAACTTGTTCAATTCCTCCTCCATATACTCCACACGACCCGTCTTATATGCCTCTGGGTCCCAAGGCATCCACATCCCAACAGGTCCAACAAAAACATCATGACTAGGGTCTGCTTCTCTAATCATTTTACATCTCATCTCGGCCTCTTCTTGACTAGGATAAGAACCTCTTATTTTCAATCCTCTGGTGCTTGTCTGAAAATTGTTTGCAATATTAAATTTTTTCTCCAAGTCTTCTTCGTTATTATCTAGGAACGTTTTGTATTCATCAGCCAAATTAGTCTTGTTTAGTTGTTCTTTTTCTTCCACCACAAATTCTTTCAGGTCGTTTGTCATATCATCCAACGAAACGGCATATTTGTACGAAATAAAACTAAGAAATTGAACGAATTTTTCCATCGATTTATTTAATTCCCAGTTCTTTAGGAATTTTTCAAAGAAGAAAATTTCCTTTTGCTTTAGGATTTTTTCAGGAGAACAAAAAGATACACATACAAATTTTTGTCCAGAAATAGGTTTATCCTCTTCTAGCAAATCAACGTATTTAGGATTTGGCTTACCCCCGTTGTTTTTTCTCTCAAAATTAACCTTTTGTTCTTTGTAATTTTCCATATAAATTATAAATTAATTTATATTTAAGTTGTATTTTTAAATATACAATTTAATTTTAAATTATCATTTTAAATTATCATTTTAAAATTTTATTTATTTAATATATATATATGAACGGTTTAGTAAACGTTGGCGAACTTGTTAAACGAGTTATTAAATATTTGGTCGAAGGTTTGATGGTTGCCATTGCGGCGTATGCCATCCCCAAGCGTTCTTTGAATATTGAGGAAATTGTGTTGATTGCGTTGACTGCTGCGGCAACATTCAGCATTCTTGATACCTATGTCCCTAGCATGGGCGCAACTGCTCGCTCTGGTGCTGGGTTCGGCATTGGTGCTAACTTGGTCAAGTTCCCTGGAGGTTTTTAAACAAATTTAAATGACTTTGAACTCATTTATTAAGTAATATAATATTCTTTGCATATTATATTATGACACGTCGGCGAACACAACGATGTAAAAATACAAAAAAACGAAGTCACCATAAAAAACGCGCAAGAAAAACAAGAGTGCGTACAATACGTAAACAACGTGGCGACAAACAACGTGGCGACAAACAACGTGGCGACAAACAACGTGGCGACAAACAACGTGGCGACAAACAACGTGGCGACAAACAACGTGGTGGCACATGTTATGGTTCCGGAGTAGGAAGAACCAGCACTGAAAATAACTTTTCTGTATTCAATACAAACCAACTAAAATTGTTTCCGTATAAACCATAATTTTTCACTTTTGTCACAAGAGAATTAATAATTTGATTTCGGATAAAGTATTAAAACCCTGGATTATCTGTAAATGCTGGCGTGGATTGACGACCCCCGCTTCCGCTAGACATTTCGGGGGTTACATGATCTATAACAAAATTCCCAATAATTACACTTAAATATACTAAAATAGCGTCTCTAACCAACAATTTAAATGGACGACCCTCCTTTTCAACAAATTTCATTTCAACGAATTTGAAAATCAAAAACATTATTGACATTAGTCCGGCAACAACAAATATATTATCCATCAATTTAATACATTTGTTTTTTTTTGTTTGGCGTGTTTTACGCAATTTTAATTTAAAATTTCAATTTCGTCCATCAATAAATCGGGAAGTAAATCTATTTTGGGTTCTTCAATATTATGAATATCCATTGTGTCTAAATTAAACGACTCTGCGGATATATGTATTTTATCTCGGTCTTCCTCCTCTTCCTCTTCTTCGTCCATCTTTCGTTGAGTATTTCTCATTTCACTAATTTCTTCTAATCTGTCCAGACTTTTAGGAGCATTCACGTTGCTAATGTTCCCATCCGTCGCTTGCATATAATCAACATCGTCAAATTTAAGTTTAGAGGAAACAAATTGTTTGTCATTTTCCGCGACTGGTTCAACCATCGTTGCTTTAATCGGTTCTTCTGTTATTTTCTCACTCACTTCTTCCACTACATCTTCTTCCACCGTTTCATCCATGTATGCCTTTAAAATCGACTCAACGGGAATACTTTCTCTAACGGTGTTTAATATACACTCCTGAACGATTATTTCAATCTCTCTATAATTCTTTTGTATTTGTAGAGGTTGAATTCCAACCTCAAATAAATATACATTTTTATATACCTTTCTGGCAACATTAATATATGTTTTATGAATAAATTCATCCATCTTGGGTATATTGATGTCGATTTTTTTCTGCTTTTGACCAACCCGCATCGAAGTCAATATTTTAAGCTGGATTATATGAACACACGTAATTAATTCTTCTAAATAATTACACCCAGATTTTTCGCATATTCGTTTTCTCTCAGTTTCAATAATTTGTGTGTTCCATTTAGGAATGCGCGAAACCAAATTCTGAAAGGTCATTAGGTATTTATCGTGTTCGTTGTTTTCTTTACAAAGTTTAATGGATTCGTCTAATATAGATTTAAATCCGGTTATAATCATCGGCGTCATTATTGTAATTAAACGTGAGGCCCATTCATTTTTTGATTCGTGAAGCGTGCTAATATTAAAATCATCCATTTACATAAAACTAATATTTTCTAAACAAGAGTTTGAACTCAAAAAAATAAAATTTAATATAAACATTATTAATAATTTTTCATTTCTAAATTCGCTTCTTACTTTATTAAAACACATCAAAAATTCATATTTTTTATCTTCTTTTATATTCAAATAGTTGAAATTCGTTTGCTCCAACAAATTAATGATATCCTTTCCTGAATATGCCTTTTCATACAGTTTACACGTGAACGCAATCATATTTTTTGGCGTTTTTAACGTTTTATTAAATTTTTGTAGTTCCTGTTTTAACCAACATGAACGACGCATTTTAATGTCATTCATTTTGAATGTTTCGTCTAAATTATATCGATGCAAATTTATAACGTTATTATTATGTATAGGTTCTGGAAAATGTATTTCGCAAAAACGGGATAATATCGGTTTCATCAAATTGTATTTATTTTCGGCTATAATAAAAAAACGAGTAGTATGACTGAATAATTCTATGCATCTACGCAAAGCAGATTGAGCGTCCATCGTTAACTTGTCGGCATTAAAAAGAATAATGCTTTTAAACACGCTTCCACCATTTGAATTTATATGAGTTTTCGCAAAAAACTTCAGGTCTTCCCGTATAAATTTTATGCCTTTCCCAAATGAACAATTCACTTTCATCGTAAATTTTTTAATTTTTTCTTTATCGTTATTATAAATTTCATTAATAAATGTGTTCACAATAGTTCTTTTTCCGGCACCAGATGTTCCGTGAAACAAAATATTGGGAATTTTATTTGATTCCAAATAATATTGTAGTTTTTCTTTTATATTGGTATGAATATTCAAAGTCATAATATATTGTATATCCGGTTGTTTTTATGTGTTATACAACGCAAATATTATACTGCCGACGACAACGAATGAGTATATGGATTGTTCTTAAAAGCCGACAATACGTCGGGTTGAATACGGTCACAACCAGCACATTCGTTGTAGTATTGAGGTGCGTTTATTTTACCATATGTATTCGCAGATGGGGGCATCCCAGTCAAACTTGAATGTGCTGGGTTTACCCTTCCATCAAAACGATCCGTATCACTCTTTATTGTGCTTAAATGCATTTGCTGATTAAACATTTGGGTACCTCCTTGGTTAGGACGATTTCCGATGGTTTGAGATTTAATGTCGTTATTGTGTTGTTTATACGCCGCGTCATAACTCATGTCTCCGTATGCGGAAGCAGCACCACCCGCAGAGGTAAAATACTCGCAACTCGTGGTATCTCTCTGTGTATTATCAGGGGAGGTATAATTATTTACATAAATTCCTTCCTTCTGATTGTTAATATTAAATGACTCCGAGTGAAGAGTTGTCTCCTTAATTGTAGTAGGTGCTGCTTCATTCGGGTTATAAACATAACTACTAGAAACCGCCGACCCCATGTCGCCATAAATTCTTACGTTATTGATGGTTTCGTCTTTTCGTGTTGGCTTTAAAAAATCCATAATTGGCGCCATTACCGCACCAATCGCACCACTAAACCCACTCCTTAATGTGTCTGGTTGTCTTACGGTTGAACGGTTGTTTTCATAATTACTATGACTTCGTCTAAAATTATCTGCGTCTGTAATAGGTCCGCTACCAACCGCCCCCGATGGATTCACGTTTTTAGACGACAGTTGAATGCGTTTACTCTGTTCAAAATTTTCGGGTGCTTTCGGCGCACGAATGTCCACCGACCCCGCAGGACCTGCGTATTCTGTTTTGTTATCGTTGCGATTAATGATTCCCAATTCTTGGTTCGGACGGAGGGTCTCACCCTTTTCGCCGCCAGTAGTAGTCAACCAACGGTCTTGGGTATTAATGAAATAAGTATCGGGTCTTTGTTTTTCAACACGACCAAGGACTTCGACACCATTCGTATTTTTTATAACTGAATTCGCAGGACCTTCGTGGTTTACCAATTCGTACTCCAACTTTGGATTGGTCTCAACCCTCAACTGGTCAACCGTTTTAGGCAACCATTTATCTCGCGCTTCCATTCCAGAATTATACCCGTTGCTCCCACTTGTGCTGTATCCTTGGTTCAACCCCGGCGCAACCATCACCGACTCAAATGGTTTTACATTATTATTCATCCTGCTAGGATTAACACGAGATTGATAAAAATCACTCTGATTTGGGGCGCCGTGAGACCATTGAACGTTGTCTTCTGGTTTAAATAAAGGCGCTTGTTCTATTTTTTTTATTACTTGCGACCCAGACCCATTCATATTATCCAGTTGTGATTCCGCACCATTTATGTTATATACCTGCCCCTTTACTTTACCTCCGTTGAAAGGTGTCATATTGTTATGACTAAATGCTTCCGATTTCATAAAATCTCCGGTCATCGAATAAATATCCTGAATGTTGTTTTTAACATTTCCGTCGCCCATCGCCTTTTTTTCGTACAAATTCTGGTTGAAATACTTATCAGTCGCCACATTCGGGTTAGGATACTCTTGGACGGTGTCCACCAACTGATTTATATTCGTAACTGGGAAATTTTGCGGAGGGACGTTGGTGTTTGGTAAATAATTGTCTGTCTTTACCCCCAAATTACTTCGGATACCCATATTTGTATAATTTTCTTGGCGGGATTGTTTAATTTCGTTCTTCGCACAAGAAGACGATGATTTATTTGATATTACATACATGCCTCCTAATGCTATTAAAGGAATCGCAATTTCCATATTTATATATATAGATTATTATTTTATTCGTATAATAATCTTATTATATGAATGAAATAATGAAATAATTAGATTATTAGATAATAATAAATCACTCAAATATTTTCACAAGAATTCGTTTGTTGACACGTGGTTGGTCCACCTATGTAATTTCCTTTTATTAGATTATAACTAGACGGCAAATGGTTTTTTGTTTCATTCACCACACAATCTCTCTTTGGTGTAAAATAATCCTTTTCTAAAATTCGCGAACTTAAATTGTTCTGAAAGGGCATACACGTATTTATCTGGGGATTTAGTGGAAGAAATTGAGTGTTTGGTTGTTCCACGTCCCGATACCACCACGCAGGATTAGTTGTTCGCGATTGGTCTGTTATGGAGTTGCTACATGACGGGTATTCAATTGCGCTACTGGAAACATTATACTTTTCATAATTGTCTTTTCCTAAACAATCCTTGTTGTTGATGGTTCTGTTCACACCTCTTAATTCACCTTCTAAATCAACGACATTTGTTCTTAAATTCGCTCCCCATTTTTGCATAATAATTTGAGGATCTTCCATGTAACACGGAGATGACCCATTTCCAGGAACGTTTAACACCCATCTCCCTTGGTCGGTTGATTGTTGCAATTCCTTTTTAATTCTACAATCGTCGTATTTAAATCTGGTGTTGGACATATTATTATATATATTTATTATTTATATTATTACAATTTAAATAATAAGTTTTATAATATTTATAAAATGGAATTAAAAGTAACAAACAAGACCGTCTGTTTAAACATGATTGTTAAAAATGAAAGTTCAATCATTACCCGTTTATTTGATAGCGTATTGCCTATAATAGATTGTTATTGTATTTGTGATACTGGTTCTACCGATGATACCATACAAGTTATTACAGAGTATTTTAAAAAAAAAAATATAACCGGAAAGGTTTGTGTTGAACCCTTTAAGAATTTTTGTCATAATAGAAATGTAGCGCTTAAAAATTGTTTAGGTATGTCGGATTTTGTATTATTACTTGATGCCGACATGATTATTAAACTTAATAATTTTACCAAAGATATGTTGTTTGGGTATGATAATTTTACAATTCTTCAAGGCAACGACTCATTTCATTATACAAATATGCGAATTGTTTCCAACAATGGACAATACAAATACGTTGGTGTTACCCACGAATATATTGAAACACCTCCAAATAGCAAATCAGGTTCTTTAAAAAAAAATACAATTTTTATCAACGACATAGGTGACGGTGGGTGTAAAAGTGACAAATTTGAACGTGATATTAACCTTTTAACCGATGGAATTGTTAATGACCCAACTAATGTTAGATACCATTTTTACTTGGCACAAAGTCTTCACGATGTAGGCAGGTACGAAGAAGCAATCGTATATTATAAAAAAAGAATTGTGTTTGGAGGTTGGAACGAAGAAGTTTGGTATAGTTATTATAGAATTGGATTGTCTTTCGCAAAACTGAATAAAATGGCAGACGCGATTGAATATTGGTTGGAAGGTTACGAATATTACCCACAAAGATTGGAGGGGTTACATCAACTTTTACAGCATTACAGAATAAATGGTAAACATAAACTTGGAAATATTATTTATCAAACAACCAAACAAATTTTAGAACAAGATGGTGACAGACACCACTATTTATTTTTAGACAACGACGTTTACACATATAAATTACATTATGAATATACAATCATCGCGTGTTATCTTGGAATTAAAAATATCAACGACCAAATTGTTGTCGTTTTAAATAATTCAAATGATGGAAACATTACAAACAATTTGTTGCAGAATATGAAGTTTTATAAGGACATTTTAAAACCATCCCAAACATTTAATTTTGACGCGGAAGATACATTGTTCATTCCTGGTGAAAATGTCAAGTTCAATTCATCTTCAAGTTGTCTAATACCAAATTCAACCGGACCTGGATATAAAATGAATGTCAGATATGTTAATTATTATGTTAATGAAAAAGGACAATACTTAAATTGTGATACGCACGTAATGTGCCTAAATAAATTTGTTGAATTAGACGAAAATTTTAAAATTATTAATCAACAATCCTTAGAATTTAAATTTAGCGACATAAAATATATAGGAGTGGAAGACGTTCGCATCTTTAATGATGTTCAAACAAACGAATTAATGTTTACTGGAACCGCATATAATAAACACAACCAACCAGTCGTTTCATACGGAAATTATGATATTAAAAACCTTGAATTACACGAGAACGAACTATCCCAATCATTCAAGGTGTCTAATTGCGAAAAAAATTGGGTGTTTGTTGATTACAAAAATGCGACCCACGTTATTTATGAGTGGTATCCACTTAAAATATGCAAAATTGATGCGGAAAAGAATGAATTGTTTGTCGTTGAAAATAAAGAAACTCCTAAATTTTTTTCAAATTTTAGAGGGTCTACGTGCGGGTTTAAGTATAATAACCAAATTAAATGCGGATTAAATGAAAATATCTCCGTGAATATGGTGGAAAGTGAAATTTGGTTTGTCACTCATATTGTTTCTTATGACAGTCCAAGACATTATTACCACGTTATTTCCATTTTTGACGAAAATATGAATTTGTTGCGTTATTCTGCTCCATTTAAATTTGAAGGAGAACCAATTGAATATTGTTTAAGTATCGTGGTGGAAGATGACCGGGTTATTCTAAATTACAGCACGTGGGACAGAACTACGCGAATAGGCATTTACGATAAAACTTACATTGATTCGTTGGTTAAATACAAATGAAAACGTTGGTTCTTCATATAATTTTTATTTGAAACATTTATTGTAGTTCAACATATAATCCTTAAAATTGGTAACCTTTTTTTCAATATCGCTATAGTCTCCTTTTTGGACCACCGACAACGGAATAATCAAGAACCAATTGTCTTTTCTTTGTAGTCTAAACCAATATTTGTCAATGTTATAATTGAAGTGGTTGTTGGTCTCTATCAATCGTTCGATACCGTCTTTGTAATTTTTTATTAGCTTGTCGTAATATTCGTTCTTTACAATATACCCGGTGGTTGTTTGACAATTAAGCACCTTAATGCAAAAATTGTTTTCTGGGACGTATGGCAACATATTATTACCCGCCATAAGTATCACGTCCCATTCAACGTTGCTATTTAAAAACGAGTTTAATTTCGTGGTAAATAGGACTGGGTCGGTAAATTCGATGTCGTCTTCGCACACCATTAAATATTTATCGTTGTTCTTCTTGGCATTTTCAATACATTTTAAATGACTCATACTACACCCGAGCGCACCGTTGTCATGTTTGATCGCACTAAACCTTTTGGCGTTTTCTATCCCGATACTTTTTAGTTGCGTTTCCACGTGCATTCTACGATCCTCTCTATGGTCCAAATTAATATAAACTACCGACATTACTTCCTGCATTATTGTATTATGGAGAAACACGTTTAAATATTTATACAAATAGTTATATAAATATTTATACAAATAGTTATAATTTAAAAAGATAGTATTGTATTCTGTATATGTGTAAAATTGCGTTTATAACAGGGGTTACTGGACAAGACGGTTCATACTTAGCAGAATTACTTATTGAAAAAGGTTATAAAGTGTATGGAATTGTTCGCCGTACTTCTCTGCTTTATTCTCATACTAGATTGGACCATATTAGAGATAAACTTATTTTAGAATATGGAGATTTATCAGACGGTTCATCTCTAACCAATTATATTACAAAAATGACGAGAGAAAATGATGGATTTGAAGTATTTGAAGTATATAATTTAGCTGCACAAAGTCATGTACAGATTTCCTTTGAAATACCAGAATATACATCTCTAATTGATGGACTTGGAACGTTGAAGTTATTAGAGGCTATACGCACTCTACCGCCACATGTTATAAAGAAGACACGATTTTATCAAGCAGGAACAAGCGAAATGTTTGGAGCTGTTTTAGAAAACCCACAAAAAGAGACAACACCATTTAATCCTCAATCCCCTTACGCATGTGCCAAAGTCTATAGTCATTATTTGGTGAATAATTATCGCGATGCTTATCACCTATTTGCGTGTAACGGAATTTTATTTAATCACGAGAGTCCCAGACGTGGAGAGAATTTTGTCACGATGAAAATTGTCAATGGTGTGAAGAAAATTGTTGAACAAGAAAAAACATATGAAAAAGAAATTGCTAATTGTAATGGTAGTCACGAAAGTGTGTTACATAACGATAATTATGAAGAAGAAAGAGTAAAAAAACCAGATTATGTATTGAAATTGGGAAATATTGATAGTAAGCGTGATTGGGGACATTCGAAGGATTATGTATATGGAATGTGGCTCATGCTTCAACAAGATAAGCCAGATAATTATGTATTGGCCACTGGAGAAACATATACCGTAAGGGATTTCATTGAACGTTGTTTTGCAAAAGTTGGTAAAGAAATTGTTTGGGAAGGTGAAGGTATTGAGGAAGTAGGTAGAGAGAAAAGGACGGGTAAAATATTAGTCAAAATTGATGAGAAATATTTTAGACCTTGTGAAGTGGAATTCTTGTTAGGTGACGCAACAAAGGCGGAAACTAAATTAGGATGGACTAGAGAATATGATTTAGATGGGCTTATTGATGATATGATGAAGTGAATTAATTTGGTGTAAATATTACGGAATTATAATAATAGAAATAAATTATATTATTATAGATGATTACAATAGCTTACATTAATTATTGGAATGACCCATATAATGATAATTATTTTACCAAATTTATAGAAAAAAATATTGGTTCAGTAAAAAAAATAAAACCTACAGAAAACCCTGATATTCTTATAGCATCTTGTATGGGAAATATAAATAATGTCCAAAATGTAAAAGCCAAATGTAAAATATTTTATTATGGAGAAAACTTAAATAGGTATCCTCCTTATAATAACGATAAATTATTATATGACACATTTGATTTAATAATTGGGTTTAAACATACGGATTTATCTAAAAAACAAATAAGATTCCCTTTGTGGTTGATGTATTATCATTATTACAAGTATAATGAAAATGATAATATATTAACGTATATTCAAAATAAATACAATGAAAATATAAAAAAACAGAAGGATATTTTTGGAACTATCATTGCTAGACATGACCGCAGTGGGCAACGTACGTTAATTTATAATGAATTATCTAAATATGGTGATATTAAAGCTCCCGGAACATATCGTAAAAATACCAAATCAATTGGTAATACACATAATGATAAAATAAACTATATATCTAGAGGAACATATAATATATGTCCTGAAAATTCGGTGTATGAAGGGTATTTTACTGAAAAAATATTTCAAGCTTTTGAAGGTGGAACTATTCCATTATATTGGGCTATAGATTTACCAGAAGTAGAAATTATAAATAAGAATAAATATTGTTTCTGTGATACAAATAATAAAGAAGAATTGGAAAAATCAATCGAAAATGTTTGCAAAAATCCAAATCAGTATATTGAGGGAGAATTATTTACAAAAAATGCAGGGGAAAATATACAAATATTTTATTCTACATTGTTAGAGAATATGTTGTTGAAAATAAATATGTATTTATAGTAAATTATAAATTTTCCAGTTTATATCAGAATAGATACTCATAGGTCTATAACAATGATAATCACTATGGTGATAATAATTTTACAAAATAAAAACAAAGAATAAATAATGAAGCAATAAATAGTAGATGGTTTGATACAATAGAAGTTTATAGTCATGATATTTTAGATGATAGTTTTACACCCTTGGTAATTTAAAACGCCGTTTTTTGAAACAATTATAATAAAAATTATATAAATATTTTTTATTATATATAGTATCGTAATGGATAAAGATGAAAAAATAAAGAAATTAGAAGAAGAATTACAATACTACAAAAGAAATATTTAATTACTTTAATATTACTAAAAAACAATATTTTTCGTATTTTTGATTAACAAAGATAGAAAATAAATGTTATGCCTTATCAAATTCAATGCGTTTTGTTTCTGCATTTAATTTCCCACTTTATTCCGAGTTTATAATGTTTTATATTTTGAATAAAAAAAATTAATATCATTCTCATTATAAAATAAACGCATAATATCTGTGTTTAATAAATTATCTAAATATTCTTTTTTATAAACAATTTTTTGTTTTACTTGCTTATATATTATAGAATGACTTCTATAATCAGAATTATTTTTATTTTCAATGTCAGATACAATTCCTAATTGTTTTTTAATATATTCATCATTTCCTGTTAGTTTTTCAATTGTATAAATCATAATAGTATTATTATTAGGAAACTTGTAAAATTCTACACCTTTATCTTTGTCGAAATTAGTAATTTTTGTTATATCTAAAAATTCTTGGAACCATTCATTAAAAGTATTATGGTATTTTTGTTTAAAATATAAATCTATGATTACTTCAGGTGTCGCATAACGTTTCAATGTTTTATCATAAACTTCTGGTATATAACAAAATTCACCTTTATAGTTATTTTTTTTGGTTCGAACGTCATTAAAATAGTTATCTATATAAGTTTGGAATAAATATGATAAATTTCTGTCGATTGGATTTCTAATTCCAACAATTATTAAACAATTACTTTTATTATTAAGTGTATTTTGTAGTTCTAACAAACTATGACTATGGTGTATGCTTTTTGATTGAGAATATTTACATTTTAGAAAAGAAGCAGTACCAACTTTAGCCACTGTATTAACTATGACTGTTTCGTAAGTTATTTCAGACATAATATATATATATATATATATATATTATAA
>Ga0213861_10001714_pt1 | contig 19236 bp, 18 predicted proteins | sample PICome_4_FD_160110 | JGI IMG/M metagenome (GOLD analysis project Ga0213861, IMG submission 160110) | Coastal seawater microbial communities near Pivers Island, North Carolina, United States - PICO131 | ecosystem: Environmental > Aquatic > Marine > Coastal | place: USA: North Carolina... | reverse complement strand
GTAAACGAATCAATGACAGGCCCCATGAAAACTTTCAAGGTCCAAGGGATCATTGTGATCGACAATAATAAAGAGATATCAGAAACAGAAGCACCAATCGAAACTAGATAGGTTGTTAATGCAAATAAAGTTCCTCCCGAGAGGCCTTGAGATAAATAAACTGCGCTCAGACTACCAATATGCCAAATACTTCCTTCACTTAGAATACGAGATTTAATTAATTCCATTTATTTCTTGTTTGGTTAATTAAGAGCAAAAGATTGTTTGATTAAATCATATGATCTGACTCTTGCAGATAAAGGTTCACAAATTGTAATTACTTTTAATTCCTCTGGCGCAACTTTATCCAAGATAGGTTGGAGCTTTTGCCTGACTGTTTGTGGTGCTCCAATAAAAGTCCTATTGTCATTAGTTGCTATCAAATCACCATTTACGGATTCTTTAGCCTCTTGTAGTGTAGGGAAAGATCCAAAAATTCCTTTTTGTGAATTTTGTCTCCAAGCCGCAGCACTCAAAGATAATTCCTCTGCTTCATTATCCGTATCAGCACATATCGAAAAGACTCCCACACTAATCTTAGGCTCTTTAGAAAAGATAGAAGGTTGAAAGTTATCTCTATACACCTCGGCTAAATCTATACATGAAGGATCAATGAAATACGCCAAAGACATTGGTAGTCCAAAGTGGGCTGCATACTCCGCCCCCTGTCTAGATGAAACTAATAGCCAGACCTCAGGAAGCTCTCCTAGTCCTGGAGTTACATTTACGGACTCAAAGGATTCAGTTGAAGAAACAGTTCCTTCCAAAAAGGATTTTAAGTCATTCATCTTAGTTGCGAAGAATTCAGGCCCAGTCGTTTTTGAGCCATATGCCAGAGCGCCTGCTTGAAAAGCATCACTGCCTGGAGCTCTTCCGAGGCCAAGATCAATTCTATTAGGAAAAAGTGATTCTAATAATCGGAAATTTTCTGCAACTTTATAGGGACTATAATGCATTAACATAACGCCACCAGAACCTATCCTGATCGATTCAGTTTCTGAAGCTAGACTCGGAATTAATACTTCAGGAGAACAGCCGGCAAAAGATGTTGAGCCATGGTGTTCGGCCAACCAAAAACGGGTTAAACCTAGTGAATCACAGTACTTTGCAAGCTCTCTTGTTTCCTTAATAGCCTTATTAGCACTTGAATTAGAAAAGATAGGAGACTGATCAACAACACTTATCTTCATAGTCTCACGGGCCAATAGGTCTACCATCTACAACTTGATCTAAATATTCAGACATTCCATAGCCCACTATTCCGTTATAAGTATATTCAGTCATTCCTTCCGTAATTCTTGTAACGAGACTATCTCCATCAGGGGTATTTCTTCTATTTCTTAATGGGATCAAAGATAAAACCTTTCCTTTAACTTCGTATTCTTCATGATCTGTTCTTGCCCAGGCAGTAAATGTTTTCTGGAAATTATCATCATCGTATTGGGTATCGATTTTACAATCTTTTATAGATTCATATTTACCATCTTTAAGGACTATGCCACCTCTTCTTTCTGAATCCTCACTCTGATGGACGATGCTAAACATAAAACCAATCTCGTCATTTATATTTATTGTTAGCCATCTGTACCATTCAATAGCCTGCCAGTACCTAGGGCCCCAACTTTTATCTCTAAGACCAAGACCATCAATGGTCCACTCTTCGCCATTAACTTTTATCGTTCCTTTTCCAGATGTATGTTGTTCGTAATGCGCTTTTGAAAAACTTTTCTCTGGATCTGTTTCTAGAGAAGTACCATCTTTTCTAACCGCCTGTCCTCCAAACATTGGGGATATACCACTGATATTAATATCCGCTTCACATTCAACTCTCGGATTTTCCTTAAATGCCTTACTAGGATTTAACATATCTTTTGGATTATCAAGAAGCAATATCTTTCCTTTGTACTTTACTCTCAGGCTTTTGAAAGGCTCTAAAACTTCAAATTTCATTCCTCCTGCATCAAAAAATTCATTTGTAGAAATTTCTGGTCTACCAAACATGAAACCTATCCTTCCATCTGGAAGATATATACAACAAGTCATTTCCGCATAGCCTTCATTCGGTCGGTTTCCTAACCTGAACCATCCACCCATCTTCTTTTCATGATCAAAAACATTGAAGTACATGCTTTCGTTATAATTAGAAGCCTCATCTGGCTCATGATTGAATTCATCTTGAGGTTCAAGCCTTATTTCAATATCACTCATTTGATTTCCTTAGTTGTTCTTGTATTGCCCAGTTTACATGCTCTTTTACAATCGCTGAAGAAGAGTCTTGACGAAAACTTAAAACCTCAAGAATTTTTTTTGAATAAGTTGCATTACCTAATGCAATAGCTATGTTCCGTAGCCATGATTCGTAACCTGCTCTTCGAATTGGAGACCCTTCTGTTTTACTTAAAAAGTCCTCTTCACTCCAGATAAATAACTCACACAGCTCAATATCGTCAAGTTGGTGTCTAGGTAAAAAATCTTCTTCATCCGTATAGTGAGTGAATTTATTCCATGGACAGAATATCTGACAATCATCACATCCAAAAATTCTATTTCCCATTTTTGATCTTAGCTCTTCAGGAATTGAGCCTTTATATTCAATGGTGAGATAAGAAATACATTTTCTGGCGTCAAGTTGATTGGGTCCTACAAAGGCATTAGTTGGACAAATATCGATGCAGGATGTGCAGGAGCCGCAATGGTTTTCAGTATTCGGCTTATCAATTGCTAACTCTATATCGGTGTAAATCTCTCCAAGAAAAAAATATGACCCTGAATTCTTATTCAAAAGTAATGTATTTTTTCCAATCCATCCCAACCCTGCCTTCTGAGCGATAGCTTTTTCTAAAACTGGAGCGCTATCAACGAATACTCTATTGGAATGAGAGGAATGTTCTTTAATCTTTTCTGCTAGTTTCTTTAATCTAGATCTCATTAATTTGTGATAATCCCTGCCCCTGGCATATCCAGAAACAAATGCTTGATTGTCACGGTCTAAGAGTTCTCTGCCGTTATAACCTTCTGGTAAATAATTCATAGTCACAGAAATGATTCTTCTAGTGCCCTCTACCAACTCATTAGGAAATTCCCTTTTAGAATTATTTCTTTCTAAATAGGTCATTTCTCCTTGATATCCATTTTCCAACCATTTATCTAAATACCGCTGATCATCAGAAAGATTAACGTCTGTTATACCCACAGAACTAAAACCAAAATCTTTGGCCCAACGCTTAATTTGATATGACAAATCTAGATTTATATCTTCTGTGCGTAAATTATTCATTATTAAATTAGTAGAGTACCTATCGTAGAGATATAATTTTCTAACACAAATCCTAAGCTAGAAATGAAACTATATACTGCCAGCGAAACAAGAAAAATAGATAGCCTTGCAATAAAAGAAAAAGATATCTCTGGGTACTCTTTAATGCAAATAGCTGCTGAGTTTTCTTTAGATGTAATTCTCAGAGAATTCTCTCCATTAGATGAATTAATTATCTTCTGCTCCAAAGGAAAGAATTCTGGAGATGGATTCCTTTTAGGAAGTTATGCAAAAGAATTTGGCCTTCAAGTCACTATTGTAATGAGCAATTCTGCTAGTGAATTAAAGGGAGTATCTAAAAAAGCTTTTCTAGAGATGAAAGAGTCAAAAGTTAAGGTTATAACGGCTAAATCTGTTGAGAAACTTAAAGTATCTAATAACGCGGTTATTGTAGATGCATTAATAGGAACCGGACTAAAAGGGATCCCGAGAAAGAATATAAAAGACTCTATTTTGGCGATTAATCAACTTGGAATTAAATCACCAGTGGTATCCCTTGATATACCTTCAGGTGTGAATCCGGATACAGGAAGCGTGAATGATGTGTGTGTCTTTGCAGATATCACTGCAACTTTTGTTGCCAACAAGAGAGGTTGTTTTACTTCAGTTGGGAAAAAAGTTTCTGGAGAAATAATTTATTCAGGGCTAGATATACCAAGCAAAATTTTTTCTAACGTGGCTTCCACATCATCACTCATTAGTCATGACGATAAATTAGATAAAGTTGTTTACAGAGAACAGGATAGTCATAAAGGACATTTCGGACACGTGGTTGTTATAGGTGGAGATACTGGTCTTGGAGGAGCAGGAATACTAGCATCTAAAGCTGCAGTATATTCTGGAGCAGGATTAACTAGTTTGGCTACCAGACCAAATCATGTGAGCGCAAGTTTAGTCTCTTGTCCTGAGGTAATGGTCATTGGTGTTAATTCAGGACAAGACTTAGAACAGTATCTTCTCAAGCCAAATGTTATTGCAATTGGCCCTGGTTTAGGTCAATCCGCTTGGTCAGAACAAATGGTCCAGAGAGTATTTTGGGAAGCTGAAAAAAGAGATGTTGCAGTTATTATGGATGCCGATGCCCTGAATCTTCTAAGCAAACTGAAACTATCTAGCAAGTTACCAAGAAAATTGATTCTAACCCCTCATCCTGGAGAAGCGGCTAGATTACTCAATATAGATGTTGCAACTGTTGAATCAGATAGATTTACTGCTGCAGCTAAAATCCAACGAAAATTTAATGCCACTGTAGTTCTAAAGGGATCGGGAAGTATTGTCTGTTATAAAACTAATAATATTCAAAAGTGGGGTCTTTGTGATGCGGGTAACCCGGGAATGGCTACTGGTGGTATGGGTGATGTGCTTACTGGAGTCATAGCCGGTTTATTGGCACAAGGTTTAAGCTTGAAAGATGCTACTGAAGCTGGAGTTGATTTACATGCTAAGGCTGCAGATTTAGCCTCTTTAGAGGTAGGAGAAGCAGGACTTACTCCTAGCGATGTCATTGAAGAGCTTAGAATAATGCTAAAATATGAGTAGAGTTATAGTCACCTCTAACGAAGATGAAACAATGTCAGTAGGGGAAGAACTGGCCAGAGAGATTAAAGAAATTAAAGCTGATAGGTCTATTATCATTTTTTTAGAGGGTGAACTTGGTGCAGGAAAGACAACCTTCACAAAAGGAATTCTTAAAGGGTTCAATTACGAAGAATTAGTTAAAAGCCCAACTTATAATCTTGTAGAAATACACGAAACTAAAAGCCACAAAGTATTTCACTTTGACTTGTATAGAATCTCTGAGCCCATTGAACTCGAAGAAATTGGTATAGACGAATACTTAAAAGAGTTAAAATCAGTATCGATCTTTGAATGGCCTAAGAATGGTGAAAGCACTCTTCCTTCACCTGACTTCCATGTTCAAATATCTTACAAAGACACTGAACAGAAGAATAAAAGAGAATTACTAATTTCATGAAAATAAAATCTTTTAGAACCCTGCTACTAATAATCTCAATAGTAGTCATTAAACCTATAACCTCAAATGAATCAGATATTTATTGCTTTGTGGGGGATGCCGGTGAGGTGAATCCAACTCAAGCAATGGTCGTTGAGGCTTTGGCTAATTCTGATTGTTCGATGGTTTGGCATCTGGGTGATATCACGCAACTGGGCGTTCAATCTATTAATGATCCAGAACTACAAGATAGTTTTCTAACCCCCTTCAAGCCATTTCTTGAGACAGAGATTCCTTTTTATCTCACTGTTGGCAACCATGACTACAAAGGCGATCCTACTGTCTATTTAGAAGTTGCAAAAGATTACCCTTCTATACATCACCCTAGTAATTTCTATACCAAGCAGTTTGGTAAATTATGCTTTTTTGCTCTAGATACAACTATTTTTGATAAGTTGTATTATTTTTATAAAAGAGGCAGTCAGATTAGATGGCTTGCGGAAGAAGTTGAGAGAATGAAAGATCAATGTGAGTTCTCTATCGCTGTAGCTCATCATCCATTATTTAGTTCAGGTGATAGAGATAGAGCAAACCCTCAACTAGCTATTTTCTTGGAAAACTATGTTTTTGGTACTTTTGATATTTACATAACAGGACATAACCATGTGTTGGCTGATGAAGGTGATCATAAGAAAACGCTTCAACTTATAAGTGCAACAGGAGCCCTGCCAGGAGGCTCTCCGCTAAAAATTGATAAGGGTAAGTTCAATATTGAGACTCCGGGTTATCTTAGAATGACTATTGATGGCAATACAGCAAGATATGAATTTATCAGCGCTGAGGATGATGAAATCTTATGGTCTAATATTAAGGTTGGATCAGGCTTAAGATAGCTAGATGTCTATTCTGTTTGAGACTTCTATAGCCAATGCCAAAGAAGATGTTAAACCTGGAGAAGCATAACCAAGGACATTTACATACTGAGCATTACTTATTCCACCAGAATCTACTACAAAGTCCTTTATACCCTTAAGCTTCGGTCTAATACCAGAGTAACCAGGAGTAAGATCTTCCTCTTTTATTCCAGGCCAATAAGTCTGTACAGCTTCAACAAAATTTAATTTTTGATCTTTTGAGAGACTGTAATCAATCTCATCAACGACAAAAGCAGAAGGTCCAAATCTTATTCCCTTGCCCAAATCAATTGTCGCATGAAGACCTAAACTATTTTCAGTTGGTGTGGGGTAAATGAGGCTACCCAATTTTTCCTTACCCTGGTATGTGTAATACTCACCTTTTACATATTCTTCTTCATAATTGTTTGCATCATTAATAAGATTTGCAATATGGACTGCATTGAGACCAGCCGAGTTAACTAACACTTTAGAAATAACCAGGAATTTATGATTAGTATTTTTATCTTCAACCAGAATCTCAAAGCCATTCTTAGATTGAGTTACATCTAAAGTTTCATTACCGAGCAGTATGTTCCCACCTTGGCTCTGAAAGTCTCTACTCAATGAGTGTATGAAGGAATGGCTGTCAAAAATTCCAGTAGATGGAGAAAAAATAGATTCGTTGTATCTCAGGAAGGGGTATGTCGATTTCAATGAATCATCATACGTTAAATCATCAACGCCACATGCCATGCCATTTTCATAAACAGTATTTAGTTTTTCTGATTCTTTATCCGATGTAGAGACTATATATTTTCCACAACGATTAAACTCGATCTTTCTCTCCTTGAGATAATCATAAAGTAGCTCTTTACCTTTAAGGCAAAGCTTTGATTTTAAAGAACCTTGATCGTAATACATTCCAGCATGTATTACTTCAGAGTTTCTGCTAGAAGTTTCTTGAGCAATTTGATTATTTCTTTCAATTAAAAAAATATTATCAAATTTAGATGAAAGTTCTCTTGCAATGGCAATGCCAGAAACTCCTCCTCCGATAACCAAGCAATCTACTTCAAATTTTTCTAATTTGCTCAATAGTTTTTAAAGAAATGTATTATATTTGCTGTTATGGTTGGGTTCTTTCCCAGTATAGATATCTTGAATAAAAAAGTTTAGAAAAAATCGAATTTTAATGAAATTAAATTACGGAATCATAGGAACTGGGATGATGGGTTGCGAACATATCCGCAATCTCAAGAAAATACCAAACGTAGATGTAGTTGCCATTGCAGACCCCAATAAGAGGTCTAGAGAGTGGGCAAAACAGACATGTGGAGAGACTTTTGATCCTGTTTTATACGCAAGCTATGAAGAGCTTCTGTCTAAAGATAATATTGATGTAGTTGTAGTAGCCAGCCCAAACCATACGCACATAGATGTCATGAGAAAAATCTTTGAAACAGATAAACATGTTCTACTTGAGAAGCCAATGTGCACAAACTTATCTGATGGATTGGAAGTACTTGAGATGAGCAAGAAACACCAAGGTATTGTTTGGATTGGTCTGGAATATAGGTTCATGGCACCTATTCAGTCTTTGATTAATCACGCGGAAGAGATTGGTGATATAAAAATGTTATCTATAAGGGAACATAGGTTTCCATTTCTACAAAAGGTTGAGAACTGGAATAGATTTAATAAAAATACAGGCGGAACCCTAGTAGAAAAATGCTGTCATTTCTTTGATCTCATGAATCTTATGATGCCCAGTAAACCAATAAAAGTTTATGCATCAGGAGATCAATCTGTAAATCATCTAGATGAGCAGTATGATGGCAAAATTCCAGACATAATTGATAATTCATTTGTCCTTATAGATTATGAAGATGGTCAAAGAGCTATGCTTGATTTGTGCATGTTTGCAGAAGGAGGAAAGTACGAGCAAGAGATTATATTGACCGGGGATAGGGGTAAATTGGAGACTCATATTCCCGGTAATGAGCTTTTATTAACAAATAGAAAATTAAATTCTCATAGCACGATAGAAATTAAAGAAGACACAAGAGTCAAAGAAATAGGCTTTCATCATGGTGCAAGTTATGTAGAGCATTTAGAATTGATAGAATGCATAAAAACTGGCAATCAACCTTTAGTAAATTGCTTGGATGGGCTGAATTCAATTATTCTGGGTATGGCTGCACAAGAATCAATCAAAACAGGTGAAGCGGTTAATCTAAAAGAGTTCTTAAAAAATTAAAATGAAATATAAATCTATAAAAGATATGCCACAAGTTGGCTTTGGACTTTGGAAAGTCCCAAAAGATGTTTGTTCGAATACTGTCTATAGGGCCATAGAGGCTGGGTACAGACATTTAGATTCAGCTTCAGACTATGCCAATGAAGAAGAAGTTGGTGCAGGTATAAAAGCAGCTATCGATCAGGGGCTATGTAAAAGAGAAGATCTATGGGTAACATCAAAACTATGGAATACCTATCATCATCCTGATCATGTTAAGCCTGCTTTAGAGAAAACACTTCAGGATTTGCAATTAGATTATTTAGATCTCTACATGATTCACTTTCCTATTTCGTTGGAGTTTGTACCTTTCGACCAAAGATATCCGCCAGAGTGGTTCAATGACCCAGATAGTAAAGAGCCCGTAATGATTCCCTCTAGGGTTCCGCTCTCAGATACTTGGCATGCTATGGAGATGTTAAAGACAGAGGGTTTGGCTAAACATATTGGCATTTGCAATTACTCCTCAAGTTTACTGCATGATCTGATGAACTACTCTGAAACTAAACCTGAAATACTTCAAGTGGAGTCTCATCCTTATCTAACTCAAGAAAAACTTATTCGTTTAGCAAAAAACTATGGACTTGAGGTAACGGCTTTTTCTCCTCTAGGCTCTTTATCATACGAGGAGCTAGGAGGCGCTGAAGAGAGTGAGTCTCTGTTAAAGAATGAGAGCATTCAATCAATTGCAAAAGATCTCAATGTATCACCTGCACAATTAATTCTAAGCTGGGCTTTAAACAGAGGAACTTCAATTGTAGTTAAGAGTTCTAATGAAGCACGCATGAAAGAAAATTTGGATGCTTCAATAATTAAACTAGACCCATTCATATTAGATCAGATATCAGCCTTGAATATTAATAAGAGATATAACGATCCAGGTGTATTTTGCGAAGATGCCTTTAATACTTTCTTCCCAATCTATGAATAGTCAAGTTTTCTTACAAGAAATAGAAAATGATTTAGGGTTATCAACTCCAGCATCGACAAAAAATTGGGTTAATGAAAACAAAGGTTCTGTTGAATCGCAACTTGAAGAATATGGGGCCGTTCTTTTTAGCGGACTTCCAATAGAAAATGCTGAAGACTTTGATCTTTTCATATCATCTTTTAATTACGATACATTTACTTATGAAGAGTCCCTTTCAAATGCAGTAAGGATAAATAGAACTAATAAGGTATTCACAGCTAATGAGGCACCAAAAGAAATAGAAATTTTTCTTCATCATGAAATGGCCCAGACGCCCATCTACCCCAAAAATATTTTCTTTTTTTGTAAATCTGCTTCTCTGAATGGAGGGCAAACCCCTTTATGCCGTTCTGATCATCTTTATACTGCAATTCTCAAGGAAGATGCAGGATTACTAGCTAAGTTTCAGGAAAATGGGGTCATTTATAATTCTGTAATGTCCAATGGAGATGAGTTGGTCTCTGGACAAGGAAGAAGTTGGCAAAAAACTTTAGGAGTTATATCTAAAGATGACGCTGAAATCAGGCTAAATGATCTTGGTTATTCTTGGAACTGGATTGAGGGCGACAATTTATCTGTAACAACCAAAACGTTTGAGGCTATCAAGGAATTAAAGGATGGTAGTAAATCATTTTTTAACCAAGTCCTTGCAGCTTCTTTGGGTTGGAAAAAGAATTCAGAAGATGACCTCTTACCTGTCAAATTTGGCAATGGTGAAGAAATACCTGAGGCGAGTATTCAAATGATTTCTGAATTGGCCAAATCACTAACCCTGCTTAGACATTGGAAGGATAATGATATTTTATTGATAGACAACTATCGAGTTATGCATGGTAGAAAGCCTTTTTCAGGAGAGAAAGACCGAGAAGTCTTAGTGTCATTAACTAATTAGAGATATTTTTTGAAGAATGCCCATACTTCTTCAGAAGCATTGATATCCTCATTTCCGGATCCAAAGTAAAACCAAGCCAGAGGATTATTCCACCAATTAAGTTTTATACCCGGCCATACATGACGGCCATCTTCTATCCTATACATCCACACTTCCTCTTCAAGATCATCTGACCAATGTCTTTCAAAAAAAATATCATAATCTGCACCAGATTCTTTACTGGTCATTTGTTTTACAGACTTATTAGTGAGTTGATACCTTTCAGCAAAAAAATCTATCGTGGAGGGTAAATCATAATAAGCGCCCCAGCCCCCTTCATTATTCAAGTCTCCTTCAAACAAAGAAATCTTATCTGCTGTGCCATGTATTTCAAAAATAGGTACTGAGCTACTTAATTCACAACTATCTTTTAATCCTTTCATAAGAACCCCTGCCACAGGAGCAACTGCTTTAAATAAATCAGAAGAAGTACAGGCTAATAAATAACTCATATCTCCGCCATTGGACATACCAGTAGCAAAAGCTTTCTTTCTTTTGAGATTGAATTCTTGGGAAATAGACCTTACTAATTCTCTAATAAATGAGACATCATTAATCGATGAGTCGTCATTAAATTCGTAACCTACATTAAAAAATGTATTTCCATTACTATCTATGGTGCCTTGTGGATAAACCGCTATAAAGCCCTCTCTTTCGGCAATACTATTCATGCCTGTGTAGGCAGCAATTCCTTCTGCAGAGCCCGTGTAACCATGTATAACAAAAACAATGGGGAAATCTTCAGTAAGATTCTCGGGAACATGAATTATATATTCTCTTTCAACACCTTCATGAATAACCATCCTTTGATCGCTAACTAGCAACGAAGAATGAAATAAGGATAATAGAATTATGAGTCTAATCAACATAATCAACCTCTCCTTGATGGAAAATCATTAAATTACTACCTAATTTTTCATAAAACATAAAAGGATTATGATCAACTTCTTCTGCAAGCAGGAATTCGTAATCAATATCTAATTCATCTAAGTATGCCTTATATTCTTTTATGCTAGGTAAGTTTTGATCTTCTGTTCCAGACCAAAGCAATAACTTAGGAGTCTCCTTTTCTGACTCCTGGTGCTTCTTAGCTAAAGAATAGGCATCATTTCCTTCTCCAACATAATAGACATCAGATGTAACTCCTGTATCTCCTCTTGGGTCATCCTCATATCCCTTATTGTCCTGTATCATTTTCTCAATCATGTAAGACCCTCCTCCCGCAGAGACTGTTCCAAAGAGCTCAGGATATTTGAACATATATCTTGTTGCTCCTCGTCCCCCTTGCGAGAAACCTTCTAGGCCTCTTCCTGATCTTTTTGCTATCGTTCGGTATGTTTTATCTATATGTGGAATTAACTCTTTTATAAAAATATCTTCTCCGTAAGAACCAATCTCTTCGGAGTTGTAATGACTGAGCTCTCCACCATTTACAAAAATATATAAAGCAGGATCTGTGGATTCACTCATGATGAGTTCATGAATGAAAGATGACAGGAAGACCGACCTTGCTTCATTTCCAGGCCTTCCTCCGTGAAGGTAATAAACCGTTCTAAAATCCTTTTCTGGATTTTCAACATAAGAATCTGGAATATAAATGAAGTATCCAACCGGAATCTGCATTGAATTACTCAGAAAAGATTCATGCTTTAACTGGTGAGGCAAATCAAATCTTTCGCTTGCCTCGTTCTCCCAAGAAAATTCTTTAGAGAATGCTTTGATAAAAGCTCTTAACTCGTCGTCACTCGCAATACCATTTCGATCAACATCTATTAGTGAGAATCCTAATCCGGGCCACTCTGATTTTATTATTTGACCATCAGAATTTTCATCTAGTTGTTTAATGCTATAGATGGCGATTTCTATGCCAACAAAAGCTAGGATCGTTTTATATTGAAAAGCTATTGTTATTAGGAACAGGCTTAAAAGGACCCATCTGACTTTCATTATTTACTTACCGCGTAACCCCAAAAGTTATACCCGGCGATTTTGGGTGTATTAGGAAGATACATCTCCTCTATTTCAATGATATCAAATCCAGAATCTTGAATTAGCGAAGGAATGTTCCTATCTATATTGCAACCACCTGCAATCTTTCCCCAAAAAGGATTTATTCTTTTTTGCCATTTTCTTATATTGTCATCAGGTGCGGCTCCATGCTCACAAAATATCATTTTTCCTTGGTTTTTAAGGACTCTTCTAATTTCTGTATTAGCTCTAATGACTTCTGGGATAGTACACATGGTGTAGGTGATTAAAACAGAATCAAAATGATCATCAGGCAAAGGAATCTCTTCAGCGCCAGAAGATATGAAGTTAACCTCCATGCCTTCTTGGATTGCAACTGCTCTAGCCATCTCACTCAGCTCCTCAGAAGGATCTAGGCCCCAGATTTCATCTACTTTAGTCTTATCATAAAAAGGCAGGTTAAGGCCTGAGCCGATACCGATTTCAAGTACCTTCCCTTCGGCTAGAGGAACCACCTTCTCCCTTTGACGGGCAACTGGCTTTGATCCACATGCACAATTAAGAAATTTTGGCAGAACATATTTTTCATATAGACTCATAGATTAAATCTAATACTTACAAAGATTAAAGGCAATAACAATGGATCAACACTTAGAAAATAAAGTTTGTTTAATAACAGGCGCTACAAATGGAATTGGAGAAGAATCAGCAAAAGAACTCAATAAAATGGGTGCAGAAATAATCTTTATTGCTAGAAATGAAGAAAAAGGAAATAAGCTAAAAGAACAACTATTAAAAGATTCTGGACGAGAAGCCACTATGATAATTGCTGATCTATCGTCTCAAGATCAGGTTAAAAAAGCAGCCGAACAATTTCTATCTTTGGATAAGCCCTTGGATATTCTTTTGAATAACGCAGGAATAATGAACAGAGAGCGAAATGAAACAGTTGATGGACTAGAGGAAGTTTTTTCAGTCAATCATCTCGCTTACTTTACTTTCACTTTAATGCTTTCAGAAAAGCTTAAACAAACTGAAAGATCTAGGGTTATTAACGTTGCTTCAGGTGCACATCAGTTTGTAAAAAATATGAATTTTGATGATTTACAGTCAAAAGAGAACTACAAACCTATGCAAGTTTATGGACAATCTAAATTGGCTAATATTTTGTTTACAAAAGCCCTATCCACAAAGCTCTCTGATTTTGGGGTAACCGTAAATTGCTTGCACCCAGGTTTCGTTAGTACTGGTATTGGATCAAATAATAATAAGACTTTATGGACCGTTCTTATGTTTCTAGCTAAACCATTTGCAAGAAAAACTGACAAAGGCGCCGAAACTTCTATTTATCTTTGTTCATCGCCCGAGGTTGAAAACATCTCAGGAGAGTATTTTGTTGACTGTAAGATAGAAAAAATTTCAGAGGCTGCAAAAAGCACAGAACAATCTGAATCACTTTGGAGGATTAGTACTGAGCTAACAGGAATAGACCTAAATTGATGACAATGGGTCTACATCAATGGCCCATCTCACCTGTTTCGATGCTTTCGCGTCATAAAGCCTAGATTGCATCACATCCAAGAACTTATGTAAATTTGATCTACTGGCCGAAAAGATACTTAATTCCCATCTGTAGACACCAGATTTTTTTTCCATGACAGATGGTAGAGGCCCTACAAGACGAACATTGGCTTTCACCTTTTCATCGACGTTTGCCCTATTCAGTAAATTTAAAATGAAATCTCTACTGACTAAACTTTTTGGGGATTCGGCAAAGATTTTGGCCTGAAAGGTGAACGGGGGGATCTTTGAACTTTTTCTTTCTTCTAATAATTTTTTTGCAAATCCTTCATAGCTTCCTGTGATGATTTCTTCAATTTGAGGATGATCTGGACAGTAGGATTGCAAAATAACCCGACCTGGCTTTTTGTCTCTTCCTGCTCGTCCAGAAACTTGAGTCATCAACTGAGCAACTCGTTCACTTCCCCTGAAGTCGGCACTGAATAAGCCAGAATCTGCATCTATAATTCCAACCAGTGTTACATCCGGAAAATGATGGCCCTTAGCTAATAACTGAGTGCCTAATAAGATCATCGGCTTCCCTTTCCTTATTTCATTAAAATACTCATTTAGTGTTTCTTTCTTTCTTGTTGAATCGCTATCTATTCTTAAAGTCATCGCCTCTGGAAAATGACCTTGCAAGAACTCTTCAATTCTTTCCGTGCCAAAACCGTAGGTCAAAAAATCATTAGAGTCGCAAGACTGACATTTGTTAGGATAAGTTTTTTGTGCCTCACAGTGATGGCAGTGAAGCTTAAATGGATTCTTATGAACAGTCATAAGCGCATCACATCTGTCACAATTGGAAATCCATCCACAAACTTTACAAATCATTGACGGGGCATAGCCTCGTCTATTCAAGAAAATTAATACCTGATTTCCCTTTGATAGTTCCAAGTGAGTGGCCTCTAGCAGTTCTTTACTTAATCCTTCGTTTAATTCTTTGCCTCGTAAATCTACAGCCTGAAAAGTGGGTAAACTTGCTCCAGTAGCCCTCTTACTTAACTTGAGTACTTTGTACTTATCTTCCTCTGCATTTTTTAATGTTTCTAGAGATGGAGTAGCTGATGCCAAAACAACGGGGACTTTTTCAAGTTTTGCTCTATACAAAGCCATATCTCTAGCAGAATATCTAAACTTATCCATTTGCTTAAAAGAAAGGTCATGCTCCTCATCTACAATAATGATACCTAGGTTCTTCATCGGCAAGAAAACGCTTGAACGAGTGCCAATAATAATATCAACCAAGCCTCTAGAGGCACCTAACCATGCATCAACTTTCTCACGGTCATTTTTAGCAGAATGGAAAGACATAACCCTATCTCCAAAATACTCTTTGAATCTTTCCTCTGCTTGAGGAGCAAGACCTATCTCGGGGATGAGGATTAGAGCTTGTTTGCCTTGATTAACAACTTCTTGAATTGCCTGCAAGTAGACCTCTGTTTTTCCACTTCCAGTTATTCCATCCAATAAGAAGGTTATATTCTTTCCTTGTGCGCTATTGATAGCTTTCACTGCTTCTTTTTGCTCTGGATTGAGTTTCTTCGATGGCAATAACTTTTTATTTTCTAATTTTTTGTATGGCGATAATTCTCTAGAGAATCTATTGATATACCCTTTCTCAATAAGACTATTGATCGCAGTTGTACTTATTCCAAAGGCCTGAGCAGACTTAAGGGTTATTTCTTTCTTTTCCTTTAAAAGAGCTAATAACTTTTGTTGAATAGGAGCACGAGCTAAATCCTCGGATTGTAAAAAGGATCCCTTAGAAGTAAGTTCTAAATATTTACTCTCTCTGAATTTAGCTTCTTTACCTTTTCTTATTGAAGGAGGGAAAAAGTATGCAATTATCTCTCCTAAGGGGTAATGGTAATAACGAGAGGCCCATTCAGCTAAATTAATCGAATGGGCGTCCAATAGAGGTGCCTCGTCTAGCACTTCAACAATGTGTCTATATTTTCTTTTATCTGTGGAGTCTTTTTTTGAAAAACTCCATACAACACCTACTAGTGTTCTCTTACCAAAAGGAATTAGAACCCTTGATCCTTGTTTTAAAAGAGAAGTATTGTTCTTTGGAGGTAAATAGGAGAATTTCTCCATCAAGGGGATGGGGACTAAAACTTCTACTAAATCTGAACTCATAAACTAATAATCGTTCATTCTAATTTAAATTATGCATTTGCCTTGTATTATCTGTCTTGTATAATGCGCCGACCTATTTTTACCATCAAAATTATTAAATGAGAAAAGAAATTCACCCAGAATACCGAGAAGTACTATTCCACGATACAAGTGTGGATGAGTATTTTCTTATTCGTTCAACTCTAGACACAGATCAAACAAAAGAGTGGGAAGGAAACACATATCCATATTGTGTGCTTGACATCTCTTCTGCCTCGCATCCGTTTTATACCGGTAAGCAGAAATTTGTAAATGAAGGCGGTAGAGTTGATAAGTTCAAAAAACGTTTTGGTAATAGAACTAAAGCGGCAACTGCAGTTGAAGAAGCTCCTGTCGAGGAAGTTATAGCTGCGGAAGTAGTTGCTGAAGAATCTGTGGCTGCAGAAACTCCTGTTGAAGAAGTGGTTGTTGAAGAAGCTGTAGCTGTAGAGGCTCCTGTAGCTGTAGAGGCTCCTGTTGATGAAGAGCCAGCAGAAGAAACACCGGCTGAAGAAACTATCGCTGAAGAGCTACCAACTGAAGAAGAAAGTCCTTCAGATGAAAAATAGTTAAAGATCAAAATCAAAAAAAAGACGCATCAAGCGTCTTTTTTTTACTTACCTGCTAATCGATAATTGCTTGGTAGGTAGCTAATTGCATCAGTTCTCTTACAGGATATGTTCCATCAGGTAAAAGTTGCGTATGAACAATACCAATAAGATCTTCTTTATTGTCTATCCAAAAATGAGTACTGGCTGCGCCGCCCCAGCTAAAAGCCCCCTTTGAAACCGGTAGACCTGTAAGAGCGGGATTTACAACTACTGATCCCGTTACACCAAATCCCATACCTTGTACTTGATATCCGTTCCCAAGCATATTGAAAAGGCTGGTCAGACCTTCATTAGCGTTTACTGAACCCATATGGTTGGCAGTCATGAACTTAACTGTCTTTTTTCCTAAATACCTTTTTCCTTCGTATTCACCTTTGTTTAATAACATCTGCGCAAACTTCAGGTAGTCTCCTACTGTACTTACTAGTCCTCCGCCACCAGATTCAAGATGAGGTGGTGTTCTGTAACCTGACTTTTCAGGATCATCCGTAAGCATCATATTGTCGGGTAGAGGACTATAATTCGCTGAAAATCTATTCAGTTTTTCTTCTGGGACCATGAAACCGGTATCTTCCATGCCAAGAGGGCCAAAGATCCTTTTCTGAAGAAAATCGCCGAATGTCATTCCAGCTAATTCTTCTATGAGTGCTCCCATAACATCCATTCCAACACTGTAATTCCATACAGTTCCAGGTTGAGCAACTAAAGGTAGTTCTGCTAGTGCTTTAGTCCATTCCCTAAGATTGCTGAAAGGTGGTTTTGTGCCTTCAGGGAAAAGCATTCCGCCAGCGCTTGGGATATTTCCCAAACCTCTCTCGGCTTCTTCGGCGATATACATAGCGCCTACCGGACCTGGTATGAATGAATATGACAAACCTGAAGTATGTGAAGCAAGCTGTTGAATAGTAATAGGTGAAGTTGCCGCTTCAGTCTTCATCTTTCCATTCTCTTCGCCTGCGTAAACTTGCATATCTGAAAACTCAGGAAGATATTTTGCAACAGGGTCAGTCATAAGGAATTTTCCTTCCTCAAATAGCATCATTAAAGCGACTCCTGTAACTGGCTTGGATTGAGAATAAATTCTATGGATAGTATCAATTTCCATAGGCAAATCTCTTTCTATATCTCTTTTACCATTAGCTTCAAAATGGACAACCTCTCCTTTCCTCGCCACTAGAGTAACTGTTCCTGGTATTTTTTTTGAATCGATAAGAGATCTCATAGAGTCTCCTATATTTGCAAGTCTTTCTGATGAAATTCCCACACTCTCTGGTTTAGCTAGTTTAATCATTTATTCTCCCTGATATGAACTCTATTATTTTATTTGAAATCTTCTTTTTAGTTTGTTTCTCTAAAAGCTTCTGTTCCTTTTGAGTAATAAGAGTAACTTCATTATCATCAGAATCAAAACCTATATTTTTATCAGACACGTCATTAGCCACTATTAAATCAAGGTGTTTATTATTTAACTTTTTCTTAGCATTATCGATTAAGTTATCTGTTTCAGCGGCAAACCCGACGACATAGGGTCGTTCTTTTAATTCACTTACAGATTTAAGAATATCTCGGTTTTCTTTTAACTCAAGAACCATTGCGGACTGACTTCCATCTTTCTTAATTTTTGAATCATGAGACTTTATTGGACTATAGTCAGACACTGCAGCTGTACCAATATAAACATCTTTGCCTTGTATATGATGCATAACTGCCTCATGCATTTCTTTTGCTGTATTAACAGATACAAGGTGACAGTTTGAAGGAGGATCTAAATTTACAGGACCACTAATGAGGGTAACCTTTGCACCCGCTTGGACTGCAGACTCTGCCAAGTTATACCCCATTTTTCCAGAGCTCCTATTAGTGATAAATCTCACGGGATCAATGGGCTCTTGGGTTGGACCTGCAGTTATTAGTACGTCTTTTCCTAGCAATATTCCTTTATCAAATAACGATGAAAAGATATCTAATATTTGAATGGGCTCTAACATTCTTCCAAGACCGACATCCCCACATGCCTGTTCACCTGAATCTGGCCCACAAATAGTGAAGCCATTACCAATCAGGCTATCCAAATTTCCTTGAGTTCTAGAATCTCTCCACATAGCTTGATTCATAGCGGGAGCCAAGGCAATTGGTCCGTCAAAAGCAAGAGTGACAGTCGATAGTAAATCATCTCCTCTGCCTGAAGAAAGTCTAGCCAATGTGTTTGCTGTTGCTGGTGCTATTAGAATGCCATCAGCCCATTTCGCTAATTCAATGTGGCCCATTGCAGCCTCTGCTTCAACATCAAGGAGCTCTGTGGAAACTCTATTTCCAGATAAAGCTTGCATGGTTAAGGGGGTAATAAATTCTTCGGCAGATGCAGTCATTACAACACGCACAGAACTTCCTGATTTTTTTAAATGCCTGACTATTTCAGCTGATTTATAAGCTGCTATTCCACCAGTAACGCCTAATATAATGTTTTTATTAACTAAGGATTCCAAATTTTATTCCTCGATGTACAAGATTATAACGGCTTATTCTTGCTTTCTG
>Ga0213861_10001712_pt1 | contig 19237 bp, 37 predicted proteins | sample PICome_4_FD_160110 | JGI IMG/M metagenome (GOLD analysis project Ga0213861, IMG submission 160110) | Coastal seawater microbial communities near Pivers Island, North Carolina, United States - PICO131 | ecosystem: Environmental > Aquatic > Marine > Coastal | place: USA: North Carolina... | reverse complement strand
ACATTAGCTGGAGCAAGTGCAGGTTTTCAATCTTTTGCTGCTATAGGTGATGGTAATACAACTTACTATGCCATTACAAGTGGTAATGACTACGAGGTAGGTCTAGGTACTTATACAGCTTCAGGCACAACTTTATCTAGGGACACTGTACTAGAGTCTAGCAATGCTGGTTCAGCAATTACTTTGTCTGGAACAAGTGATGTATTCTGTACTTATCCTGCTGAAAAAGCAGTTGTTCAAGATAGTGACAATACAGGCATAGCACCACAGATAGGTGCAACTAATGGTATGTTTGTAAATAATTCAATTATAGGAACTAATTACACAGTGCCTACAGGTTACAATGCAATGTCAGTATCTCCTGTAAGTGTTGCTAGTGGAGTATCAGTCACAGTTCCTGCTTCTAGCAAATGGGTGGTCTTATAATGGCAAGTACAATAAATGCAGATACAACTAATGGTGTTGTAGTTACATCAGATACTAGTGGTGAAATAGAACTACAATCAGCAGGTGTCACCAAAGCTAAAGTCACAGCAAATGGTCTACAAGATGCTAATGGTAATTCTCTTCGTGGAGGTATGTATCGTAACCTCATTATCAATGGTGATATGCAGATAGCACAGAGGGGGACGAGTGTTAGTGGGGTTACTTCAACTGGGTATCATACTGTAGATAGAATATTACATAGTATTGCTAATATTGGAACATGGACTATTAGTCAAGATACCGATGTGCCAACAGGACAAGGATTTGCTAACAGTTTAAAAATGGACTGCACAACAGCTAATGGTAGTTTATTGGTTAGCTCTGTTGGTATATTGATATACAGACTTGAAGGACAAATGCTTCAACATCTTAAAAAAGGTACAAGTAATGCAGAGTCTGTAACATTATCCTTTTGGGTTAAATCAAATAAGACTGGAACTTATGTTTGCGAGCTAGGTGATTCAGACAATACTCGTCATATTGCACAAACATACACAATAGATAGTGCAGATACATGGGAAAAGAAAACACTGACATTTGCTGGCGACACTACAGGTGCTTTTGCTAATGATAATGGAACTTCATTACAACTAAACCTTTGGATAGCTGCTGGCACTAATTTTTCATCTGGAACAACTCCTACATCATGGGCTTCAACAGTTAATGCAAACAGAGCTGCTGGACTTACAGTCAACCTTGCAGACTCAACTTCTAACTACATTAACATAACTGGAGTACAATTAGAAGTCGGTGAAGGTGCTAGTGACTTTGAGTTTTTACCTTATGATGTACAGTTGCAGAGATGTCAGAGGTATTTTTTGAGATGGACTGCTAACGCTAATGTAGTTATTTGTAATATGGCTGCTTATTCAACTACAGGTATTTATGGAGTTTTTGTTTATCCTACCACTATGAGAGCAACACCATCATGGTCTGTTTCATCAGCTAGTCATTTAACATTATATATGGGTGGAACAACTCAAGCTCCATCAGCATTTTCAGCCTCTACAATCACAGAAAACAGTGCAAGATTAAATGTTACTGCTTCATCTGCAAGAACACAAGGAGATGCAGGGTGGTTAAGAGTCAACACTGGTGGTGGTAAATATATTCAAGCAGATGCGGAGCTATAATTATGTATAAAAAATTAAATGATTTGATAACAAATCAAGAAGCAGATGTTATTTTAAGATTATCAGACAATGCTTCTATTCCAAAAGATAAAGCAAACACAGACTACCAAGAGTATTTGGAATGGTTAGATGAAGGAAATACACCAGAACCAGCAGACGAGGCACAATAATGGCAAGTATAAAACTAAAAGGCGATACATCTGGTGAAGTTACCATACAAGCACCATCAGTTGCAGGAACTAATACATTAGAGCTACAGGCAACTAGCGGTACATTAGCAACAACAGCACAAGCTAGTATTGGGATGAAGAACAGAATCATCAATGGTAATATGGCTATTGACCAGAGAAATGCTGGTGCTAGTCATACTATAACAACAGGTAGCTTATTTTACGGTGTTGATAGATTCTTTACATTTTGTTCTGGAGCAAATCTTACAGGGCAAAGAATTACAGGTACAAATACAGGAACTGCTTATGCGTATAAAATAACAGGAGCGACTGGTTCTACCTCTGTAAATTATGGACAACGTATTGAAAACGTAAATGTATTAGATTTGAATAGTCAGACCGTAACTGTATCATTAAAATTATATGCTTCAGCAACTATATCAAACGTAAACATAACATTGTTTTATTGTTCTGGAGTTAATACAGGGTACGGCTCAACATCTGCATCTCAACCGATTACAGTTGTTTCTGGGTTAAACACATATTCTGTAAACTTTACATTGCCTTCAGCAGCATCCAATGGTTTTGAGTGTGCAATAGGATTTCCTTCTGGAATTGGTAATGGGGTATCAGTTGAAATAACTGAAATTCAACTAGAAACAGGCACTACAGCGACACCATTTGAACACTTACAGTTTGGACAACAGTTAGCTTTGTGTCAGAGGTATTATTATAAAATATCTGGCACTAATATATCTTATGGAGCTGGATTTACCAATAATTCTACTAATATTAGATGGCATGCAACATTTCCAGTACAAATGCGAACTGCACCAACTGCATTAGAAACAACAGGTACTGCATCTAACTATAGAATATTACAAGCAAATTCAGTAACATGTACTTCAGTACCTAATTTTCAAGCTGCAAGTGAATCAACATTTAGAGGTGGTGCTACTTGTAGCACTGCTAGTTTTAGTTTTAATAATGGAGCAATGTTCGATTCAGGTGGAACTGCTTTTCTAGCATGGAGTACAGAATTATGAAATGGATAAAATATAAAATAGAAGATGGTATTCAAATATATGGTCGCATAGATGACGATGGTTTAATGAGAGTCACTTGCGTAGAAGCACACCCAGAGTTACAAGAATGGGTAGCAGAAGGTAACACACCAGAGGAGGCAGAATAATGTCAGTTACGATTAATGGAATTGGTTTTGTAGAAAACAGCACAACACTAGATGAAAACTACACATTGGCAGACAATCGTAATGCTATGACTGCTGGTGCTGTTACAGTAGCAGATGGTATCACTATTACAATAGGTGATGGCTCTACATGGAGTGTAGTCTAATGGTCACAGCTATAAAAGGAAATGATACCAGTACATTCGGTGGTGATGTAGATGTTACAGGTAATGTGATAACAGATGCACCAGCGTTTAAGGCTTACACCACAGCATCTCAAAGTGTAAACGGAAACACACCAACAAAAATACAATTCAATGCTGAAACTTTTGATACAAATTCATGCTTTGATACATCAATCTACAGATTTACACCGACTGTAGCTGGATACTATCAAATAAATGCGTGTGTTTATTTTCAAGGCTCTGCTGGTTTATATACGGTTATTCAGCCTTTTAAAAACGGTAGTGTATACTCTAGCGTTAATATACAAAGGTCAAACGGAAACTATAACGCTGTTTATTGGAACGATGTTGTGTATATGAATGGCTCAACGGATTACGTTGAAATTTATGCGTTTGACAACGCAACTTGTTCAACTGTTGCTGGAGTCACTTCATCTTATTTTTCAAGTGCACTAGTGAGGGCAGTATGAGTACAGTAAAATCAAAGAAACTACAAGTCGGAACAGATGCTACAGCTACTAATAACTTTACTATCTATCAACCAGCATCACCTGATGGAACATTAAGGATTGGTGTAGGTAATGCAGATAGTCCTACAGAGGTTATGAAGTTAGATGGCGATGGTAATATTACTGCTACAAACAGAGTAAGAGTGTTTGCAACAAATACTAAAAATACAACACAGACCACTGTAAGTGTTACTCCTGTGTATCAAACTACTGAATATAATGTAGGTAATGCATATAATACAACTACAGGTGTATTTACTGCTCCAGTAGCAGGTGTATATTCTTTTGCATGGGCATATTTAATTCAAAATTTATTAGATGAAGCAAATGTAGATGGTGGATTTGAACGAAATGGTAGTTTCTTCTTTGGCGGTTCTCGATATCTAGCATCAGAAAGAGGTTTTGCAGGATATGTTTCAGAACGATTTAGCGTTATATTGTATTTAGATGCAAACGAAACTTTTGCACCAAAAACAAATGTTAATAGTGATACAAGTTGGAATTTTTATTCATCTGCAACTTGGGGTTATTTTACAGCAGTATTAATAGGATAAGGAAAAAAAATGACATTATATGACAAAATTAAAACACTTTACACAGAACTAACTGATGCAGACTTTGTACTAGAAGGTACAATCATGCTTCAGAATGACAGCGATGGTAATGGTGACTACATCAAAGAATGGAATCATCCAACATTAGCTAAACCTACACAGGAACAATTAGACGGAGTACAGTAATGACCATTAGTATAAAACCCACAGCATCTGGTTCAACGATAGAGCAAGACGGAAGTACTGTATTAAGTATAGAATCTGACAGAAGTGTTGATGTAGATTCAGGCACACTTCATGTAGATGCTACTAATAACAGAGTAGGTATTGGTACAAGTAGTCCATCAGAACCTCTTTCAGTATTTAGAACAGGTGGTCAAACTGAAGGGATTAATATCCGTAACACTTCTAGTGGTAATGGCTCTCGTTTAACTTTTGAAACAACTAGGTCTGATGATTCTTCTGTGCAAGAGATGGCTGCTGTACAAGTATATGCAATTGCTGGATATGATAGTGCTGCAAATTCAGATTCTGTAATGACATTTGAAACTCAAAACTCTGGAACTACAGCAGAACAAATGCGACTTGACAATGAGGGTAATCTTAAATTTAACTCTGGCTATGGTTCTGTAGCAACTGCATATGGTTGTCGTGCTTGGGTAGCATTCACAGGAAATGTTAATCCAATTGTAATAAGAGCAAGTGGTAATGTTAGTAGTATTACAGATAGTAGCACAGGCAATTATATAATGAATTTTACAACTGCTATGCCTGATGCTAATTTTTGTACACAATTTATGGCACAACCAACTGTTACTAATGCTGGAGCAGATACTTTTGCTGTTAATCCTACTACAACTAGAGTTGATTTAAGACATTTTGAAGGTAATGTATATAGAGATGGTGATTATTGTTGTGCAGTGGTATTTAGATAAGGAAATAATATGAGAATAATATATCAAACAGAAGAAGGACTAGCAGTATTAATCCCTACAGGCGAATTAGATATAAACGAAGTTGCTCGTAAAGATGTTCCTGCTGGTGTTAATTACTGGATAGTAGAAGATAACGAAGTTCCAAGTGATAGAACATTTAGAAATGCTTGGGAATTAGATGCAAGTATAGGTGAACCTGACGGACAAGGTATTGGTGCAGAGGCATGGTTTGCAGAACAAGGGGTAGAAGATGAAAATCCAAGTTAATATCAATAAAGCAAAAGAAATTACTAAAGATAGACTGCGTGAAAAACGAAAGCCTCTACTTGAGGCACAAGACTTATTATTCATGAAAGCTCAAGAACAAGGTGCAGATACAACTGCTATTGTAGCAGAGAAACAAAGACTGCGAGACATAACTAAACAAGTAGACAATCTTACAACAGTAGAGGAATTAAAAGCAGCGACATTACCTGATGTAGGTGTGTAATGTTTGGCATATCTGCATTTTCTCAATCACCATTTTCTACACTAGGCACTATAGTAAAAACAGGTGCTGCACAGATACAGGGTGTAGGCACTCTCACAGCTAGTGCATTAAGAGAAAGAACTGCTGTTGCATCTATCAGTGCAACTGCTAGTTTAACAGCAGATGGATTAAGAATAAGATTAGGTGATGCAAGTGTTAGTGGAGTAGCGACTGTAACAGCATTAGGTGGACTAATTAATGATGCAACGGGTTCTATTACTGGCACTGCTACTGTTACGGCTAATGGTATTTATGTAGCATTTGGTAGTGGTGATATAAGTGGTCGTGCAACACTGACTGTCGCTTTATCAGGTTCTATTATCTATGCTGATGCAAGTATTAGTGGTACAGCTACACTAACTGCTGATGGGTTAAGAATAAGACTTGGTGATGCAAGTATTACAGGTACTGCAACAGTATTTGCATTAGGCGGATTTACTGCTGTAGGAAGTGCAAGTATAGAAGGAGTAGCAACATTAACATTACCATCAACCACTGTAATAAGACACGCAGATGCTTCTATAAATGGTGTAGGTACAGTAGTAGCATTAGGCACAATACTAGGTGAAGAATGGACAGATGTTCCTGTAGAAACAAACACATGGTCAGCAGTATCAGCAGGTAGTAATGTATGGACAGATTCAACAGTAGGAACTAACAAATGGAAACGACAAGGATAAAACATGGCAAAAACTAAAGTATCGCAATGGGACAGTGTTGCAGCAAATAATACTGACATAAACTCAATTAACATAAATGAGGGATGCCCACCTAGCACAATTAATAATGCTATTCGTGAAACAATGGCACAAATTAAAGATTGGCAGGATGGTTCTAGTGGTGATGGTTGGACTAGCACAGGAACAATTACAGCAGCAGGTACATTAGCCGTTACTGGAGGTCTTACATTAGATGGAGCAACAGGAACATCAGGGCAAGTTTTAGTTTCTAGTGGTTCAGCAGCAACTCCTACTTGGGGTGATGCTTTTGTAACAGGTATGATAATGTTATGGTCAGGTTCTACAGGAACTATACCTAGTGGTTGGGCATTATGTGATGGTTCATCAGGAACTCCTGATTTAAGAGATAGATTTGTAGTAGGGGCAGGAAGCACTTATGCAGTAAATGCTACTGGTGGTAGTGCAAATGCAACTTTACCAAGCCATAGTCATACCTTTTCAGGGTCTACAGGTGCTGCTGGTTCTCATAACCATTATGTAACCAGTTCAAATACATCATCTAGTGCATTCACAAGTAACACTCAAACATTTACATGGGCATCAGCAGGTGGTTTAGGAAACTCTGATTATAGAGGTGGAGCAACAGGGTCAAGAGCTAACAGAGCTTTGTCTAGTGATATTGGAAACCATGCTCATAGTATGTCTGGAAGTACATCTGCTGCTGGGTCATCTTCAACTAATGCTAACTTACCTCCTTACTATGCTCTTGCATACATAATGAAACTATAATATGACAACAAAAAGATTACAATTTACAGATTGGCTACCAGACCAACCAGCAAACGCAGGTAGTTTAAATGATGCTAAAAATGTATTTCCTGTTGGTATTGGTTATGGTGCTTTTCCTAGTGCAGAAGATTTTTCTAATTCTGCTAGTGAAAATATTAACAATATATTTGTAGCAAAGTTTGGTGCTAATGTAGAGGTATTTGCAGGTGGTGCTACAAAGCTGTTTAAACTAGATATTGCAACACTTAACTTAAATGATGTATCTAAAGTAGGTGGATATGGTGGTAATGGCACATGGAAGTTTGAACAATTTGGTAATGTTGTATTAGCTTGTAACGATACGCAAAAAATACAAGCATGGACTATAGGTGTATCAAGTACATTTGCAGATGTAGCAGCAGCAGCTCCTATAGCTAAAGACATTGCTGTAATTCGTGATTTTGTTTTTGCAGGAAATTTGTTAGGTGGAACAGAACCAGACAAGGTGCAATGGTCAGATATTAATGATGAAACTGACTGGGTATCTGGTGCTACAAGTCAAAGTGACTTTCAAATAATTCCTGATGGTGGTAATGTTCAAGCTATTACAGGTGGTGAGTTTGGTGTTGTGTTGTTAGAGAAATCTGTAGTTCGTTGTTCTTATGTAGGTAGTCCTCTTTTCTGGCAATTTGATACTATCTCAAATGGATTAGGTTGTTTGGAAGGTAACTCTGTTGCTAGGTATGGAAACATTACTTTCTTTATAGCAGATGATGGATTTTACTCAACAGATGGTCAAACAGTTACTAATATAGGATTAGAGAAAGTAGATAGGTGGTTTTTTAGTAGAGTAGATTTAACACAAATAAATACAATAAGTGTTGCTATAGACCCTGTTAAAAATCTTGTAGTATGGAATTACGCAGATGTAGATGGTAACAGAAGAATAATTATTTATAATTGGCAGTTAGAAAAATGGTCAAGAGCTGAAACAACATCAGATGTTGTAGGTACTATTGCTACATTAGGAGAGACATTAGAAACTTTAGAATCTTCTTTAGGCTATACAGACATAGACACTATGCCTGCATCACTAGATTCACGATTGTTTATAGGTGGTAAGTTTTTATTTGCAGGTGCAAGAGAAAGCAAAATTGCAGTATTTACAGGCGAGTCTATAACACCACAATTAATTACAACGGATGTAGAGATTGGCTATAACTCTGTAGCTACACTAGCCAGACCACAAATAGACAATGGCACAGCACAGGTTGCCGTAGCTAGTCGTAGAGAGTTAGATGATACTATTGGATTTAGTGCATTTGTTCCTGCTACATCAGAAGGCAGATGTAGCTTAAGGAGTGCAGGTAGGTATCATAGATTTAATGTGCAGCCTACAGGTAGCTGGACAACAGCTATGGCAGTAGATGTAGATATAAAACCACAAGGCAATAGATAATGCCTAGAATGTATCGTACACTTCCGTATCAAGGTGGTGACCCTAGAGCAGTTGCAGAAGTAGTTAATAACGCTATGAATGGCAAGACCAACAATAGTGGTACTGTTATTTTAAATACATCTGGAACAGAAACTACAGTTAATAATGAAAGAGCAGGTTTTGATTCAATTATTGTGTTTTCACCTAGAAGTGCAAATGCAGCAGGAGAGACAGACCACATTTATATCAAAACAAAAGCCAAAGGCAGTTTTGTAATAGGTCATAGAAATCATGGACATAGTGATGTAGAATTGGATTATATCATTGTTGGATAAATTTTATGAAACTCTATGTAGTGCCTACGAATCAAGTGCAAAGATTTTGGTATCTTGCAGAACCTTTATTACAAAAAGCATTAGACAAAGGTAATAACGAATTTACAGCAGGTCAGTTAAAACTGCTAGTTACACAAGGTCAGCAACAATTACTATTAGTAATGAAAGAAGATAAGTGCTATGTAGCACTCACTGTTCAATGGATTAACTATCCTAACGACAGGGTGGCTTATATAACTTATATAGGTGGTAAAAACACCAAAGCAGGGTTTGAGCAATTTAAACAGTGGGTCAAACATAATGGTGGAACTGCAATACAGGGGTCTACTAAATTTGAGAGTATAGCTAGATTATGGAACAGGCTATATGGTTACGAAAAAAAATATCAATTAATGGAGTTGAAACTAGAATGATTAAGTTAAAAATATGGTTATATAACTGGTTAGCAAAAGATTTAGGCAAACTAGGTAGAGAGGGAGATACTGAACTTGCTCATGTTAATACATGGGAAGCTAATCTTCTAAAAGCACATGGAGGTTCAGGCACAATTAATCCTGTTACTGGATTGCGTGAATACAAAGGTGGTGGTGGTGGTCAAACACAAACAACTAATCAAAATATTGACCCTGCTATCTTGCCATACATAACCTATGGATTAGGAGAAGCTAAAAATTTATACAGAGCTGATTCTCCAGAATATTACCCAGATGCAACTTATGTTCCAGCATCAGCAACTACAACAGAAGCATTAGGTTTAGCAAGTGATAGAGCAAGAACTGGTAGTCCATTAGTACCAGCAGCTCAAGCACAACAGTTAAGCACAATACAAGGCGACAGATTATCAGCAGGTAACCCATACTTTTCTGCAATGATGGCAAGTGCGGCTAAACCTGCTGTTACAGAATTTAACAAAGCTATTAGAGATATTGGTAGCAGAACAGCAGCTTCTGGTAGATATGGTTCAGGTGCTATGGGTGAGTTGGAATCACAAGCATCAGAAAACCTAGCAAACGCTTTGACTAATAGAGCAGCAGAATTAGCTTACAGTAACTTTGGTGCAGAAAGAGCAAGACAAGATGCTGCAATAGCACAAGCACCACAAATGGCTATGGCAGATTATTCAGACATAAATCAATTGGCTAAAATTGGTCAAACACAAGAGCAGTATGCTAAAGATGCTTTAAATGCAGATATTAGTAGATTTGAGTTTGAGCAAAATAAACCTTACAGTAAGCTAGAGTCTTACTTGTCAGCAGCATATGGAGCTCCAGCTCCAGTTAATCAAACTACAACTTCATCAGGTGGGGGTAAATAATGGGTGCTCCAGTATTAGCAGGAATGGGAATAGGTGCAGCATTAGCTTTAGCTCAAGGTAGAGACCCTCTAAAAGCAGCCGCTATTGGTGGTGTTAGTGGTGGTATGTTTGGTGGTTCAGATGGGCTTGGTTCTGGATTTGGTTTTGATGGCATGGGATTTGATTTAGGTTCTAGTGCATTAGCAAACACAGGTACTAACTCTCTAAATGCAGGTGCAGGGCTTATGGGTGGTACAGGCACTGCTGTAGGCACAGGTGGTTTAATTGGAACAGATGCTATAGTTTCAAACAACCTACAAAATGTAACAGGTGGAGTCACAGGTCAAGGATTTAGCCCTTATGCTACCGCAGATACTTTAGGTCAATCTATAGCACAAGTAAATATGCCTTTAAGTAACTCATCTATTGGATTTACTGGAATGAACAGTAGTATTCCTAATCCAAGTTTGGGTTTAGATACATCCAATACTATTAAAGACCCTTTAACTGGTCAAGCTGTCGCTCCTCAATACAATTCAATACCTCAAGTTGAAGAAGCTCCTTTATATACAGGAGCAGAAAGCCCTAATTTTGCAAACATTCAAAAATCTTCTCCAACAGAAATAGCTGAAGCTCAAGGTGGTTTTGAAGGAGAAAAACCACTGTATGAAAAAGCATTTGATAGCGTAGTAGGTTTTGCAGAAAAAAATCCAATAGCATTAGCTACATTAGGTATGACAGCATTAGGTGCTGGTAGTGGTGCTAGTCCACAACAAGTCACACAATCAGCAGGTAAAATTGCACAACAAGCATACAACCCAAGACAGGGCAACATATTAAAAGTAAGGAGAGCGTAACATGGCAGATTCATTGCTAGATATTAATTTTGATATAGATAAGTTATTAGGAACTACTAATCAGCCTTTAGCTGGGCTTATTACAGACCCTAATTATCAAAGTTCTTTAAATGTAGATACATTATTAGGTGCAGGTTTAGGTTACACAGGCTCTCTATATAAAGACAAAACACTTGCTGAAAAATTACTTGCAACTGCTACTGGGGCTAAAGCAGCAAGAACAAAAGGTATTAATGATGCTGTAAAAAAGTTGTTGCAGACTCAAGACTATACAAAAAATATGTTAAATATAACAAAAACACAAGGTGATATTTTACAACAGCCTTATGACTTGCAAAGTAAGAAAGTAAAATCTGTTTTAGATACATCTAAATTAGATGGTATTCAAAGATATGTAAAAACATTACCTCCTATGAAAGCAGCGGAATTAGCTATTGACCCTGAAAAATATTTTTCAAATAACAAAATAACTGAAGAAGAAAGAATGTTATATGAAACATTAGGTATTCAAGATAGATTTAATATTCCTCAAAAACAAGCAGGTATGGTAACTTACTTTAATCAATTACCAGACCAAAAAGATGTTGATTCTCATAATGCAGAAGAAAATAGAAAAGCACAAAATGACCCATTATACAAACCTAACTATTTAAATAATGGTAAATTAGACTTTATCAAAAGACTAGCGGCAACTAATGGCACACCTTTAAATAAACAATTAAGTCAGCAAGATGTTCCTGAAGGACAAGTAAGAACATCTAATGGAAAACTTATGTCATTAGAGGAGTTTAATAAAATGCCATTGAGAGTTCAAGAATATCTTGACCCTGACCTAGACATAAATTCATTTAGAAAAAGAAAAGAAAAAGTTTTAGATGCAAGAGTAAAAGACAAAGGATTAGCCCGTTACGGACTTACAACAACAAGAGATGTATCTAAAAATATTGAAAAAATATTAGATGACCCTGAAGCATTAAATGCTTTATTTACAACCACAGGTAGATTTGCTGTTAAATTTAATGAAGAAACCAAAAATTGGTTTGCAGAATCTGGTGGTAAAGCTGCTGATGTTGCCAACTTTTTAAATTCATTAAAAAGCAAACAATTTACAGAGCAAATACAAAGAATGAGAGCTAATAACCCAACTGGTGGTGCTGTAGGTAATGTATCTGATAGAGAAGTAGCTATGTTCCAAAATATGCAAGAGTATTTATCTATTGGTGGTAGTAGAGATAAATTATATGAAGCATTAGTAGATTTATATGGAAAATCAAAAATTCTTTCAGAAGAATACAAAGCAGTTTTTATAGAAGATTATGGAGAAAACCAATGGTCAGATACATTAAACAATGCTATGCACACATACAAAGAATATGCACCTACAGCCCCAGAAGCATTACGAAAAGTTCGTGGTGAAAATATTAGTGAAAAAGTAAACAAATCTACTGTTATACCATTTTCTAAACCAGAGAATGAAAGTATATATAATGAACTGATGGGAAATACAGATGGATAAACATTTGCAAAATTTAGAAGAAGCTATGGGTATAGCTTATAAAAAAGGAGATATGGAATCAGCCAAAGCAATGGCTGAAGAAATACAAGCATATTCAATTTCTATTGCCCCAGAAGAAAAAACTTTATCTGGATTTGGTGAAAATCTTGCAACTGATGCAACAAATTTAGGTGGAGCTGTTGTTGATATGGTCGCATCTCCACTTGATACAGCAGGTGCTGTTACTGATTTAGCTGTTACAGGAGCTACAAACTTACTTCCTAAATCTGTTGTTGATGATTTGTATTCTTATGAAGATGACCCAAGCTCAATGCAATACAAGTTAAATGAATTTTTAAAAAGTAATAAGATTACAGAGTTTTTAGCTACGCAACCTAGAGAAAGCTATGAACAAATGGGTGAGGTTATAGCTGAAGATGTTAAGTCTTTAATAGACGACCCTGTAGGTAGAGCTTATAAAAAACCATTAACTTCTTTATTAGAAGTAACTGGATTAGGTAGAGTTGGAACTACTGTAGCCAAAACTGGTAAGTTTGGAAACACAGCAGCTAATGTTGGAAGTAAAGTAGATAAAGCATTAAATTATGTAGACCCAGTATCAGGAGCAGCAGGTCTTATTGGAAAAGGTGCTGATGCTGTAAAAGATTCTCAAATGGTAAAGTATTCTCAAGACATTATTAAAAACAAAGGCACAGAATTAGGAACAAAATATGGATTTAAAATATTACCATCTACAGTAAAAGATAGAGGTGGTAATTTAATTAGTAGAGTAGGTGAAAAATTAGCAGGTCAAAAAAGAACAGCAGAGGGAGTTATTGATTTTAATGTAAAACACGCAGATGAGCTATTAAGAAAACACGCAGGTGTTACTGAATCTACAGCTTTAGGAAAAGTATATGATACTTTAGCTAAAAAGTCTAAACCATTCTATGATGACATTGCAAAATTACAAGGAAAAACTAAACGAGTTCGTAATAACAAAGTTGTTATCAGTAATGTAAAACAAAAACAAAGAGGAGCTCCAGATAGAACTGTTCAAAGACAAGAAACAATAGAAGGTACAAAAACAGTTCAAGATATACAATCAGGTCAAGGCATTTTAAACAAAATAGAAAGCCAGAAGAAGCTTAACAAAAAAGCATATAAAGACTCAAGAAAAGAAAGCTCTAAAGTAACTCAAGAAGTGCTAGATGAAAATGCAGCTAAACTAGATAATCTTCATAATGAGTTAGATAGAACTATTGCTTATAACAAGTCACTTGCAGAGCAAAGAGGAGCTTCTGCTAAAGAACTTGAAAAGTTTGACTCTATGGCAAGTAATCTTAAAAAAGCTAGAAAAAATTATGCTATAGGTCATAGCATAGAAAATGCACTAAACCCAGATGGAACAATTAATCTTAAAAAGTATGCAAATGCAAACAGAAATAATGCAGCCGTTACAGGTCAAGCTAGAGCAGTTATAGATTTTTATGATACAAACCCAACACTGTTTAAACAAACAGGAAAGCCATTAAGCTCTGCTGAATATCTTATGAATAATCCATATGCCAAAGCTGGTATTGCAGGTGGTGCTGCTGCTACTCTTTCTCTTGGTTTAGCTCCTATTGTTGGTGGTTCAGTATTAGCTGCTGATTTAGTTGTTCCCTCTATATTAAGGTCTAATATTGTTCAAAAAGGATTACTTAATAAACCTAGAGGAAGTGATGTTTTAAATTTGTTGAGTAATAAAAAAGCATTAAGAACAGGAGTTCTTACACCTAGCTTATTAGATTCTTCTAATATGGAATACTTACCAGAGTTACAATATATGCAAGGAAATCAATAATGCCTGATATTAACCCACAAGAATTTGGAAGAATGAAAGAGCAGATAGAGCAATTACAGAAAACCCAAGATGAACTTGCAAAAGATATGAAAGCAATGTTAGCACTAGCTAATAAATCTAAAGGTGGGTTCTGGGCAGGTATGGCAATCGCTGCGTTTATATCATCATTAGTTACTATACTGTTTAAACAATGGATAAACTAAAAAAAATATTATTTAAACCTATTGTTATTGGATTAGGTTTATTAGCCGTATTACCTGTTACACCTATTGCACTTTGTTTATTATATGGATGGATTGACTAATGATACAAGCATTACTACCTTTAATTGGAAATGTTATTGATAAAGTAGTTCCTGATAAGAACGCTAACGCAAAAGCAAAGAGAGAGATAGAGAAGTCTCTTACTGATAACGCTAACAAAATATTACTATCACAAACAGAAATAAATAAAGTAGAAGCAGCTCATCAAAATTTATTTGTTGCTGGATGGAGACCTGCTATTGGATGGTCATGTGCATTAGGAGTCTTTTGGTTATTTATTGGTCATCCTTTGGCTACATGGATAGACCATTTAGATGGAACAGCACAAACATTACCAACCATAGATTCAGAGATATTACTTGAGCTTGTATTTGCTATGCTTGGAATTGCAGGATTAAGGACACTGGAAAAGATAAAAGGTCTAACTAAATGATAAAAGCATCTCCTAATTTTACTGTAGAAGAATTAACTTTTAGCGAGACAGCAACAAGAAAAGATATAGATAACACACCATCTCAAGAAGTGTTAGATAATCTATTAATAACAGCATGGAGCATGGAAAATGTTAGAGAACTACTTAATAATAATCCTATACTTATTAGCAGTGGCTATCGTTGTTTGGAGCTTAATACATTACTCGGTTCTAAACCAACTTCGGCTCACATTAAAGGGTTGGCTGTTGACTTTACTTGCCCAAAGTTCGGTGACCCTCATGACATTGTGGATGCTATTTTTAAGTCTGATATTCAGTATGACCAGATTATTTTGGAGTTTGATAAATGGGTTCATTTGGCTTTTCCAGAGAATGGAAAGAGTGCTAGGAAAAAAGCGTTAATCATTAACAAGAAAGGAACAATGATATACTCTCAATAATGGATATATTACTTATAGCCAAGCACATGATGGACAAAACAATAGATGATATTGATATTGTTTATGGTGAAAACACAATGACTATATTTTTAGATGATGGCTCTAGTGTTGAACTGATTGTTGATTCTATACATTTAAACACAACAGAATATGACTCGTAAAACAAAAAACCTATTAAATACATTAGCATCTTTAGCAACAGTTATTTTAATATTGTTGTTAATATACTTCATATTCTTACTATTTCTTGTTTAAACGCTATGTTTTGGCTTCGCCAGAGGCTCGTGGTGAGCTTTAAATAGATTAGTTAAGGGGTAGCCCTACCTGTTTTAAGTCTTGTATACTACTTATTTTTAACAAGTCTTTATTCTCTATCTCATACAAATCTGATTTAGATTTAAATGATGTCCCATCAAATCTGTTTCTTAATTCTCCTTCTTTATATAGCTTTGCTTTTTTCTTAAAGCTTTCTTTATCTATCCATCCACATACAGTTAAAACATAATCTTTTTTATGGTAACTACAAAACAAATAAGCATCTACATCATACTTTAATTGTGAAGCAACTAAATTGTTTATATAGTTTGACTTTGGGTAAACTTTTCTTCCCATTGTTTTAATATCAATAGTAGTGTTATTTATATTTATATCAACACCACCATCAAATCCATTAGTAGTCATAAAAGGTAAATCTAAAGCATCACATATTATGTTTTGTCCTAATATTCCTGTTAATTGCTGTTCTATACTCCCATCAGCATGACCTCTAACACCTATGTTGTTTTCTTGACTAAACTTTAAAGAATGTTTAAACACTTCTTTATTTAATTTTAAGTTAAGCATATATCTTTCTACCAGCGATAGTTAAAAGATTGTCTATAGCTAACTCCAAATCTCTTTCGTAATACATAGGCTTGTTTCCCCCAAGAAATCTATAGTTAATGGCTTGTTTTTGTTGCTTTGGTAAGTCGTCTATAATAGAATCCACAATCTTTACATTGTCCATATCAGATTCAGATACCATATCCTCAAACACTTCAGAAGTAGACTCACCTCCTGTTGAAAAATAAGATGTTTTGTTAGGATAACCTAACCTATGGCTATCTTTTTTCATCCACCTTGCCCAATCTTCTAATATGTTCATGAGCCGAGCTATTCTCATTTCTTGCTTAACCCACCCAGTATTGTTCCCCAGTTACTTGCTTTTCTTGTTTGCTGTGGTGTCATAGCTTTGGGCATTGAAAATCCATAATCCTTACTTAATCTATCTAATGCTCCTGCATGAACTCCTGCATAATCTGCTATTCTTTTTCTACTGGCATCAGGATTCTTTGCTATAAACTCTTTTGCTCTTTTACCAAACTCATCATACTTTTCTTTTGTGTATTTCATTACGATATATCCACCTCTCTACATACCCATTTGTTATTTTTCTTATGCCACCCTTGAACAAGTAGCACCCAATTTGCTTCTCTTAAATGATAGATAGCATCACTATCTTCCATCTTCTTTACCCTTGCACTAATGTTGCTATAGCTAGTGACTTGGATTCCTACTGTGTTGCCTTTAATATCTACTGCTAGTAAATCTATTATCCCAAACAAGTCTTGCCGTATCTTGGCAAATGCGTTCCATCTCTCTACGATAGCGACTAAAGGGTAATCACCACTATCCCGTAGCTTCTTCAGAGTCCTTTGCGTTGGGCTTATCGCCATCTTTTTTATCCTCCTCTCTGACAACATTGCCTTTAAATATTCTATTCCATGCTTCTTCTAATTCTTCGTCTGTTATATCTTGCTTTCTTCTACCACTACCCTTACCCATCACAATTTCTCCTTACTTTACATACTTTATGTTTATCATAATATCTTACGCTGTTGTTTTTCATGTCTATGTTTTTAATTTGTGTATCTTTTGGTAGGTGTATATATTCTTTTTGTAAACATTTGTATTCCATTTCAACTTTGTTTGGGTCTGGATAGTGCAAGTCTACATATAAAACAGCTTCTTGACAGCTATTGAACGACCCAACATATTGCCAATCTGTTAAAGGTTCTGGTGCTAAATTGATTATCATTACAAATGCAAACTCAATCATGATTTACTCCTTAAAGTTTCCTTTAGTTATAATCCTTCCTGTTAGTTCATGTGCAATATTAAAATCTTTTTTATTGTAAGTCATTGTAAATTTATATCCATCATATATAAATTGATGTTCTTTCCATTCATCTTTATTCTTTTTCAGTGCTTCTTTTCCCTTCGCCATCTTCCTCACTCCAATATACATTAACTATCGTTTCACACTTTGGGCAACTATACTGACTCCATATTAAATATTTACTATCCATATCATCATCATTGTCCCAATCATTTCCCCATATCATTTTTACATTTTTACATTTAGGACAACTGATATTCATTTCTTCTCCTTACAAAAACCTGATGAATTAAACTCTCCCATTTCTGTGTTTAAACAACACCACCATTTCCCATCAGAATAAATTTTTGCTTTCTTTTTACATGAATGGCAAACAGGATTACTTGGTATTTTTATCGGTTTTACAAATGCCATGATTTTCCTTTATGTCATACCAATTAAACGAACAATACCATTTCTTATCACTATCCATGAACATAGCATCACGACCACATTTATGGCAAACAAACTTATCGCCATATAAAAATACTTCTTGTTTATTAATCTTCGTCATGCAATTCGTCATCAATCCATTCATCTTGCTTGGCTTTAACTTCTAAAAGTTTTAGTTCTGTTTGATGAACTTTAATCATTTGTTCAAGATACCATATTGCTTTCTTACAGTCATCTATCTTGTCAGTTAATTTTTCTGACTTCAAACCCTCTCTGCTAATATACTTGAGAGCATTACCTTTGATGTAGCCATAGAACTCATCTTTGCTCATCTTGGCTTGCATATATTCTATTGTTTCTATACCCCCTTTCTTGTAATGGTCAGGGTTTATCGTATCACTCATTTCTACTCCTTATAATCATTAGTATAAACTAATACATTGTTCACTCTGTTTAAACTTACTTTTCAATTAAAATAAAGCCTTGATTAACCAACAAGGAACTTAATTATGTGGACAAAACCATCAGCTACTGAAATGAGATTTGGCTTTGAAGTAACAATGTATGTAATGAACAAGTAAAAAAAGGGGGCGTTTAGCCCCCAATCCCCCTAGTTAAAACGGCACATCTTCTGACACTTGGTCAAAACTTTCTTTAGCTTGTGGAGAAGTTGTATTATTATTACCCTCATCTTTAAAGAACACTTTAGTGTTACCTAGTATAGCCCCTCTCGTTCCAGCTTCTCTTTCTTCTGCTGTTACTGATTGAGTAACCATACCATTGTTATCATATTGGTCTTTCTCATCTAAATTAACAAATGCGGTTATGTTTAAATAAGTGCCTTTCTTACCATCAATAAGTTTAGCCTTATCAATCTTTGTTACATCTATACTTGCTGAAATTCCTACTGTTGCCATTAGTTATTCTCCTTAATAAATTTAACTGAATCCATGACCTCTACTGCAAACTCATGAATATCTCTTTCTAGACGACCTATTAAATCATCATCTCTTTCTACTCTTTTGATAAAGAGCTTATAGTCATCAGGGAAGTCAGGGTGATAACAAACAAAGTCACACCACTTCCTACCTGTGCAAGCCATCTGCCA
>Ga0213861_10001711_pt1 | contig 19238 bp, 17 predicted proteins | sample PICome_4_FD_160110 | JGI IMG/M metagenome (GOLD analysis project Ga0213861, IMG submission 160110) | Coastal seawater microbial communities near Pivers Island, North Carolina, United States - PICO131 | ecosystem: Environmental > Aquatic > Marine > Coastal | place: USA: North Carolina... | reverse complement strand
CAAAGTGCATCAATCTAAGCCTTTTTATAATGATTTATGCACATATTTATCATCTGGACCAATTGTCGTGTTGGTTTTAGAAGGTGAGAATGCCGTATTAGCTAATAGAGAATTAATGGGAGCAACAAACCCTAAAGACGCAAAGGAAAATACAATAAGAAAACTGTATGGAATTTCAATAGACAAAAATTCAGTACATGGATCTGACTCAGTAGAAAATGCAAAAAAAGAGATTAAATTTTTTTTTAAAAACTAATAATATCTAAAAATTTTAATTATTGCTTCAGGAAAAATTCGGTACTCTATTTTTTGTGTTCTTTTTTTAAGAGTTTCCTCATTATCATTTTTGCTGATAAAGAAATTTTTTTGAACAATTGTTTGTCCGCTGTCTAATTTATTATTGACATAATGTACAGTGCTGCCAGTTTTTTTTTCTTTATTTTTTAAAACTCTTGAAAATGTATTAAGGCCCTTAAATTTTGGTAGTAAGGAGGGGTGAATATTAATAATTTTTTTGCCAAATTGTTCTATAAATTTTTTGGAAACAATCTTCATGTAACCAGCGAGACATATAAAAGAAATTTTATTTTTTTTTAAATTTTGAAGAAGAATATTCTCGTAGTTTCTTGATTGTGTATTTATGACAATACAGGGAATAGAGTTATTTTTAGCATAAATTCTTCCATATGCATTTTTGTTATTAGTTATAATCAATTTAATATTTATTGGAAAACTATAATCTCTAGATCGAAGTATTAAATTTTTAAGGTTTGAACCTTGGCCAGAAATAAAAACACAAGCTTTTTTTTTTACCATATTATAGAATTTGATAAGTTAATTCTTTTTTTATTTTTTGAAATAAAACCAATCTCGTAAGGCATAAACTGTTTTGAAAAGAATCTTTTTATTTTAGAAATATTTTTTTTTGGAACTATAAGACAAAAACCAATACCACAGTTAAAAGTACTCATCATTTCTTTATCAGAAATATTTTTACTTTTTAACCATTTAAATATTTTAGTTGTTTTGATTTTAGAGAGGTCAATATGTAGCGCTAAATGTTCAGGCACAGATCTTAATAAATTTTCAACTAAACCACCTCCTGTGATGTGAGCAGAAGCATTTATAAGATTATAATTTGCTAATTTCAAAATCTCGTTAGAATAAATTTTAGTAGGTTTAATAAATTCTTTTTTTAGACGATTTGAAATTTTATTATTCTTTAAGATTGATCTTACTAATGAATAGCCATTAGAATGTATCCCGCTAGAAGGAATAGCTAAAATTATATCATTTTCTTTTACTTTTTTTTTACTTAAAATTTTTTTTTTAGAAACTATGCCTACACTAAATCCAGCGAGGTCAAATTTATCTTTTGAGTATATCCCGGGCATTTCAGCAGTTTCACCACCTATTAGTTTACATCCTGATATTTTACACCCTTTGAATATGCCTTTTAAAATTTTTTTTGTTTTACTTAAATTAAGTTTATCAACAGCAATATAATCCAAAAAAAATAACGGCTTAGCACCTTGCACAATTAAATCATTTATACACATAGCAACTAAATCAATACCAATAGTATCAAATTTTTTAAATCTGTTAGCTAAGTCAATTTTTGTACCAACACCATCTGTACAAGAAACAATTACTGGATCTTTAATTTGAATTTTACTAATATCAAATAAAGATCCAAAACCACCAATTGTCTCTCTATCAAAAGAGTTTTTCGTTTTTTTGACACCTTTTTTTGATAAAACAGATATGTGGTTTACCAATTTAGCAGCTAATGAAATATCTACACCGCTTTTTTTATAACTATTTTTTATTTTTTTCATTTATAAAGTGATATTTAGCTTTTTATGAAATCTTACAAATTATTATTTTTTATTTTAATTGTTTTTTTGGAAACTGGAAATGTTTTATCAAATACTAACATATTTAATGTTAATAATATTGAAATTGAAAAAAAAGGCAAAAGTAACAATGATGAATTAGCCAATCAAGCTATTGAAAAAGGTTTTAAAAAGCTATTAGATAAAATTTTACTGAAAGAAGATAGCAAAAAATTGGAAGAATTCAAGTTTTTTGAAATTAAAGAATTAGTTACATACTACCAAGTATCAAATATAATAACTAATAACAATATTGAAAAAATAAATTATAATATTTCTTTTGATAAAGACAAAATACATAATTTATTTTATAATAAGAAAATTTCTTACTCAGAAATCACTAATAAAGAATTATTTATTTTACCAATATTAAAAAAGAATAATCAAATTTTTATTTATAATCAAAACTACTTTTATAATAATTGGAACGAGATTTATGATAATGAAATAATTGAGTTTATTATCCCATTAGAAAATATTGAAATAATTCAAAAAATAAATTTAAAAAGAGATAATTTATTTGATTTACAATTGAAAACAATATTCCAAGAATATCCAGATAAAAATTTAGCAATAGCATTAATTGAAGATAATAATTTTAAAAAAGAAAAAATTTATTTAAAAACAAAAATTTTAGGAAAAATTATTGTAAAGAATATTACCGTAGAAAGATTTGAATTAGATAAAAAAAAATTTTACGATAAAATTATTGTAGAAATAAAAAAAGAGATTACTAATACTGTCAAATCACAAAATTTAATTGATGTTAGAGCACCTTCATTTTTGAACGCAAAATTTATAATTAGTGAAAAAAGTAATTTAGTAGAATTAAATGCAAGATTAAAAAAAATAGATTTAATTGAGAGTATCTATATTCAAAATTTTAATAATAAAATTGTTAACTTAAAAATAAAATATTTAGGAAAACTAGATAGGATAAAAAGGGAATTAGAAAATCAAAAAATTAACCTAAGATTAATAGATGATCAATGGAGCATTAAGATTATTTAATGAGTCAATTAATATTTAAGTTTCCTTTTGCAGCTAAATATTTTGAGCAAGATTTTTATGTTTCGAGTAATAATTTTACCGTATATAATTTAATAGAAAGTTGGCCAAGCTGGCCAGGTAAATGGTTAAACGTTTTTGGTGCATCTGGATCAGGAAAAACTCATTTATCAAAAATTTTAGAAAAAAAAATTAAAAAAATAAAATTAGTTGAAGCTAAAAATGTCAACAACATAGTTTTAGAAGAAATGAATTCTATAGAATGTTTAATTATAGATAATTATCAAAATAATATTGATGAAAAATTATTTTATTCGATTCTCAATCAATCAAGGCAATTAGAAAATTATCTCGTTATAAATACTGTTTTACCAATTAAAGAATTAAATCATAACCTTAGAGATCTACAGTCACGAATTAATAGTTTCGTATTTATAGGCATAGAATTGCCAACCGATGATTTGCTTCAAGTAATTATATCCAAATCATTTTCAGACAAACAGATAAACCTTAATCCAAAAATATCAGAATATATTATTAAAAATGTTGAAAGATCTTATGAAAAAATGTTCAAATTTTTAAAAGATATTGATGAATTGTCGTTATCTACTGGAAAATCTATAAATATTAATCTAATAAAAAAAGTATTAAATAGATGAATAAATATAGAACACATAATTGCTCAGAGCTACAGGAGAAAGAAATCAATAAAAATGTTTATTTATCTGGTTGGTTACATCGAAAAAGGGACCATGGGAATTTATTATTTATAGACCTTAGAGATCATTATGGAATTACCCAATGTGTAATAGAAAATAATAACAATTTTTTTCCACTATTAGAAAAAACTAAACCTGAATCAGTTTTAAAAATCAGTGGAAAGGTTGTTAAAAGAACAGACGGCACACAAAATTTAGATTTAAAAACAGGTAAGATTGAAGTTTCAATAGAGTCAGTTGAAATTTTATCTAACGCAAAAGAATTACCAATCCCAGTTTTTGGTGAACAAGATTATCCAGAAGATATAAGACTAAAATATAGATTTTTAGATCTAAGAAGAGAGGAGATGCACAATAATATTATTTTACGTTCAAAAGTTATTTCTTTTATTAGAACTGAAATGTTAAATTTAGGATTTTTAGAATATCAAACTCCAATTTTAACTTCCTCAAGTCCTGAAGGTGCTAGAGATTTTTTAGTCCCTAGTAGATTAAATCCTGGAAAATTTTACGCCTTACCACAAGCCCCGCAACAATTTAAGCAATTAATTATGGTTTCAGGTTTTGACAAATATTTTCAAATCGCACCATGTTTTAGAGACGAAGACGCTAGAGCTGACAGAAGTCCAGGCGAATTTTATCAATTAGATCTGGAGATGTCATTTGTGGTGCAAGAAGATGTTTTTCAAGTAGTTGAAAAATTAATGATTAAATTGTTTAAAGAATTTTCATCAAAAGAAATCTTAAATGATAAATTTCCAAAAATTCCTTATGATGAATCAATGAAAAAGTATGGCACAGATAAACCAGATTTAAGAAATCCATTAATTATCGAAGAGTTAACAAATATTTTTACTAGAGAAGATGTAAAATTTGATATTTTTAAGAGTTTGGTAAAATCAGGTTCTATCGTTAGAGCTATAATTACAAAAAACACAAAAGATAAGCCAAGAAGTTTTTTTGATAATATTGATAAATGGGCGAAAGAACAGGGAGCTTCTGGTTTAGCATATTTTACTATTGAACAAGAAAAAGAAATTAGAGGCAAAGGACCTGTTGGAAAATTTTTTAGCGAAGAGTCATTAAAAGAAATAATGAAGATTTGTAGCGCTGAGGTTGGGGACAGTATTTTTTTAGCTTGTGGTAAAAAAAAAGAGATTGAAAAAATACTTTCTCTAGCTAGAGATAAAATAGCAAGAGACTTAAATATTATTGATCAAAACAAATTTGCCTTTTGTTGGATAGTGGACTATCCAATGTATGAATATGACGATATTTCTAAAAAAATAATATTTAGCCACAATCCTTTTTCTATGCCGCAAGGAAAAATTAAAGATTTAAATTTGGATAAACCATTAGAAATTAAAGCTTATCAATATGATATTGTTTGTAATGGAATTGAACTATCTTCAGGAGCTATAAGAAATCATATACCAGAATTAATGTATAAATTGTTTTCTTTAGCGGGTTATAGTGAAAAAGATGTTAATGAAAAATTTAGCGGTATGATTAATGCTTTAAGTTATGGTGCGCCTCCGCACGGAGGAATTGCTCCAGGAATTGACAGAATTGTTATGCTGTTAGCAGGTAAAGAAAATATACGAGAAATAACCTTATTCCCTATGAACCAAAATGCACAAGACTTATTAATGAAAGCACCATCAGAAGTAGATGACAAACAATTAAAAGAATTAGGAATAAAAAAAGATATTAAAAAAAATTAATTTTTAGTTTTAAGGTTAATTCTTACATCAGTAAGATCGACCAGCTTTTCTTCATAGTTGCTTCTTACAAATCCTTTTGAAGTAATATTTTTAACAATTTTTAGAAATTTATCATCCCCTCCATCTACAGAAATATCTTTAGAACTTGCTATTGATGGAGTATGAGCCAAATCTTCTTTACCTAAGTATGAAATAGCTAACTCTCTAAAAACATAATCTAATATTGATGATGCGCTGAGAATTCTATCATTTCCAGCAACATAACCTGATGGTTCAAATTTAGTATCTAAAAAAGCGTCAACATATTCTTCTAAAGGCACTCCATATTGTAAACCAAGCGAAATAGCTATTGCAAAGTTGTTCATCATTGCTTTAACCAATTCTCCTTCCTTATTTGTGTCAATAAAAATTTCACCAATCTTTCCATCATCATACTCACCTGTATGAAGATATACTTTATGATCTCCTATTTGTGCTTTTTGAATATAGCCCTTTCTTCGATCTGGCATTTTAAAACGAGCATGATTCTTAACCTTAAGGCTATTTGTATTTTCTACTTTTTTATCTTTATTAGCGTTTACAATGCTATTTTGAATGTTATCAGGAATAGATCGTTTTATTTCTGCACTATCAATTTTTTCATTTTTTTTATTACCGATTTTTTTTGTTTTTCTGTTATTTAGTTTAACATCAATAACCTCAACATTACCGTCAGTTCTTTGGTCAATTTTAGATAATTCTTTATCATTTAAATTGTCTAAAGTATGAACAGTCTTAAAAGTGCAAGTATAGTAAGTTTCAACAATAAATTTTTTCATAAATAAATGGAATCTTTAATAATTAAGATATATATTAATTTTTCTTAGTGTCTATTTTATTATAATGCAATTAAGGATTGTGTGGATTTAAAATATTAATTATGAATTTAAATATTATTTTTACGTGGTGGCATAAGCAAACCTTTGGGACTTTTCTCAAGACTTTGTTTTATGGCACTTATGTTGGAAAAGATGGGTTTGGAAATAAATACTATCAAAGTAAAAAAAATGAGAGATGGGTAATTTATTCTAAGAATATAGAGGCAACAAAAATTACTTCTGATTGGTATTTGTGGATTCATCATACGATAGATAAAATTCCAAAAGAAAATGACCAAAAAAAATATCTTTGGCAAAAAAAACATTTAGAAAACCAAACAGGTTCAAAGAATAGTTTTAAGCCTATTAAAATAAATAAAGACGTCGTTAAAAAAAAATATGAAACTTGGGAAGCAAATTAGTTTATTTTTAATTCTATTTTTTTTTATAACAAATTTTTCTTTTGCAGAGGATAAAATCACAAGTACTCCTTTAATTAATCTAGATAAAATAAAACCAAGCTTTGAAGAATTAAATGAACATAATGATCATTTTACAAGTGATCAAAATTTAAAAGAAAAAAAAAGGTCATACAATCCCCCCAGAACTTCACATGCTATACTAATAGGTTTAGATAAAATAACTGCAAAATCATCTCATATTATCGTTAATTTAGATGAAATAAAAAAATTTGGACCTTTAGAAATTAAAATATTAAAATGTGCAAAAGTAAAAGTAAATAATAAAATAGATAATGCTGCATACATGCAAGTTAAAGATTTAACAAAAAATGAAAATGATAAGGTATTTATATTTAATGGATGGACGTTTGCATCAGATCCTAGTTTAACACCATTTGATCATGCTATTTATGATTTACAATTATTAAATTGTTACAATGTTTAATAAAACTTTTCTCTACTCAACCAGTTTGTATCAAAATCTGAATTTATAAATTTTTTGTGTGTTAATATTTTTTTATGTAAATCAATTGTAGTGCTGATTCCTTCTAAAACAAATTCATCTAGAGATCTTAACGTTCTTTGAATAGCTTCCGTTCTATTCCGACCCTTGCAAATAACTTTTGCAATTAAGCTATCGTAGAATGGAGTTACTTTACAACCTTGAAATATGGAACCATCAACTCTTGTTCTAAATCCTGACGGCTGATGACAGACTGAAATTGTACCTGGACTTGGTTGAAAGTCTAATGCTGGATTTTCAGCATTAATTCTGCATTCAATTGAATGACCTCTAGGGTCAATATCTGTTTGTTTAAGTGCTGTTTCACCAGTAAATGCTATCCATATCTGTTCTTTAACGATATCAATACCTGTTTGGACTTCTGTTACCGGGTGTTCTACTTGAACTCTAGTATTCATTTCTAAAAAATAAAATTTTCCATTCTCATAAATAAATTCTACAGTACCAGCACCCTCATAATTTATTTGTTCTACCATTTTTACAGTTTTTTCTAATAAATCTTTTCGTTGTTCATTAGTTAAAACAGGACTAGGGGTTTCTTCAATTAATTTTTGATGCCTTCTTTGCACCGAACAATCTCTTTCACCTAAATGAACAGTCTTGTTTTTTCCAGACATTATTTGAACTTCTATGTGTCTTGGGTTTTTAAAATATTTTTCTATATAAAGTTCATCATTATTAAAAAATTTTTTAGCTTCTGTTTTTGCGGTTAAAAATAAATTCTCTAATTTACTTTCTTCTTCAACTATTTTCATTCCTTTTCCTCCACCTCCACCCGCAGCTTTAATAAGTACTGGGTATCCAATTTCTTTACATAATGATTTTGCTTCACCAACAGTTTTTACTCCACCTTCAGAACCTTCAATTATGGGTAGGCCATATTTTTTAGCTATTTTTTTTGCCTGTATCTTATCCCCCATTTTTGAAATTATACTTGCACTTGGACCAATAAATTTTATTCCATGTTTATTAACTATTTCAGAAAATTTTGCATTCTCCGATAAAAATCCGTAACCAGGGTGAATCGCTTCTGCTCCCGTTAGATCAACAGCTGACATTATTGATGAAATATTCAGGTAACTATTTTGTGGTTGGTGTGAGCCTATACAAACACTCTCATCAGCGAGTCTTACATGCATGGAGTCTGCATCAACATCAGAATGAACAGCTACTGTTCCTATACCCCACTCCTTACAAGCTCTGATAATTCTAACAGCTATTTCTCCTCTATTAGCTATTAAAACTTTTTTAAACATTGTTTATTTAAGGAGAACTAAAGTTTGACCAAACTCTACAGGTTGACTGTCTTCGACTAGCACTTTTTTTACGACACCATCAGATGTTGAAGGGACATGGTTCATTGTTTTCATAGCCTCAACAATCATTACGGTTTGTCCTTTTTTAATTTTATCTCCGACTTCAATAAATTTTTTAGCACCTGGCTCTGCAGCTAAGTAGGCTGTGCCAATAATCGGAGATTTAACTCTAATTCCATCGCTATCATCTGAAGATTTTAAAACTGTTTTATTTTGAGAAACAACCGCATTTCCTTTTACTTGCTCTACAGCTTTAGAAGCTTTTGATACTTTGATTCTAGTTGGACCATCTTGATACTCTAATTCAGTTAAACTAAATTCTTTTAAATTATCTACAAGTTCTTTAATTAATTTTTTATCAATTTTCATTCTTATAAAAATTCATTCATTGCTTTTAGAGCCATCATATATCCATTAGCCCCAAAACCACAAATAATTCCTTTAGCTAATTTACTTATTAAAGATTTATGCCTGAACTCCTCTCTATTATAAATGTTGCTTATATGCAATTCAATAATAGGCATTTTAAGTATTTTTAAAGCATCGTGTATAGCAACCGAAGTATGAGTGTAACCACCTGCATTAATAATTAATCCATTTTGTTCATTTCTTGATTTCTGAATTTTATCTACTAACTCTCCTTCAATATTAGACTGGAATAAAGAAAGATCTATATTATTTTTGGTAGCAAAATCTTTACAATTTTTTTCAATATCCTTTAACGTAAAGCTTCCATAATGATTTTTTTCCCTCTCACCTAAAAGGTTGAGATTTGGTCCATTAAGAATTATAATTTTATTCATTAATATTTATTATTATCACTGATTAGCTGAATTATGGCAAAAATACAATTAAATGGAAAAAATATATCAATTAAACCAAACTTTTCGTTACTCGATTTATTAAAAAAATATAAATTAATTAACAAAAAAATTGCTATTGAGCATAACGGGATAATTATTTCAAAAGTCAATTATAAAAAAAAATATTTAAAAAATGATGATAAAGTAGAAATTGTTCATTTTATTGGAGGAGGTTAATTTGAAAAAAAATTTTTTAAAAGTTGCAGGAAAATCTCTTAAATCTAGGTTAATTGTAGGAACCGGTAAGTATAAAAATTTTTCAGAAACTGCCAAAGCTGTTCAGGCGTCAGGTGCAGATATGGTTACTGTTGCGGTAAGAAGAATAAATATATTAGATAAAAAAAAACCAATATTAACAGATTATCTTAATCCTAAAAAAATAACATTTTTACCAAACACGGCCGGATGTTTTAATTCAAATGATGCTCTAAGAACTCTTAGACTGGCCCGGGAAATGGGAGGTTGGAAATTAGTTAAACTAGAAGTTTTAGGTGATAAGAAAACATTATATCCAAATATGATTGAAACAATTACATCTACAAAAATATTAGTTAAAGAAGGATTTAAAGTAATGGTTTATTGTTCTGATGATCCTCTATTGGCAAAAAAATTAGAGGATAACGGGGCTTCAGCTATTATGCCATTAGCTTCACCGATCGGTTCAGGTTTGGGTTTACAAAACAAGATAAATATATCTTTGATAATAAAACAAAGTAAAGTTCCTGTCATTGTAGATGCTGGCATTGGCACTGCATCGGATGCAACTATCGCGATGGAATTAGGATGCGATGGTGTGTTAATTAATAGCGCTATAGCGAACGCAAAAAAACCAGTTTTAATGGCTAAAGCTTTTAAAGATGCAGTAATTTCTGGGCGAAATTCTTATTTAGCAGAAAGGATGCAAAAAAATTACTTTGCCATACCAAGTTCTCCAATCAAAGGGTTGATTTAGTTTTTTTTCTTCTTACCCAAAGTGTTCTTAATGATTTTTTTAATTTCTTTTTTTTAACTTCTTTTTTTGTTTTCTTTACTTCTTTTTTTTTAATTTTTTTATCTTTAGTCTTATCTCTGTTAAATTTTTTCGTCTCTAAAGTTTTGTTAATATTTTCAATTGTATTAATAAGTTTTTTTGATTTATTTATTAATTCAATTTTATATTCAGGAATTATCAATTTTGTATCTGATAATATTTCAACTTTATAGAGGTATTTTTTTTGAAAATATTTTAACTCATCTATTAAATTTTTTTCAATAAATAGTTTTACTTTTTCAGGAACATAAGATTTTACTATTTTCACTTTATCGCTAAATGCCAAGTATTGAATCTTTTTTAAAATTTTTTGAGAAAATGATCCTAGAGAAAGTTGCGTTTCCCACTTTATTGATCCTTCTCTTAATCTTTGTCGAGTCATTTCAAGTAGACCAAAGTTACTAATCCTCCCAGTTTGAATTCTAGCTCTATCTTTTCTAATACTCTCTTTCATTTTTTTTTCTACCGTTCGTCTATTGTAGAAATTCATCATATCGATAAAATCGATAACAATTAAACCAGACAAGTCTCTTAATTTTATTTGATGTGCTATTTCCTCTGCAGCTTCAATGTTAGTATTTAAAGCAGTTTTTTCAATATTAATTTGTTTTGTAGATTGCCCGGAATTAATATCAATCGCAACTAATGCCTCCGTAGGATTAATCACTAAATATCCTCCAGATTTTAATTTTACTGTTGGTTCATAAATATTATTTAAATCTTTTTCTATATTTGCATCATGAAAAAGAGGGATTTTTCCTCTATACTTTTTTATATTTTTTACATTTTTTGGCATTAATTCTTTCATAAATTTTTTTGCCTTTTGATATGCCTCATTACCTTCAATATAAACATTTTTTGTATCGTTATCGTATGTATCTCTTAGGGTTCTTTTTATAATATCACCTTCTTCATAAACTAAGCTTGGAGCATTAGAGTCTAATGCTTTCTCCTTTATTTCTTCCCAAGTTTTAAGAGTATTTTGAAAATCTTTATCTATTTCATTTTTTGTTTTATTTGCACCTGCTGTCCTTACAATTACCCCCATACTTTTAGGGATATTTATTTGATTTAAAATATTTCTTATTTTTTGTCTGTCGGAGGAGTTGAATATTTTTCTAGATATACCTCCACCTTTGGCAGTATTAGGCATTAAGACCATGTATTTTCCGGCTAAGGAAACAAATGTTGTAAGTGCAGCTCCTTTTTGACCTCTCTCTTCTTTTATAACTTGTATTAATATTACTTGACCAGGTTTAATTACTTCTTGAATTTTATATTTTTTGATACCGAATGATGATTTTACTTCTTCACGATAATTCTTTTTTTTAACTTCATTTTCTTCAGATTGATCCTCTTTATTTTTGTCATCAATATCATTATTAGAAGTTTCAGACTGAGAATTTTCTTGAAAAGATTCAACAGCCTTATCTTTTAGATTTTCTCTAATTTTTTCTTCAGCAGATTTTAATTTTTCTTTATCTTCAGATGGTATCTGGTAGTAATCTGACTGAATATCATTAAAAGCTAAAAAACCGTGTCTTTCTCTTCCGAAATCCACAAATGCAGCTTGCAAAGAGGGTTCTACTCTACTTACTGTTGCAAGGTAAACGTTGTTTTTAAAATTTAAATTATTTTTATCTTCAAATTCGTACTCTTCAATTGCATTTTGTGATTTAAGAACAATACGAGTTTCGTTAGGATGCGAAGCATCGATATATAAATTTTTTTCCATTTTGGCTGAATTCCTTTTATTTTGTTGAAATCTGTTAATTTTAAAACTGGCATAGTTTTATTTTATACAATTTTATGAATAAATATACATATTTAAATTTTAATGCCTAAAGAAAGTCAAATTTTTATTAATAAATAGATTAAATGTTAAATTTTCTTAATTTTTCTATCAAATTTTTGATTATATTTCTTATAACTATTCTGTTATTTACTTTTTCAACATTATGGTATTTTTCCATTGGACTACCTGATTATAAAAAATTATCAAATTATCAACCACCTATTTCAAGTAGAGTTTATTCTGCAGATGGAAAACTTATAGCTGAATATGCTATTGAGAAAAGGTTATTTGTTCCGTTTGAGTCTATTCCTGATATAGTGATTAATTCTTTTTTATCGGCAGAGGATAAAAATTTTTTTAATCACCCAGGGGTCGATGCTAAAGGGATATTAAGAGCCACTTTTAAAAATATTAAAAATATCTCGCAAAACAAAAGACTTGAAGGAGCTTCTACAATAACCCAGCAAGTTGCAAAGAATTTTCTTTTAACAAATGAAGTGTCTATGAAAAGAAAAGTCAAGGAAGCAATCTTAGCTTTTAGAATAGAGAGGGCCTATACAAAAGAAAGAATTTTAGAGTTGTATCTTAACCAAATATATTTAGGACAAGGTACGTACGGTATAGCCGCAGCAAGTTTGGAATATTTTGATAAATCGATAAAAGAATTGACTTATTCTGACTCAGCTTTATTAGCAGCATTACCAAAAGCTCCAAGCAAATATAACCCACATAGATATCCTGAAGTTGCAAAGTTTAGAAGAAATTTAGTACTTCAAAATCTGGAGGAAAATAATTTTATATCAAAAAAAAAACTAGATGAATTTCAAAATTTACAATTAAATTTAAAAAAAAGAAAAATTGAAATTGTTAACGAAGCAAACTCTTATACAGAGGAAGTAAGGAGATCGGTAAATGAAAATTATGGTTTTGAAAAATTATACTCGCAAGGTTTAAGTATTAGAACACCTTTAAATATTAGTTATCAAATTCAAGCAATGAAATCTTTAAGAAAAGGTATAGAAAATTATGATAGAAGACATGGCTGGCGTGGGCCATTAACTAATAAAATTAAATACAAAAATTGGAAAAATTTATTAGATAAAATTAAACTTGATCCAACATTAAAGTGGGAATTTGCTGAGATTATAGATGTAAATAATACACAATTAAAATTTAAGACAATTAATAAAAATAAAAAAAATGTAGAAGGAATTTTGACAAAAAAAAATCTAAAATGGACAATTCCTAAAAATAAATCTATTTCTGATAAATATAGTAAAGGTGATATTATTTTTATAAAAAAAGAAAATAACAACTGGTCATTAAAACAATACCCAAAAGTAAACGGAGGAATAGTTATACTAGATCCTTTTACCGGTGATGTAAAAGCACTAGCAGGTGGATTTAATTATAAATCAAGTGAATTTAATAGAGTTACGCAAGCTAAGAGACAGCCTGGTTCTGCTTTTAAGCCAATAGTTTATGCCGCAGCATTAGAAAATGGTTTTGCTCCTAATTCAATAATTCTTGATGCACCATTTGTTGAAAGTCAGGGAGTAGGCCTTAAAAATTGGAAACCTGAAAACTATGGAAAAAAATTTTACGGTCCTTCAACTTTTAGAAAAGGAATTGAATATTCTAGAAACTTAATGACTGTTAGAATAGCTAAAATCTTAGGTTTAAATAAAATTTTAGATTTATCCAAAAAATTAAATATATATGAAGAAATTCCTGAATTGTTGTCTGTGTCGTTGGGCGCAGCTGAAACATCTTTAATTAATCTTACTTCAGGATACGCACCATTTGTTAATGGGGGGAAAAAAATTGAACCAAATTTAATTTCAAGAATACAAGATAGAAGAGGTAGAACAATTTTTCAAGCACAAAATAGGAAATGTATAGGGTGTGATAAATTTATTAATGAATCAATAAATTACCCAAAAATTGAAAATACTAATAAAAGAGTATTTAGTGAAGAGACAGCTTATCAAATGGTATCTATACTAAGAGGAGCTGTTCAAAGAGGAACAGCAAAAAAATTAAGATCTCTTAAAGTTCCATTAGCAGGAAAAACAGGGACTACTAATGATAATTATGATGCTTGGTTCATAGGGTTTTCTTCAAATTTAGTTATTGGTGTTTATATTGGATTTGATAATCCAAAAAGTCTAGGAAAATTTGAGACAGGATCTAAAGCTGCTTTACCTATATTTAAAGATTTTGTAGAAAATGCACTTTTTAAAGAGGACTTCGACGATTTTAAAATACCTGAAAATATTTATTTAACTTCATTAAATTATGATACAGGTATGAAATCAGCACCAGGTGAAAAAAATACAATTGTTGAAGCTTTAAAATTAAAAGATATCAACAATATTAATGATAATAATTTAATTTCAGTTAGCGGTCATGATAATATGATAAAATTTAGACAATTTTATTAATGCAAAACTTTGAAACAAAATTAACACTTACTGAGAAAACTCTTGATAATATTAGGGGGTATCTTTGAAAAACATAATATTCAAACAAAATTAAAAGAGTTAGAAGAAATTACATTACAAGAAAATTTCTGGAAAAATAAAGAATTAGTAAAAAAAACTGTTAAGCAGAAAAAAATTTTTGAGGATATTCTAAATTCGTATAAAAAATCATCAAGCGAAATTAATAATCTTAAAGACTTATATAATTTGGCTTCACAAGAAAAAGATGATGAAATGATTCAAGATTGTAATATTAAGATAGATCAAATTCATAAAGATATAAAAAAAATCGAAGTAAATTGTTTCTTATCAGGAGAGAATGACGATTATAACATTTATCTTGAAATTCATGCTGGTGCCGGAGGTACCGAAAGCCAGGATTGGGCAGATATGCTTAGAAGAATGTACATGAAGTGGTTTGATAAAAAAAAACACAAATACGAAATTATCAGTGAACATAAAGGTGAAGAAGCTGGAATAAAATCATCTATAATTAGAGTGGACGGTGATTATTTGTATGGGCTAATGAAAGGGGAGTCGGGAGTTCATAGGCTAGTTAGAATATCTCCATTTGATAGTGGTGCAAGAAGACATACAAGCTTCGCAAGTGTTTGGGTATATCCTGCAGTGGAAGATGATATCGATATTAATATTGATGAAAAAGATTTAAGGATTGATACTTACAGATCAAGTGGTGCTGGTGGTCAGCACGTTAATACGACTGATAGCGCAGTTCGAATAACACATCTGCCATCGAAAATTGTTGTTCAATGTCAAAATGAAAGATCACAACATAAAAATAAAGAGACGTGTTTCAAAATGTTAAAAGCGAGAATGTATGAACATGAAATGCAAAAAAGGGAAGAGGAGAATCAAAAAGAATTAAATTCTAAAACAGATATAGGGTGGGGTCATCAAATTAGATCATATGTTCTTCAACCCTATCAATTAGTCAAAGATTTAAGAAACAAAACTGAAAACACCAATCCGACAAGTGTATTAGACGGCAATATAGATCAATTTATAGAAGAAGGTATTAAAAATAGATAATGAAGAAAATCATATATTATCTAATCTTACTATTATTTTTCATTTTGATTTCATTTACAATAATCATATCAACAATTGGAATTAATACAGATAGATTTAATAATCTCATTATAAAAAGAATTAATCAAACTAATAGTAATATTAATTTAAAACTTTCTACAATTAAGTTTAAACTTGATGTTAAAGAAATAAGTTTATTTATAGAAACAATTAATCCTCAAATTAATTATCGTAAGATTGATGTTCCTGCAAAAAAAATTAAGGTTTATATAAATTTTTTTTCAATTATAAAATCTAATCCTGAGATTAAAAAAATAAATTTAGTTTTTAATCAAATTGACATTGTAGAGTTAAAAAAAATATCATCTACTTTTAAACCTTCTAATTTTACAAGTTTTATTAATAACAAAATAAAAAAAGGAAAATTTAATACTGAAATAGAAATTTATTTAAATAATGATAATTTACTAGATAACTTTATTGCAAGGGGTTCAGTTACAAATTTTGAAACTGAAGTAATAAATAATATAGATTTAGAAAAAACCAGTTTCAGTTTTTTTGCAGATAAAACAGATGTTTTAATAAAGAATTTTTCTAGTGTAGCAGGACCAATTAAACTTGAAGAAGGAGACATCAAATTGAAATTATCTCCGGAAATTGAAATAGAATCCAATTTCAAGACAACTATAAATTATAATAAAAAATTAAAAAAATATACAAACTTTATTAAAGATTTAGATTTTGCTAAAAATATAACTAATTTAGAGGCAGATTTAAATAGCAGCTTTTTTATTAATCTTGATAATACTTATAAAGTAAAAAAATATAATTTTAAAAGCAAAGGAATAATCATTAAATCAAATTTAGACTTTAAAAAACCTTTGAGGAATAGTTTTTTAAATGATGAAATTAATCAATTAACTTTAATAAATTCAGAAATTGAAACAAATTTTAGTTTTAAAAAAAATACAACAAGTATTTCAGGAAAATACTTATTAAATGGAGAAGATCCCTTATTATTTAATTTAGAAAATATTATTGATAAAGACTTATTAAAGTTAAAGCTTAATACAGAATATAAACAACCCCTTGAATTAGAAATTATTAATTATAAAAAACCTAAGAAGCTTACAGCTAATTTATTTTTAAACCTGGAAAAACAAAAAAATAAAATAAAAATAAATGAAATGAATTTAATTGAAGGGAATAATTTAATTTCTGTTAAAGGACTTAAATTAAATAAAGAAAAATTTTTATCATTCAATAAAATCTTAGTAAAAACTTATGATGCTGATAAAATAAACAATGATTTTAATATTTCATATGGAAAAAAGATTTCAATACAAGGAACTCATTTTGATGCAAGCAATTTACCTAAATTTTTAAAACAAAAATCTAAGCAAAATATATTATCCTCTGTAAATAAAGAAATTGAGGTGGATTTTGATAATATAACAGCACCTTTATCTAAGAAACTTAAAAATTTTAAGTTGATCGGAAAAATTCAAAAAGGAAAATTTACCAAAATTTCTTCTAAAGGAGATTTTGGAAACAATAATTTTTTGGACATTACGATGAAAAAAGATCAGAACAGTGAAAAAAAATATTTAGAAATTTTTTCAGATTTACCAGGTCCTATTCTTTCAGAATATGATTTTTTTAAGGGATTAACAGGTGGTAAATTATTATATTCATCTATTATTAACGAAGAGAACTATAGTTCAAAATTAAAAATTGAAAATTTTAAAGTAATAAATGCTCCAGGAATGATAAGATTGCTATCTCTAGCTGATTTAAGTGGTTTAGCTGATTTATCAGAAGGAGAGGGTTTGTCTTTTGATACATTAGAAATTAATATGGAAAAAAATAAGGAAACTTTAAAATTAAATGAGATACTTGCACTTGGACCTAGTATTTCAGTTTTAATGGAGGGATATCAAAATACAAATATAACTAGCTTAAGAGGAACATTAGTTCCTGCGAAAACTTTAAATAAGGTGATTTCTAAAATACCTGTTATTGGAGATATAATAATTCCTAAAGAGGTAGGCGAAGGATTGTTTGGCATTAGCTTTAAAATGAAAGGTCCACCAGGTAAAATAAAAACTACTATAAATCCTATACGAACTGTAACACCTAGATTTATTCAAAAAATTATTGAAAAAAATAAAAATTCTAAATAATCCTAACTAGATAGTGTTTTTTCTTTCCATAAGAAATTTTTAAGATTTTTTCTTCAAAATCAGTTGTTTTAAGAATTTTATTTTCATCAACAACTACCACATTATCAATTTTTACTCCTTTACTAGCTATCGCTCTTCTAGCTTCACTCTTAGAAGACATAATCTTATTTTTTGATAAAAAACCTAAAAAATTAATTCCTTTATTAATTTCACTAGACTTTATTTGTATTTCAGGAAGATCAACACCCAATCCACCGCCCTCAAATGTTTCTTTTGCGGTTTGTTCTGCTTTTTGAGAAGCTATTTCTCCGTGAAGAATTTTAGTTGCTTCGTTAGCTAATATAACCTTGAGATTATTAATATTTTTTTCTTTTTCACAAATCTTATTTATTTTGTCTAAATCCATCTCGGTAAAAAAATTTAAAAATCTTTTTACATCTCGGTCATCTGTATTTCTCCAAAACTGCCAATAATCGTATGGAGAAAATAAATCTTCATTCAGCCAAATAGCACCTTTTTCAGTTTTTCCCATCTTTACACCTGATGCCAAAGTAATTAAAGGAGATGTTAAGCCAAAAGTTTCTTTTTGTAAAATTCTTCTGATCAAGTCTACTCCATTAACTATATTACCCCATTGATCGGAACCTCCAATTTGTAAAACACAATTTTTTGTTTTGTATAATTGATAAAAATCATAAGCTTGTAAAATCATATAATTAAATTCCATATAACTAAGTGACTGTTCTCTCTCCAATCTCAATTTCACACTATCGAAAGTGAGCATTTTATTAATAGTAAAATGACTTCCAACATCTCTTAAAAATTGAATGTAGTTTAATTTAGTAAGCCACTCAGCATTATTTACAAATATAGGCTCTAAATCTTTATTAGATGTATTTAGTATTTTGTTGAAAACTTTTTTTATGCTTTGAATATTATTTTTAATTTCTTTTTCTTTTAAAATTTTTCTTGTTGTATCTTTTCCTGAAGGATCACCAATTAATGTTGTACCACCACCTAAAAGTATTATTGGTTGATGACCATGCTTTTGCATTAATTTTAAAATCATTATTTGTAAAAGACTGCCAACATGAAGACTGCTTGCCGTACAGTCGAAACCAATATAGCCTAAAATTGATTTTTTATTGCAAATTTCATCAAGTCCACCCAAATCAGTACATTGATTAAGATATCCACGGTCTTTCATCTCTAATAAAAATTTATTTTTCATAGTACTATTCGTGTAAAATACTATTATACAAAAATTATTATAAATAAATATAAATATGAGCGAAGAATACACATCTCTAGGTTTAATGAGCGGAACATCT